>Ga0207683_10000363_pt1 | contig 41593 bp, 42 predicted proteins | sample KBSM73metaG_FD_184333 | JGI IMG/M metagenome (GOLD analysis project Ga0207683, IMG submission 184333) | Miscanthus rhizosphere microbial communities from Kellogg Biological Station, Michigan, USA - KBS M7-3 metaG (SPAdes) (version 2) | ecosystem: Host-associated > Plants > Roots > Rhizosphere >... | reverse complement strand
AGCCTTCGTGGTGCCGCACTCGACACACGCCACGTGTGACTTCGCCCATCGCTCTGCTGGTGCCGGAGGGACGACTCTGCCACGGACCTTGTACCACCAAGCCATCTGATAACAGCGACGGCACATGCCCTGTGCTCGGTGAGGTAGGTCGTATCTTCCGCAGCGCATGCAGTAGTCGGAATGCTTGGACCAGCCTGGGATGCCGGGACGTGTCAGCTCACGGAACTCTTCCATCGTGTCTGCTGCTCGGGCAATGCGCTCCGCTACATCGACCGACACCTTGCTGCCGTCGTTGCCCGTGCGCACGCGGTACAGCCCGCGCTCGTGAACTCCCGTGAGTTGTGCGACCTCTGCCCAACTGATCTCTTCGGAGAGCGAATAGATCGAGTCAAGCCAGCGCTGCACTACATCAACCTCGATCAGCCCCTTGGAGTACCAGCTGTCGCCCTTCGCCTTCGCCTTGCGATCAGCCTCGCGATCCTTCTGCGTCTGGATCGCGTTCTTGTCACGGCGATACGCATTCTCCATCGCACGCTTCGTTTGGTACGCCTCGCGTCTGATCCGAAGGATGCAGTCCCAGCATCGAGTTCTGTGTGGGCGTTTTGCCCGGGTGAACTCCGACTTATTTTTCCAACTTTCACAGTCAAAACAGAAATGTTGTTGTTCGCCGTTTCGCGACCGGATTTTTGCCGAGCGACGTACATGTACCAGCGTTCCCATTCGTTTCTCGTGGTTGTAACAGCGAGAACAGTATCCCTGCCCCATGTGGGCTCGAGTCTTGGTGTGACACCGACGACATCCTGCCGGCCACTTCCTAGTCCAGACTCGCTTCATCGCTTCGCGAACTTGATGTAGTACAAGCCGTGCGCGACAGCGGAGCGAGCGTGAGAGTTCGCTGCGATCTCTGGAAGGTCTTTCCAGAAGGGTGACGCCTGCGCAACGTGCCTAACCGACGGCTGTTGCTCAACGACCTTGCCTCCCCACTCCTCCAGGATTGCTTCGACTGCTCCGATCAGCTTCACCGTGTTCACTGCCTGAGTTGCCTGCGCATTCGACCAGCGCGGAGAGCGCAGAGAGAACGCCTCGATCACGACAAGCTCGGGTCGGATAGCGCGGAGTGCGATGCGCAACGCCTCGGGTGACGTCTCGAATGCCTCAACCAGGTCCTCTCCGTCCCACGATCCGATCCCGACGTGTACTTCACCCGGATCAACGCTCAACCAGTGCCCTTTGATAGGGGCTGACGGGCGTCCTGTACGGGGCGCTGGAGTAGTGTCATCGAATTCCCCATCCTCTGACACTCCCCCTCGGCGCACTCTTTGGCGCTCCTCTGGGGTCATCGGGCCTGAACGTACTCTCATGGTGCCCCCAGCCACGCTTGTGCTTGCGGAGTGAGCGCGTACCCGTACTTGTCTCCCGGATCTACCGCTTGCAGTGTCTGAAGCACCGCGTGCGTGCCTGAACCGTAGTACCCGGTGGGTCGCAGCCCGTTGACACGTTGCAGGCAGCGCAGCGCTTCAGCAAGGCGCGGACCGAAACCCGGGTCGGGGACGTCTTGTGGGAAGTTCTCGAAGCCAGCGCGATGGATCGCCACCTTGAGTGCGCGCACTCGCCACGGACTCTTGCGCGGCACATACTTCGGGTGACCGAATGGATAGAGCGCGCCTCTGAAAGGCACGTTGAGGCTATCCCACGTACGCGGTCCCCATAGCTTGAAGTTCTGTGCTGCATCGTCTCCGGTGTAGACCCAGTACGCACCTTGCAGCGGCGGCAAGACCAACGGTGCGATGTCATGGATGCCGTGCATGAAGGTCACGTGCTTGCCTCCGTTCACGCACGCTCTTGCCCGGCAATCCCTCGGGCGTGTTGAAGCGTCAGTCTCCTGGGGGAACAGCTGCAGATGGATCGGCATGCCTTTGAGTGCGACCAGGTCCATGCCAGCTGTCCAACAGAGAGTGCTCACCGCTGCGTCCATTCCCTTGCATACAGAAGCGATGTGTGCGGCGCTCACCGGTCCGTTGTTTTGTAGCTCGGTCTCTGAATTCACCAGCACTGCGTTGCCGAGGCTCTGTGCCAGCTTCACCAACTCGGTGACCTCGGCGTTCGTCAAGCAGCGTGCCCAGGGAATCACCGCTACTCCAGCCTCGAAAGCTCGCGCTCGCACCATGTTCCATTCATGGAGCTGGTAGTCACGTACGTTGATCGCGATCGTCTCGAAGCCTGCGTCGTGCATGCTTTTCACGTCCTCGACGCCGCCATATGGATTGCGCAGGTACAAGCCTGGGCGATCGAAAACGCTCACGTCTTTTCGCTCCATCGTCGTGCTGCACGGATCTCTACTTCCATCGGAACTTTGATCTCGGGCATGTTGAGCATCGCCTCTCGCATGATGTCCGCGGCTTTGAGTGCTTCGTGATCGGGAGCCTCGACAATGATCTCGTCATGGACTGGCAGCACGATCATTGAATCCATGTCTGCTTCGCGGAAGGCATCGTCGATCCTGACCATTGCCATCTTGGTCATGTCAGCTGACGTTCCCTGCACCAGGGAGTTGACCGCCTTGTAGGCGTACTTGCCTTCCTTCTCACGGTGACGTCTGCCGTAGGAGGTGACCACGAAGCCGCGTTCGCGCATCTTCTCCTCGCACGTGCGCTTGAGCTTGGTGAGTCCAGGGAAGCGGTCGTACAGGCGGAAGAGACGCGCCTTCGCCGTGTCGTCATCCACTCCGTGCAGGCTGGCGATCCTCTTGATGCCAGCGCCGTACACGATTGCGAAGTTGGTCTCCTTGCCCGACGATCGCATCGGCTTATCCACGTCGGCATAAGGCACCTCGAACATCGCCGAGGCAGTCTCCTGATGCAAGTCGATCTTACCGTCCTCAAAGATCTCGGTCATCTCGTGGTGCTTGAGCGTGGACATGTAGTGAGCGAGGACACGAAGCTCTTGCTGTGAGTAGTCGGCGAAGATGAGTACGTGCCCCTCACGTGCGATGAAGGCTCCTCGTACCTCACCTTTCTCTCTCGGGATCGTCTGCAGCGCCGGCTCGGTGATGCTCATGCGACCAGTGCGCGCTCCGATCTGCTTGACGTTGCAGCGGACGATTGCTTGCCCCTTGTCGTCCAGCTTGTGCTCGTCACGGATCGTCTCGTAGTAGGAGGAGAGCATCTTCTGGGCGGTGCGGTACTCCAGGACCATGTGCACCAGCTCGCCGGCTTCTTTGTCATGGATCAGTTCCTGCATACGCCACTCGGGCAGGTTGATCTTCCCCGTCTTTGGGTTCTTCCACAGTGCGTCCTCTTTGCCAAGCTGAGTGAGCGCCTTCGCCACGTCATCAGTGCTGCCTGGGTTGACCTCCCAGCCCAGTCCCGTAGCGAGTGAGTCTCTGATGTGTTCCAGCTGCGGAGTGAGCGCGGTGATCTGATCCCACACGTAGTCGAGATCGACACGCATGCCTCGCTCCTCCAAGCCGAAGATCACCCAGAGAACGCGTAGTTCCAGCGCATAAATGTCGTGGAGGTCACGCCCTCTCGGGCGCATGCCTACCTGCTCAGCCATCTCCACACTGAGGTGACGGAACAGCTCGCGTGTGAGGTACGCATCCTGCCTCGCGTACGGGACCATCAGATACAACGGCACCTCGTCGTAGCCGATCTCTCTGCCAGCCAGCTCGCTCTGCTGCTCTCTCCAGTTGGCGATGCGTGCCTTGAGTGCGTCCGGATCCTCGTCACTGAATCGAATGTTGAGGTCCTTGCACCGCTCCTTCAGTCCATGGTGTCGCTGCTCGTCGAGCACGGCGTCCATCAGCATGGTGTCCTCTACTCGCCGCACCACCAGTGGAATGTCGAAGGCATCGAACAGGCGCTTCGCCACGTGTAGGTCGTACAGTGCGTTGTGGCACACCAGCGTCTCTGCTGACAGGAACACCATGCGCAGCGCTTCTGCTGCTTCTTGATCGAGCGCGCCGCCCCGGCCGCATGGAATGTAGTACGTGTGATCCTTGCTCCACGAAAACTGCAGGGCAAATGGAGGACTGGATTCGAGGTGCCACTTCCAGGACGGAGACTCGGTGTCAAAGGCGACCACCTCTGGCATCTCCTGCTGGTAAATCTCGATGAACTCACCCGGTGTGAGCGATCCTTCGACCCCCTCTGCCTCATGGATCGCGTCGAGCAAGCTCATCGCACTGTTGGCCTCGGCATAACCCACTCCTCGTTTCCCGCGCTCGTTGTGAGCACTCCTGCGTCAGCGAGCACTAACAGTCCGAGTGGCTCGCGGTACTCCTGGCGGAACCACAGTGCAATCACGTGAGCATTGACCAGCGCCGTGGCACACGCCTCGCAGGGTGAGTGAGTGAGGAACGCATACTTCTCGATGTCTCCGGGCGATTTGATGACGGCATTGACCTCAGCGTGTAGGCATCCGCAGTTACCCGGCTCGCCACGCTTACATGTGTTCTTGCCGCCCTTCGCTCCACCGTTGTACCCGACCCAGAGCTGTTCCATCCTGGCATCGGTGAGCACTGCACCAACCTGCAGACGCGAGCACGTCGAGCGCCGTGACACGACCTCGGCGATGTCCAGCATCGTTTCTACTTTGCTAGGCCTCGGCATGCAGCTTCTCCAGCATCTGCTTGATGACACCAGCCCGCATGATCTCGACCAACGTCAGTGCTGTGTCCTCGGTGGATTTCCAGGTGCCGCCGAGCCAATCCAGTTCCAGGTAATCCTGTCCGGATTGCACTTCGATGTTCCAGTGCCGCTCGTACAAGTGGAAGCTCCCGGCGTGGTGTCGGTACGTTCCGACAGAGACACCCACTGCTTTGGCGACAGCCATCTGCACGGCGGCGAAGCAGGGAACGTCGTAGCTCAATCCCCACACGGCGTCCCACGATCTCATGCCGACGATCATGTGCAGACGATCCCCTCGGATCAGGAACTGCCACGTCATGGTGCAGGGCATCTCGCCTGCCGTAGCTGCTCCCACGGCTCCGAGATCATCATGGCGACCGACGTACACGACGGCGCGCCTGCTCTCGGGATGAGCACGAAGCTCGTCTACGATAAGAGGTAGTTGGTGGCGCACGCGAGGGCCGTAGGCGGTGAGCGGAGTCGTTAGCTCCGCTGCTTTTGGCGTTATGGCGGCCAGTAGATCACCGTCGTAGGTTCCCGCAAGCAATAGAGCGATCTCCGCGTCCATGAAGCGGCGCGAGAAGCTGTCCCGATTCACGATACAGCGGGCAGGATCGCTGAGAACAAGCGAGAAGTCGATCACCTCTCGCGTGCGCCCACCTCTGGAGCCGACGATCGGCGAGCGTCGCAGATCGTCGAGCAAATGGGGGTAGTCGAGCCCTAGGTGACTGGTGCTGAAGTAGGAACCCATCCCAGCACCTCCTCGATCTTGGCAGTGACTCGACCCTTTGATTCTGGATCTGTGTAGTCGTACAGCACCTTGTCGAGGATCGAGAACTCATACGCCTTGCGGAAGCGGTCGTACACCGCTGTCACCTTGGCTATGTCGCTCTCGTACTCCGGCAGAGGTTGCGAGCCGTCTCTACCCGACAGGTTGCGCTCTACTTCTTGCCAGCCTGGATCAGCGAGGATCAGGAGGCAGCGCCCGAGGATCAGGTGCTCGAACAGCTCCCAATCAGCGCGGCGGAAGTCGCCGATGCCGTCGATGTCGTTCTCCGGGCGCCAGATCGGTCCGTATGCGAAGCACCCTAAGTGGAAGCGGTCGAATACGACAGAGCCGTACTGCTCCGCGAGCACGAAGGCGTACTCGATGTGCTCGGCGAAGGGAGTCATGTCGGTACGTGGTGGACCAACATGCTCGTACTCCGCGTTGAATTGCACTGCCAGCTCCTCGGCAAGCGTCGTCTTGCCGGTGCCGTCCCCTCCTTCGATGATGATGAAGCTCATATTTTGACTTCCACTGCTTTCCAGTTTTCTACGCGAAGAAGTCCAGCGCGCCTACCAAAGGCTCGGTTGCACTCCACGATGTGGGAGTTGGAACAGTAGGGCAGCTTGGTATTGATGCCATATGACGGCACGCCCTGAATGGTGCTCTTGCAGTACGTGCACTTGACTTCTTCGGTCATCGCTCCTCCTATGCGGCTGTCAACGTCACCCCGACAGCGGATCGAACCGCGTCGAGGGCATCGCGCGCCACTTCGTCAGTGTCCTGATACCTGTACGTCGCAAGACGTCCGGTGATGATCACCTTCGGTCCCAGCTTCTCGATCCGCTCTGTGACCATCTCGGAGTAGTGCTCATTGCGCTTGCGGTTCCTTCCATCCGCACGCGGCACCGGATAGTACCGTCCCGGTCCCCCCGTGAATTCTGTCGTCAGCACCGTACCCTCGATCTGCTGCCCACTAGCGTGCTTCGTCTCATGGGTACGGATGAAAGGGAAGTCCTTGCTCGGGTAGTTGACCACCGTGGCGTGCTGTGCGAAGCCGTCCACCTTGGTAGGCACGAACTTGTGCGAGAAGGTGAGCCCCCTCCAATCCATTCTGCCTAGCTCGTTGCGGCAGAAGTCATCCAGAGGAGCGGTTATGACCACATGATCTGGACGCCATGCTGACGGGTGGCGCTCTAGCTCGTCGCAGATCCGATCCAGAGTCATCTTGCGCTTGGTGTGGATGCGAGCACGCCCGAACAACCCCTGCAGCATGCTCTCGTAGTCGCCCCCCACTCGGGTGGCATCTGGAAATCCCTGGTACTCATCCTTGAAGAGTCGCTTGTCACCGTCTGTACGTACCTGTACTCGCTTTGGAGCGAAGCTCGCTGCCAGTTTGCTCGGGTGCCGACCCCACTGCTTCTCGGTGTACGGAGCGACGAAGTCGTCGTAGACTTCCTGGGGCATGATGCGCAGGCACCAGCTCTCGAAGTTCATCGTCTCTGGATCAGGCGCGTAGCGCAGCTTCTCATTGGCGAACTCCTGCGCTGCCAGTTTCTTCGCAACCTCGAGTCCGTAAACTTGTTCGACTTCTTTGATCTGGATAGGCCAGGTAAGTAGCTCGCCTCGCACCATCGTCAGCACCGAGTGCTCGTAATCGTTGAAAGGAGCGAAGGTGTTGAACAGCTTCCACACTTCGAAGTCGTCGGTGTGTACTACGTGCGTGCCATGCGGCTCATAGACGACTTCGTTGAGTGTCGCCGAGCGCAGTAGCCCGCCCCACTGCTTCTCCTTCTCGAAGACGTGACAGTTGCCACCGTGTTGCTGAAACTCATACGCGCATACCGCCCCCGCAAGCCCGCCCCCGACGATCCATGTATTCATACGTTCAGCACCTTGCCATCGTCGTCGATCAGTAGCTCGGGACAGTCGATGTGACGCATCCAGGTAAGTCCAGCTGGGATGCTGTTGGTCTGAGCGACACCGACATACCGCACTCCCTGAATGGCTCGGCACCACATGTCCATGAAGTTCACGCCCGCTGCCGTGCTCAGGTAGCTCGTCGTGAAGCAGCGTCCGGCGTTGATCTCTGTCGGGCGAGGCGTGCCGCCGGTGTCCTCTCTGAAATCCACGGAGTAGAAACCATTGGGCTCAGGGTCGATCGACGTGACAGTTTTGATCGCCACCTCGTTGAGCAGATCGTCGTGGATAGTCCGGGAGATCGTTGGAGTGCCGGTCCTACCCGACGGTGCCAGGTGCGGGTAGATGTACTCCAGTCGCTCTCTTCCGAATGAGGCGAGCAGCGCTCCCTCATGCCACAGAGACGTCCACGCCAGGTCACGTCCAGGTAGGTATGCCTCCGCGATGAAGTCCATGAGCGCGCTCCGCGCTTGCCAGTACAAGAACCAGTAGCGCGCCTGCGCCTCGTTCTCACAGAGAGCAGCGCCCCTCGCACCAGCACCGTGACGAGCACGGAGCCAGAAGGGGAATTGAAACTCATCCATCGCCTCGGTGACGCCGAGTGCATCCTGCACCAGCATCACTTTGTCGTCGCGGAGTCCAGCTCGCCGGAACTCGAGCGATGCCTCCCACTTGTCCTGCGTGAGTGAGATGACTCTGCGATCAGGGCACAGCGTTGCAGCGTCGAGCTTCGCCTTGTTGTCTGCGATCCACAGCACCGTCTTCTCGACCTGAGAGTGCAGCGCCTCGGCACCGACGTCATTCACGTCGCTCGCAGAGAACTTGTCGAGGAGGCGAACCTCCTTGCAGTACACCTTCGCCCACGGTAGATGCCGTGGATCTGAGTCTGCTCCTATTACCTCATGCCCAGCCTCTGCCAGTGATCGGCACACGTTGATTCCTGCCGGACCACCGGCACCGAATACGAGGACCTTCACGTCCTAGTATCCGGCTCCGAAGCTCACTAAAGCATCTTACGCGGCGCTGTCGGTGTCTTCAATCCCCGCTTCGGCCATCGCCCGCTCTTTGCGAGCTTTCCATTCAGGAGACCAGCCGACGCCTGCGTACTCGCCCAATGGCACGCGCTCGTCATCCTTCTTTCGGATGGCTCCTGGACGGAGCTGCATGGGCGGTTCTACTTCCGACAGGGGCAGGCAATCCTTCGGTTTCCTACCGCTCATAGCCCCGTCCAGGATTTTTTGGAAGCGTTCCATGAACGCGTCCATGTTGTTGCGACGAGTCAGTTCGCGCTGCTTCTCTAGCTCCTCGCGGTACTGATCGTCGGAGTAAGACATGATCTGCTTGGCGATGCGCAGCGCCCCTGCGGATGTCTCTACGAGGTACTCCCAGGGCACGTACTGATTCACGCGTTTGATATTTGCGTCCGCTATCTGCAGAGTCCCGTACACGTTGGCGTCGAAGGTGCGCAGCGTCAGCAATCCGATGTCCTGATAGTCGTGCTTCACCATGTTCACGGTGAAGTGCCCCTTTGCCACTGCGTTGGGAACCTGATTGCTGGGAATGCGACCCGCCCAGTTCACATCGGGGAAGCGCGCACACCACTCCGGCCCATCTTTCGCCTCATATCTACCCCACACCGTCACTGGCACGGCTGGCGGCAGCGACAGCAGGAGACGCTCCATGGCGGCGCGCCTGCCGTAGTCGTTCCCGACGTACACGCCTCCGATACGCTCCTCTACAGGTAGCGGCTCCCTCTCGAAGGCATCCACGTACGGGTAGTCGATCGTGATCGGCTTGGCGTAGCTCGTCGGCTCCTCGTACGGACCGATAACAGTGACGAGTGGGTTAGGCCAGTCGTGCCCGAGGCGCTTGAACATGGCAACGCTGCCCGACAGCTGGTGATCTTGATCCCAGAGAATGATGGGAGTTCCGCGCTCCAGGTACACGCCCGTGAAGTACGAGACCTCGAAGGCGGTAGCCTCGTCGGCACGCATCACCGCGCAGCAGAACACGTCAGCTTCCGGGACCTCACCGAGCACCTGTTCACGAACCCAGTAGCGCAGCATCTCCGTCGAAGGATTCGTCGTGTGCAGGAACAGCTCCTGGTCATCGAAGTAGTGCTGGTTGAGGTACGTGCGCACCGGCCACACTAAGAACTTCTCAGGGTTGAGACACGGATCTTCCTCCCTGACGAAGCGCTCGTACTCCGGGTAGACGGCGACGAGGCGTGCGAGATCCTCGTCAAGCTCAGGCGATGGGTCAACCTTTCTCCTGGTGAGCCAGAGAAGCTCGTTACCCTCGTCGAGAAGTCGATGCATGAGCGGGATGCGCCACATCTCCATGCCCACGACGTTGACTCTGGAGTGGAGGTGGGCCTTATCGCCGAAGACGCCCCAGGTGTCTTCTGGATTCGGCAGATCAGGGACCGCCGCACTCTGATGGTAGAACCCGTGGTCGTACCAAGCTATTCTCATGAGCCGGCAGCGTAGAGCAGCAGACGTGCGTGCTTTGGAGTGATCTCTATGGTGTCGTTCTGATCAAGGGATTGGGCAAGCTTGCCTAGTGCTCGCCAGAAATCCTGTGCCTCGTTTTCAGCCCATTGATTCGCTTCGCGCAACAGCGGGCTCATGGGATCCATCTCGTGCGTCATGGAACCAACATCTGCCAATTGAGCATGAAGTGGAACCTGATCCCGTCACCTGGCTTGGCGGGTACCGGAATGCCGTCATCCCACGGCGCGGTGTAGTCGAGGTTGATCGCTTCGCATGCGACACGCCACTGCGTCGCAAGCCCTGCTGAAAACACATGCGCGAGTACATGTCCCTCGCTGTGCCAGATCTTGAATTGCTCGCAGCACACGATCTCTTGGTCGTCCGTCAGCGCCCAGAATGTGGCGTCGGCACCGCGATCTGCGTCGACCAATCCTAGAAGCTGATCGACGGTATCTGGAACTACCGTCATCCTGTCCTCCTCTTGGTCCAGTAGATAAGGGGCACCGCCCAGCGCCAGCCGATCTTCTCGCGCATCACGGCGTACCCGTTGTCGCGGATCATGTCCAACGTAATTGTGTAGCGCGTGCTGTTGCGCTCGTCGAGGTACTGAACTTCGGTGCAGCCCTCTTGTCGAGCGAGGATCAGCTCCTCGACCCCCATCGTCACGGTGCGATCACTCCAACGCACGAAGTCTTGTAGTCCATGGTGGCGCAGGTGGTACACGTGCTCCTTGCGATCTATCCGACCAAGCTGCGTGCCTCCGTCGGTCTTGAATCGCTTCACGTAGACGCTGGCGACAGACTCTGACTCATCCTCCAACCAGTGCTTGTCGAGTTCGATGTGCACGAGGTCGCCATCCTGATCGTGGAGCCTGACCGAGATGTAAGGACTCACCGTCTGCATGCTGCCTCCTCCAGGATCTTTTCTAGATTCTCCATGACGTGAGTGGGGTTTGCACGTGGCAGAACGATCTCTTGCTGTTGCCGCACGATGTGCTGCAGCAACGCCAGGTCCTCTAGTTCACGCATCATCATGCGCAAGCTCTCCTGGGTGCGCACTTCCCAAGGCTTGAATTCGGTGATGCCGATACCCGGATCGAATAGCTGGACGACACCCGCCAAGGCGCACTCGACAATGCGGTGCGGCCAGTAGGAGAGCGGTCCCTTGTTCTGGAGGCGATCAATCGGGCTCTGAACAATGACGTTGAACTTGGTGAGCATCTCTGGCAGATCCTTGTGCAGGATCCGGCCGCCGTTGTCGGCGCCAGTCTCCTGCGCTACCCACGCGGTGCTCGTCTCCGGTCCATACACCACGCGCTTCCAATCGCCAGCCGACAGCCAGCGAACGACGGATGACGCTCGGCGCTCGCGCTTCGGAATCCTGCCGTAGTAGCCTTGCTGGTAGTAGCGAGGATCGACGTCTTTCCACTCCACGTACTCGTTGCGCCACGGATACTCCAGCATGAGGAACGGCTCCCATTGACGCCACAGCACAGCGTCAACGCTGTCTTTGATCCGCTCCTTGAAGCCCGCCATAACGTGGTACGCCTTCTTCGGATTGGGTGACCGATTGACGATCGTCCACTGCCGTTGCTGCCCGAGCAACCATGGCATCTCGTTGAACTGCGGAGCCCACCCTGAGTACGGAACGTACTGGTGGTACACGATCGGACCGCTGTACTCCTCCAGCTGGTGCAGCGTGTGCTCATCCCACTCTGATCCGTACGGGCCGAGGCGATCACTGAGCAGCACATCGAGTTCGTGCTCCATCGGATTCGCACCGGGGTAGTAGGAGTAGGGCACGGTGCCCGAGTCAGGACCCGGGCACCGCGTCAGCAGGAATACATCATGACCTCGCTCGACGAGCTTCTCCAGAAGGAAGCCCTGCACCGGGTAATCCGGTACAGAGACTCCCTTCCGCTCATTCGAGACCTCTACGAGGTCGCCGCTGATGAACCCGATCCGCACCTACCCGCTGGCCTCGGGATAGCACCCCTTGCCATTCGGACCGGTGTGGTAACCCCTCGGGCAGCCGTAGATGTAGATCTTCTTGATGACCACCTTGCGGATGACCTTGGTGCGGTAGATGATCGTCGGCTTCATCTTGACGATCTTCGTGCTGTTGTGACCAGGCGTACCAGGCTCACCCTGCGGTCCAGGGGGACCGGTGTCGCCCTTCGGACCTGGAGGACCACCGGGACCACCCGGACCTGGAGGACCTGGAGGACCGGTGTCACCCTTCGGGCCGGGAGGACCTGGCTCGCCGGGCGTGCCGTGGCACTCGCACGGCGGTGGGTAGCTGTGCGTGGTGGTCGTGGTGGTGCCGTACTGATCCCCCGCTGGAGTACCTGCGAAGCCGGACATCGCCAACGCCAGGCTGGCGACGAAGATCAGGGCGAGCGCAACAACGCCTCCGATGATCTTCTTCATGGTTTTCCTTTCGTTAGAAGCGAACGGGTGCGAGCAGGAAGAACCGCTCATGGGTGTCGGTGAACTTGATCGGGAGGAGTGGGGTCTTGATGTGCATCTTCACCTCAGCGTCGCCGAACAGGGACAACGCCTCTGCGAGGTGGTCGAGGTTGAATGCCATCTTCGTCGGCTTCGCCTCACTAGTGAGGGTGATGTACTCCTCCGCAGATGACTCGCCGGTCTTGGCCGAGAGCGTCAACTCCTTCTCCTCGAAGGAGAGACGTACCGGCTTGCCCTTGACGACAGTCCGCATCCGATTCACCGCTTGCAGAAGCTCCTCCCTCGGCACGGCGAGCGTCGTCTCGTACTCGGGCACGATCTTGTCCACGTCGGGGAACTTGCCTCCGATGCGGCGCGCGGCGAAGAGTGTCTCGCCGGCTGGATCCTTGGCGAAGAACAGGTTGGGCGTTGCTGCGAAGGCAACCTCGCCGTCGGGGAACACCCGATTCAGCTCGGACACCATGTGAATCGGCAGCATCACTTGCTCCTCCTGGAAGGGGAACCCCTGCCCCGGTAGCTCCACTCGATCGTGGAACAGGCGTGCCCCGTCCGTGCTCTCCACCACCAACTCGCCGTCGGCGACGCGCAGGTTCACCCCGATGATCGACGGGTTCTCTTGCTTCCGACTGGCGTACTGCGACGCGACGTCCATAGTTGCGAGCGCCTCGTCAGCTTCGATCGGTACGACGTCAGTCCAGTCCAGCTCGTCTTCCCCTGGGAAGGCGGGCACCGGCTCCTTGTCGAGCACTCCGACCGTGTACTTACTCTTGCCTTTGCCGCTCACCGTTGCCTGGGTGTCGTCCACCGTGATGGTGACCTCGCCCTGGTGCATCGCCTTGACGGCGTTCGCAACGTCGGGATGCACGAGCACATCGAGGTGCTCAGTCCCGGTGGCGTACAACGCCGTCCGAATGGACGCACGCTGATCGGTTGCCTCTACCCGAGCGCCGTCGTCATCCAGCACCAGGCGGAGGTAGTTCAGCTGCGGGTTGCTCTTGTGTGACGCAGTGAAGCGTGCCGCCAGTCCGAGCGCCCGTACCAGGTCATCCCTGGCTCCGGTAAGACTTTTCACTAGGCTCCCTTCTGTTTGGGCGGGTCGTGGGGATTCACGACACGCGAGATCCACTCACATCCTGCCACCGCTTGCATCTGTTCGCACGCCGCCAATTGCGGTTCTTCTATGCGGTCACCGCGACGGAGTGGAAGCTCGCGGTACCACCCAGCATAATCCTGATCAGGGTAGACGTCACGTAGTACGTCACGCATCGCACGGGATTCAGTTTCGGTGAGCGTGTACCGAGCGTTCTCTCCCCACGCCGCTACCCAGAGCGTCAATTGGATAGCCTCGAAGAGAGAGGTGAAGCGCCGTTTGCCGGGCGTGTAATCGAATGGTCCTGCAGGCTCACGCTGCTGCCAGATCTGGAAAACGTTGCCGCTCGTCTCGACGACGTTGTAGTAGCGAGCAACCGACTGCCCGGCGTTGAGTGCCATGCGTTCGGTAACCAGCTTGCTCGCACCGTATGCCGTCTCTGGATCACACGCCTTGCAGGTACTCGCAACGACACATTTCGCTCCCATACGATCGGACCAATCCAGCACGTGTCGCGTGCCCTCCACGTTGGTGCGATAGACCTCGTACGGATCTTCCTCGCCGAGCGGTGCGTGCTTGGACGCAGCCAGATGGATCACGAGGTCCGGCTCGAAACGTAGGAACTGCGCCATGACATTTCGCTCGTCGCGCACGTCCATCGTGCGAATGTCTGTGAGCAGTACATCTCGTGACGGCTTTTTCAGATATGACGGAAGCGTTTTGCCGATGCTCCCCTCGCCTCCTGTCACCAGGACTTTGCCGAGGTACGGCATGTCCTTGAAGCCCGGTGCTTCTGGACGTCCGAGTACCTTGAGCACCCAGTCCTCAGTTGGCATTGGCGTACTCCCGAGCGAACTTCGCACGCGCCTCGCGAGCAGGGCCGGTGTGCTCTGCAAGGTGCAGCGCTGCGTCGATGACATTCGCCCACGTCTTTTCTGGCGAGTGTCGTTGCGCCCACTCGAGTCCGGCTTCTTGCATCCCATCCTGCCTACGGGCATCCATGTCCAACAGCTCCTTGAGCTGGTACTCCAACGCAAACGGGTTGATGTAACGGGTGCCGGGAACGCCATCCATTCCTACGTTCCATCCATCCGTGAGCAGCAGCGCGCCGCACGCCAGTCCCTCGTACACACGACAGTTGGGCTGCGATCCGAGCGAGCAGTTGAAGACGACCTTGCTGTTCAGATACAGCTCCTCCATCTCGGCGGCGCTCGCCTTGTCAGTCCACTCGAATGCCCACCCGTTGAGGCGACAGATGCTCTCCATCTTGTCTACGTAGTACGGTCGGAGCACGACGTGCTGTGGATGCAGCGTGCTCACCATGCAAACGTCGATGTCGCGTTCATGGATTTTTTTCATCTCGACATCGAGGTGGCCGCCTACTCTGGGAAGGCGTCCGTACGTGAGGAAGCGCTCCATCATCGCGATGGGACGGAAGCGGCGATCAGTTGGTTCATGCACGCGGAGCGGTGCAATCGAGTGCGTCATCGCTGCCTTGCCAGGACCGTCAACGATGATCGCGTCGCAGAACATGACGCTTCCGATCGTCCCGCTGATGCCACTGTCAACCTTCCAAGCAGCGAACCAGTCTGAGTACAGCCCGACGATCGGCGCATCCCATTCCTGAGCCCGATCCCAGAGGATCTGAAGCTCGTGCTTCGCGCCCTCTCCGGTGCCAGTGCGCAGCCAGCCCGGATCCCAGACGATCACCGCGTCGATCTTCTCGTCGAAGGTGACGTCGAGATCGGAGTACAGCCACTTGGTGCCGAAGGCGAAGGTGCGGTGTCCACCAATGTCGCGCTCCACTGGTACCTCAGTGGCGACTCTGAATGGATGCCCCACTGTCTCCGCCGGACCTACTGCTACTGCCATCCCTTCCTCCCTCGCGTCGTGCATGAATGGGTGTCGAATCGCATTCGTCGGTCCTATGACAATCACGTGGCGAGCCGATACATCAGTTCGTAGAGCACGTAGAAGACGGCGACCATGATCGCTGTTGAAAGAACACAGAGTAGGCACCCCACCAAGCAACCTCGCTCCGCTGAACTCACAACGCGATTCCGATGACCTCGATGCAGGGCATGCCCCGACGCATCCGGTGCTCGCTCAAGAACGTCCTGCCCTGCTCGAGTTCGAAGCCGCACTCCATTACGTTCTTCGCAAGCTTTTCGAGCGTGAACCCCGCCTTGTGGTACTCGCCCTCGCCGTCCTGGATGCCATACGTGACGATCTTCGCCCACTCGTCGAAGACACCGCGATTGAACGCCGCCGCCATGTCCGGCACCTCGATGATGATCTTGCCTCCCGAGTTCATCCATGAGCGGACGAGTGCAAGCACGTTGTTGGTGGTGCCCCAGGGGAGGTGTTCTAGGACGTGAGACATGATCACTTCGTCAACGTCCTTGAAATCGAAATCGGTGGTGAAGTCTCCGATGACGTCAGCCGGCGGCCGGAGATCCACATTCGTGTATCCCTCCAGGGGAAACTCGCCGCAGCCTAGGTTGAGCTTCTTACTCATCGAGCAGCAATCGCAGTGCTTGGTCGATCTCGTCGAAGCGTGCATTCACGACTCGGTTGACTTCCTCAGTCCACTGTGCGAGTCGGTTCGGCAACTCTTCTATCCACTCTTGCATGATTCCGAGCGTTCTTTCCTGCTGTTGCAGTCTGTTATCCAGCTGCGCAGCCAGATTCGTAAGGCTAGAGATTGAGAGCTGAAGTGGTGTCAGATCAACCGTCGGTCCGGTGTATGAACCGGTGTACGTGCTAGGGATGAAGGTGCTTCCCGTTTGCACGCCCTCCATCACGGCGTACTGCTTGCCGTTGTGCCATACCAATGTGCTGCCGGGAGGGGCTGCATGTCCGGCGTTGATCTCGACCAGTACAGCGCTCACTCTCCCACCGCCAGGCGGATCGCCGAGTCGATGCCGTCAAGGCGCTCCTCGATCAATTCTTTCAGGGACACCAGGGTAACCTCCTCTTGTACGACCTCTGGGTCGTGTTCGGTTGTTTCTTCTTCCGGCTGAAGGAGCACTTGACTCTGCCATGGCGATGCGGTACCTGTAGATGCCATGGTCATTACGCTCATGCCTGCGGTTGAGTGCTTGATCGCATCCGACAGACGAGCCATGAGCGTGTTGAGATCCACGTAAGTTGGGTCGACGTACATCTCTACATTCACGATGGTCGAGTTCGACATTGAATCGCGCTGCGTGTTGATGCTGCGCACCACGACTCCCGGACCGAGACCCGCCCCCGCATACGTCGGTCCCGTCGCATACGTCGGTCCCCCCGTCGCCACTAGAAGATCCTCCCCTCTGGAACGAGCGGGGCACCTCCTGCGAGAGCGTGCTGAATCACCTGCCCGTACCACTCAGCCACGGGTGGGCAGACGCCCGCAGCGAACTGTTGAATGTTGCCCGGCACTGCCCACTTCCAGTCGTCGGGGAATGCCATAAGCCTGCTGCTCTCGCGCACCGAGAGGACACGGTTGCGCGTCGGATGCATCCGATTCCTGGTGCCCGTGATCGTGCGAGCCACACGATCGGGATGGAGTCGATGCATCTCGAAGGCGTTGAAGAGGCGGTCTCCGTCGATCCGATCGCGCTCCTTGTCGGTCATCATTTCGCGGGGCATCGAATCCCACCAGGCGTACCCGGGCTGTACGTGCTCGAAGCGGTCAGGCAGGAGCTGAATGTCGTGGTCCCACGTGTACCCGGCTTCGTTGCGAAGCGCTTCCTGCCATTCATTCTGAGCAGGCTGCTCGTAGAACATCGGATCTTCGAACGGCTTTTCGGTTGGCTCCTGATCCTCCAGATCACCGATCGTCTCCATGCACGTCGGCGCGTACTTCGGAGAGAGCGTCGGCCATGGGATCTCCTGCCCCTTCTTCTCCATCACGAACATCAAGCGCTTGCGACGCTGGCACGCCCCGTGCTCGGAAGCATCGTGATGGTGCACGGTCATCGTGTACCCATTCTTGCGGGCTACTTCCTCCGCCTCGATCCAGATGGGACGCCCTACCGTGAGCATCCTCGGGATGTTCTCCCAGAGAATGAAGTTGGGCTGCGCCTTGACGGCAGTCTCGGTTGCCCTGATGAACCACTGATTCTTCGGGTTGTCAGCGCTGCTCGTGGTGCTCGCTCCCGTCACTCCCTGGCATGGCGGTGATCCATAGACGAGCTGGGGTGGATCTTCGCGCTGTTCCTCTGCCCACTGCTCCCACTTGTCGAGTGAGGTCAGGTACTCGGTGTACTCAGGGCGGTTGAGACGGAGGTTGGCAGTCCATGGCTCGCTCAGCTCAAGGATCGTGTCGCCTCCGTCCCACCCGGCGCGCTCCAGCCCGATTGTCATCCCGCCACCGAGCGGAATGATGGCCGCCATGCGCAGGTCTGTCACGTCACTGCCTCGTACGTCTGCTCGAAAATGTCCGGCTTGCAAGGATAGAACTCGCCCTTGACGCCTCGGATGATCCAGTCCTTTGGATCAGCTCGCATGTCCCCTTCCAAGGTGTGAATGACAAGAGCGTGATCGTCGACCATCTCGAAGGGAACCACGTGCTCGTTGAGAAACGCGAGCAACTCGTCGTCATTGTCGCCCCGGATCTGCACCGCCTCGATGACCACCGGCTTCTTGCGGTAAGCGCTCATCGACGACGGGCGAAGATAACGATCAGAACGATGATGATGATCAGAATGATGAGTCCGGTGCTGATGTACATCACGCCTCCTCGGTTGTGAACTGCTGCAGTGCCTCGCCGAAGATCCTAGCCAGCTCGGCGTGAATTGCTGCTTCCGCGACGTTGTGCTCATCGAGCCGGGTGAGGTGCACCTCTTGGACGCGGCGCAGTACCAGTCCAGAGAGCGATGCGATCTCCTCACGCGCAACGGTGCGTGCAATCGAGTCGATCTGCGCTAGTTGCTCGTTGCTGAATTCCATTAGTAGCCTCCATCCTGTCGGGAGAAATTCTCCTTGTTCTTTGCGTAGTAGAAGGACTCTACTTCGTGCCACGAAGTGAACCCGGCACGGATCATCATGTTCAGGAGGAAGTGCAGCTTGTCTACCAGCTCGTACTTGATCTCCAGGCGATCATCCTCCGTCAACGGCGTGCCGTCCGCAACACGTTGTCTGTGATCCGCCTTCCATTCCTTCCACGGGAGGCGGTCCAGGATCTCTGCGTTCTCGTTGCCATCAGCTTCGACGTTGAAGCGGAAGCACTCCAGGAACTCAGCTTCGGTGCGTGAGATCGGTTGGAAGGGGCGCTCCATCGACTTGTAGATGCGGGCCTGCAAGAGCGCCTGCTGTTGCAGAACATCGAATTCAGGTCCCGGATGCGTCACTTCTAGGTGCGCCATGCTCGGCTGCTCCGTCATTTAGCCTCCAATATGTCTGCGTACCGTCGCAGCGCGTCGGGGGTTGCGTTGATCATCAGACAGCGGGGGCGGATGATGAGCACGCCCTGATCCAGGTCGATCTCGATCAGCGGGTACCCCTGCGGTCCATCAGTCTCGAAGGTGAAACGCTGACCGTCACGCATGCTCACTTCTGGGAAGAAGTTTTTGCCCCACTGGAAGCGCACCGGAAGCTCGGCGATCATGCTCCGTCCTCTTCAAAGGTTCGATTGATCTTGTCGTCGTTCTGATCTAACCACGACCGCAGCTGCTCGTTGCCCCAGAGATACATCTCCATCTCACGCCAGCCTCGGTACATCCACTCCTTGATGTTGTCCTCAAAGACGAGCGTGATCCCGACGCGCGTGAGTTCTTTCTTGGTGATGCGGGGAAGCTCGTCGATCAAAACGGAATCCCGTCGTCGTCGTCGTCATCGTCGTCGTCATCATCCACCTGTCCCGGGCCGGCGCCGTTGCTACCAGCAGGCGGCGGGTTGAGTAGACGATCACCGATCTCGTCCTTGAGGATCTGAATGAATGCAGGCGTCTTGACGTACGCCGAGTGCCTGCCCTTGTCGATCATCTTCTGTTTCGTGAGCGGGACGATGATCTTCTGCCGCGCATCCTTCGTCTCCATATCGAACTGCGTTTTGAAGTCGTCGATGCGTAGCTCATCCTTTGTCATCCATAGCTCGGCATAGTCGGGATACTTCGCAATCCACTCGATGACCTTCTTCTTCGTCTTGTCATCGAGCCGTCTCGCTGCGATGCGCACGGCGCTCCACCCGGAGTAGTCCAGGGAGCGCTTGTCGTAGCAGGCATCGAGGAATTTTGCGGCGAACTCGGCGTGCTGATCTTCGACGAGTACACGTACCCCGTCGTCGGTCGAGAACGTTCGAGCCGCCGCGGCCACCGCCAGCTTGGCGAGCTTGATCCTGTGGTTGCCACCCTCTACGAGAGGAATGCCGCCATCGGACACGTACCTCGCACTCTGTTCTGTTGCAAGCTCCAGCACACGTTTCGTTGCAGCGTCAGAGAAGATCACGTTCTCCGGCTTCCTGCTCCACGCCCACAGCACCAGCGTGCGGCAGAGATCCGACGTGAACACGTGCGGCACGGTCACGTGGTGCTGCATGTTGATGACGTTGATCGGAACCTCGTTGGTGGCGCTCGTCACCACGAAATCGAAGCGAGCGATGTCCTCTGGGCGTCCGATCAGCTCTTTGACGGCTTCCACTCCGTACCCGTACTGCGCCATGGATTTGTCGGCGCGCGGGTTGCTGAGCCACACCAGGCGTGTGCGGGCTGCCGTGCGTTGCGTCTCGATCTTCACCATCTCTGCCACACCGTTGGAGCGGATGCCGCTCATATTCTGGATCGTCTCTAGCGCTAATCCGCTCGTCTCGTCGATCACGAGCAGACGTCTGTTGTTGAGCGGAATGCGTCCCCACGTGATGCTCCACTGACGGTTGCTGCCCTGCTTGAGTCCGCCTACCAACCCGGCGAAGGAGGTGTTCTCTCCCACGCTCATCTCGCCGAGCTTGTAGTGGTAGATCAAGCTGTGGATCGTCTCCGTCTTGCCGGTGCGGGTGTCCCCGATCACCAGGATGTCCCCCCACGCCTTCTCCACCGGCTTGTCCTGGAAGTTGAAGCTGAGCACGCTGTGGTAACAGAGGTCGATCGCTTTGATCAGATCCTCGCGCCCGTAAATCTTCGTCACGTTGTTCACCAGGTCATGCGAGATCTCGTCGAACTTGTCGGCGACGCTCTGCCCTGTGCCTGGCTGGAAGATCTCCAGCGCCTTCTTCTTCTTGTCGTCCATCTGGAAATCGTCGATGTTGTCCTGCGCCGGCTCGACACGATGGATGAAATGCACCGTGTGCTGGCTGCGAGGATGCGGCACCGTCGTTCCGTGCATGACGTAGCTCCTATTCGCCTGCACGCCGTGCTCGCTGACGTACCCCACACGTGACACGTACTCCTTGGAGATGTCTGAGAACTCCAGCTCGGGAACCAGCGTCACCTCTTCGACGTTCTGATGATTCTCCACCGTCGTGGTGACCCTCGGGCATTTCCCATTCACGTGCAGATGCTTGCGCATGAAGTGGTCGAGCCCCTCCTTGGAGATGCGCGTCATCTCCACGATCACCGGATCGTCAGGCTGGAAGGTGTGCTCCAGCAATCCCTGCCGCGTGCGCACTGAACACGACATACACCCTTTGCCGTAGTCCATGCCGCATACGTAGGAGACGTCCCTAGGCACCATAAAAGGAGCCAGCTCCTTACCTGCCACCATGACGCGCAGCTTGAGTCGCTTGTGGGCGTAGCGATCCTCGCTCGCTTCACTCAGATGCGGCTCGTACACCGTGTCGTCCACCTTGCGCGGCACCTTCTGGCGCTGCGTCGTATCGGTGAACTGATCTGTCTCCTCGATCAGCAACGCCATGTCGTCCCAACCCTTCCCACTGTCCTGGAAGTAGTTGGTGATGTCTGCGTCGGCAGGCTCAGTGATGTCCAGCGTGATCACCTTCACGCTGAGCGCATGGGTCACGAGCTTTGACGCGACAGCTTGAGCGTTGGCGACGCCTGCTTGATCGCGGTCGTAGATGATGATGACGTCCTTGCCTTGGAACTTCTCATTCCAGGCGTCACGCCACGTGCCTGCACCGCCCGTGCCCGTCACTGCGCCCCAATCGTCAGGTCCGAAGCGGTCGATGTACTGATTCATCAGCACACAATCCTTCTCGCCCTCGCAGATGACGATCGTTTTCTTCTTGAGCTGGTCTATCGGGTAGAGGCGTGCCGGAGATCCGTACCCCGACTTCCAGGAGATCATCTTGTTCACGCCCTTGGAGTCTGGGTCGTACATTCTGATGTTGCGGATCTGCCCTGCCTCATCCTCGATCGGAAGCGTGAAGCGCCCCGTTTCTGGGCTCCACCCGATGCCGAAGCGCTTTACGGTGTCAGGGTTCCAGCCGAACTTCTTCTGCGCCTGCTCGCGGCGCACCGTGTCGGCATTCAGGTTCCTGATGTAGGTATCGCGTACCCGAGCGTCAATCGGCGGCTGTTCTTTCTGCTCCTTTGGTGTGTACGTGCCCTCCTCGACCTTCCACTCCTTGACGAGTGCGCGTGCTGCTGCCTGATCGACGCCCCGGACTTCCATGATCGCCTGAGCGAGGTAGCCTTTGTTGCCCGTGGCATGACAGAACCATCCGCCATTCTCCACGTTGATCGAACAGCTGTTGTGCTGGTCGTCGTGGCAAAAGCAGACGGTGCTGACATTGGGGTTGCCGCCAGTGGCGTCTGGAAGCTCGCGATCTAGGAGCTTCTCGTATGCCTCGCGGATGGTCACCCGCTAGCCATACACATGTCGCAACGCCAACGCCCGTCCCTCAACGGCACGTACAGATCCTTGTCCCCGCACGATGGGCACCGTAGCTCAACCGGCTCGCCACCGTTATCCAGTTTCTGCTCCTCCCGAGCGGCGCTCGCCAGCTGCACCCGCAGCGTCGAGAGATTGCGCCTCGCGTTCGGATCGAGAGTCATCTCGAAGGCGGCGAAGATCGCACGCACTGCCTCCGACCGCGCGACGCTGTGCTCGCGCATATACCAGGTAATCAGCGCCATCTCACGGGGTCCGAGCGAGAAACTTTCGCTTCTACGCCTCAAATCTGCCCTGATTGCGCTACGACCCACGGATTTCCTTACTGGATATCGAGTAAGGAAAAAATGGCAGTTCGCTGGAAACAGGGAGCCGGCGCCTCATCTGAAGGCACCCTAACACACCCCCCGAGCCATTTTGCAGGGATTTTAGGCTCGAAAGTTACACGCGCGTCAGAGTATGGTTGCAAGCCACCGTTCACGGATTCGCACTGTGTCACCGCACTACCCATGCCTGCGCTGTGTGTACTTTCGTGGTGGTCCCCGAACTTCTACCAAAGAAATTCTCTCCTATGGTCTAAAACAGAACAAGAAGAAGAAAAGAGCTAAAGCTCTTGGTAGTGGGACCTGGAAGTAGAAATGGGCGGCGGCCTATGGGGTGACCGCCGCCCGTCGAGCGCGCTACGAGTGGGAGATAAAGCGCGCCCGAGCCTAGAAGGGAATGTCGTCCTCGGGGGGCTTCGGTGCGTCAGGTGCGGGAGTAGCTGCCGGATCGTCGGCAACACTCACCGACTCTGCCTTGGCAAGCGTCTGATTCCAACGGAAGGCAAGGATCTGCTCCTCTGGAGTAGCCTCACGCGCCTTCTTCACTGCCCACACCTTGTACTGACCCCGATCGTTTTTCTCTGTGGTGCTGCTCAGCGTGAGCACGCTGCTCCACACGAACTTGCTGCCGAGCAGCAGCGTGTTGAGCCGGCTGGCGATCTTCGCGCTCGTGCCGTGCATCATCACGCCACGCGGAAGCTCGTTCTCCGGGTCCACGTCGTCGCCCAGAAGCACGACCATGTAGTTGTAGCGCAGCTGACACCGTCCACCCTGTTGCCAGTCCGCATGCGGGCAGCGAGTACAGTCGCCACCCGGCGTGCCGTATCCGGTAACGGCGTCCGGCGAGGTGCACACCGGCGGGTCACCGATCGTGCCCGTGCCGAAGTACGCCCTCGTCTTGAACATCGACACCGGGACGATGCTCACTTCATCGTGCGCCGCGCCGCCGAAGGTGTCGAAGATCTTGCCGGCCTGCGCCTCGATGTCCTGTGTGGTTGCCTGCACCAGGCGAAGCTGCGGCAACCGCACGTCCTTGCCGAGGTCGAGCTTGTCGCGGATTCCCCTCGAGGCTGCCTCCATCTCCGCGAGCATGTCCTCTGGAATGGCAACCTCGTTGCCCTTCACTTTGTCGACTTCCTTCCCTTCTGCCACCTCAACTCCTTTCGATCATCACGACGCCGTCCCAGCGTGCGAGGACCTTCGCGCCTGTTGGCTTGTGTTCGGGTACGACGAATCGGACATCTCCCAGATAACCCTGCTCGTACTCGCGTACCCGCATGAAGAACTGCTCCCGACACGATGCGCGTGCGCACTCGCACAGAAACCACCGCTTGACGGTGCTGTTGTATGGGCGCGTCACTTGTTTCGCGTCCACCGGATGCCCTTTACCGCTACGGCGTCGAGTCCATCCGGGATTTCCTGCCCAGCTTCGATCAACTCGCCGACCAGGGCATTCAGGTTCGCCTGACGCCACTTCTGTACTGTCATCGCGTCCAGAATTCCCTCGTCGCTGAGGTAGTGGGCAAGCGTCTCGTCGTCGGTGACGTATGCCCGCTGCGAGACGGTGCGCGTCATGCGCCCCAACTCGCCGCTGATCGTCTTGACGCCTGCCGCCTCCATGATGTCCCAGAGACGATCGCGCTGCTCGTCAGCTTCTTTACGAGCACGCTTTGCCGCGTCCTCTTTCTCCTCGGCGCGCACTCGGAGCGTGACGTACATGCGAAGCTCGCCGTCTATCTTGGCGGATAGCTCCTCGTTCTTTACCGTCATCCCCCGCTCCTCACTCGTTGGCCGTCACTCCCCCTCCTGGGGGCACGACAGCATTATCTCACCCCCTCTGATCGTCTGCAACCCAATGCCCGAGCGCTTCTTCTGCCTGTCGGGACGCTTCGATCGCATCGAAAGCGATGCCGCGAGCGGTAGCGACGTTCGGCGCTTCCATGATCTGCAGCAGAGCGTCCTTGAACCGCTCAGCGTCGTCGAAGCGCAGCTTTCGCCGTGCGTAGAGCCACTTTCCGTAGCCACGAGGCATGACCTCGCCGCGCCACCGCTTCATTGCCTTGAGCTTCTTCTCAGGGTCCTTGTACGGCACCGTTCTCCTTTGGATTCATCACGGCGTTGATCACGTCCTGCTTGCGCCGAAGCGTCGGCAGGATCGCCGAGAAGTCGATGGTCGCACGGGCGAGGATCTCGTACACGAAGCACGTCTGATCCTGCCCGTACCTGTGGATGCGCTTGAGCGCCTGCTCGTTGTCGGCGGGTGTCCACATCAAGTCCATGAAGGCGAAGCGTCGCGCCGCCGTGAGCGTGATGCCCTCTCCACCCGTCTGGATCGTGGCAAGGAATACCCTCGGCTTGTCGCTGCGCTGGAACCATCCGATCAGCTCCTCGCGATTCGCCGCCTGATGCGTGCCGCCGGGACCGGGCATCCAGGCGTGGCACTCTTGCCCGGTCATCATGCAGTAGGGAATGCCCTCAGCCTCCAGGCGCTTCGCTACCTGCAGCGCCATGGTGCGGAATTGGGTCATCACTACCCACTTCTCGGTGTTGGAGGCTTCGTCCATCAGCTCCAGCAGTGCGTCGATCTTCGCACTGTCGTCCACTAGTGAGTCGAAGATTCCGAGAGAGCCCGCGATCTGCTTGAGGCGCAGAATCTGGGTGAGCCAGTTGGCAGCGATCACATCATCGTCACCAGCGGACATTTCTGCCACGAACTCGTCGCGCATCTGATCGTAAGCTCGACGCTGCGCTTTTCCGAGGTCTACTGTGATCCGGCGACGCACCAACGGTGGCAGCTGCAAGTCCACGTCGTCGATGGTGCGTCCCAGGATGGTCGCGGACATGCGCTGACGCAATTCTTCTTCGTTGCGCGCGCCCGTGATTTCTTTCCCGAAGAATCCTTCCTTCCAAGCGACGTAGCGGTCGAAGAATTTCCAGTATGAAGTCCACTTGCCAGGCTCCAGAAACTGCAGCTGCGGCCAGAGATCGGTTACCTCGTTCTTGATCGGAGTGCCACTCAGCAAGAAGCGTTTCTTCGCTTGGAATGAGCGCACTGCCTTGGACTGCTTGGTGTCTCGCCCCTTCATACGGTGGCTCTCGTCACACACGATCGCGTCCCACTCGTACTCACCAAGCGATGCACGTCTGTGGGTGCGCTCCCAATTCACGATCCAGAATCCATAGTCCGGAGTGTCACCGACTTCACCCTTCACGTGGTGGATCGGCATATCGAATGGGTACCAGGCTCTGATCTCCCGTTCCCACACGTTGCGCATTGAGTTCGGGCATACGATCAGGTAGTGAGGCAGCAGCAGTCCTTCGCGGATCTCCATCTCGCGCAGGGCAGCGATCATCTCGACGGTCTTGCCGAGCCCCATCTCGTCGGCGAGCAATCCGCCGCCTGCTTTTGCCAGGAAGTCGACAGCTACCCGCTGGTACTTGCGCAGCTTGTCGGCGAACTCGTACTGCAACACTGCGTCGTTGCTTTGCTTGGCGTCGATTACGCGGTCGCGACGTAAGAGCGCATCGTCAGCCCAATCCAGAACATCCTGGTCGATCCGGGCGGTTGGCATACGCTCGATCAGTTCTGAGAGCGCGTACTCGTCGTACGGAATGCGCCAGGCTTTGCTGCGGCGATCGAATTCAGCACCCGGCAGCTCCCGGACGATATCCAGGAGTGCCGGGTCGTAGGGGAAGTGGAGTGCGAGCGACGTGCGCGCTCGCTTGACGACAACGTCCGTCACGGACGGTTGCGGTAGGCGAGCGTCAGCAGAAATATGGTCGCGGCAAGTGCGCCAACAATCACGCCGAGCCAGAAGTCGGGAATGGTTATGTCAGCGATCACTTCTTCTCCACCACCTTGGGTTCTTCTCGTTGTCGTTTACGGCGAGCGATCCTGTCGCTGCGCCGGAGCGCCTGCTTCTTAGACAGGCGCTCCCGCAGCTTCTTCATCAGTACGCGGGGGCGTGCGCGACCGCGATCATCTCATCGCAGCGTCGGTGCAGCCACTCCATCGGTGTTTCCGGTCCCTTCTTGGGCTCCTCTTTCACGACGTACTGGTAGCTATTCGGATCCCAATTTCCTACGTGGAGGGTGTCAACCGTTCCTGCCACCTGATCGACGTTGAAGCTGATCGTCGGTGTGACGTACGCGGTCGCGGAAGTTGCTCCCCATGCGGAGTATCCGTACCCGGGGTCGTTGTAAATCGCAGCCATTTTCTTGTTGTAGTCCTCCATGTCTTGTAGTTTCTGCGCCCAGTCCAAGGACTTCCTTGTGAATCCGCGCGGCATGCGTTACTCCTTGTCGTCGTCTCCATTCTTTGTCGTTGCCTGCGTGCTGTTTGAGCGCAGCTCAACCTTCGGCAGGCGCTCCAGCATCTGCTCGACCATCTCCTTGAGGTAGCCAACCTCCTGGGTGAAGCGATCTTCGTGGAACTTCAGCTGTCCCTCGAAGCGCTCGCGATCTGCCTTGAGATTCTCCTCCCGCACCGCCAGCGTCGCCTCGCTAGCCGCCTTCTTGGCCTCGAATTCGGAGCGCTTGCGCTCGAGTCCGACGAAGTGCTCCGTCTCACGCTTCTCGCGCTCGTGACGCTCCTTTTCCTTGTCGAACGTGATCTGCAGGTCCGTCAGCTCTTGCTTGACGCGGGTGTACTCGCCGTCCATGTCCCGCAGGATTTTGGATGCCTGCCGCTCCCCCTTGACCTCGGCAACGTCCTTCTTGAGCGACGCGAGCTGTTCCATCAGCTCATCGAAGCGTGCCGTGGTCGGATCCACCTTTCCGAATAGTCCCACTCTAGGGCTCCCTTTCTGTCTCCGGGAGGGGCAGGATTACCCCTCCCGGCACTCTAACCTCTTTCCCTTCCGGCTACCTACACCCGTAGCCGGACCACTCGCCTTTCCTGCCGTGCGTTACGCCCCACGCTCCAGCAAGTGCCTGACCTAATGCTGAGGTCCATGACGCTGCTGACGCTGGAACGTTGAAGCGACGCCCGGCGAGGTCTTCGTTGGCGGCATCGAACATCCGCCAGAAAGTGCCGGGCAAGAACTGGAGCCACCCGCCTACGCCCGTGTAGCTCGGACTGTAGGAGACGCCTCCGTATCCAACCCACCTTCCCCAGCCTCCCTCCGAATCGCTGCATGAGAGCAGCCAGGAATCGGTGCCGGGGTAGACCTTCTGAACTTCCGCGACAGCTTTCCGCCAAGCGTCGTTGCCGGGCGTCACTGCGAAGTCACGGAGCAGGTACTTCCACTTGATTGCGAGCATCCGGGCCTCATATGCTCGCGTGATCCACCGCTTCGCCAGGAACCGTGCTCTGGCACACGATCGCGGTGTCTCGAACTCGACGTCGATCTGCTTGCCCATCGACATCATGTGTCTTGCGTAGCGGGTGCGGTAGAACAACAGCCCGACGTGCGCTGCTGGACAAGATTCCCGAACCCTTGCTTGCTTGTGGGTCTTACCCTTCTTCACTTCGCCTGGTGCGTTGTCGTCACCGTACGAAGCGCCGACGCCTACCAACAGCGTCGCGGCCACCATAGCCACTATGAACCATAATCTCACTCTCGCCTCCTACGTCGAATGGCGCGCCGCCCTTGACTAGATGTTGTGGGTGGTACGGCGCGGTACGGCGTTAGGGTCCGTCTGGCGTCCTCCTTTCGTGGATTACCATCTTGTCCTCAGCATGGCACCGATATCCCGTGCCTGCATCTGCTTGGCGACGTCTCTGCAAAAGCTGCACATCACCGCGTGCAACTCCGGCTGTCGCTCCAGTGCGTTGAGATCATCCAAGCCTTCAATGAAGCTCGTCACCATCAGCTTGGGTCCGGCGTCACCACACGACCGACAGAACAACCCATCGCGCTCCACGATTGCGTCGCGCATTTTGTCAGAGAGTGTCGGCCAGGTGGTAGGAAGCTGGTTCTTCTTCGCTTCTCGCTTCTTACGCTCCTGCTCCGCGCGCGTGTGTGAGATCTTCGCGCGCGTGCGCGCAGAATGAGTATTGCCAGGCTTCCAACCGCGCTTCGGCGGCAAAGACTCCTCGATTTCCGCAGGGGATTCGTCGGGCATTCGGAGCACTCTATTCCACTCGCATCGGGACGGCAAGCTAATCATCGGGCGCATTCCCCGGAGCGACGACGACGTTCGACAGGTCGATGCCTGTTGGACCTGATGGAGGCACATCGCTGCCCAATACGAACTTGGCGTCCGAAAGGTCGATGCCCTGTGGATCGCCTGTCGCCACAGCGCTGCCCTCGCCGAGCTGCATCCGCGCCATGGAGAGGTCGATCAGCTGGAGGCACGGCTGTGGTGGCGGATCAGCTACAGCAGGAACTAGCAACTCGTACGCCAACCCGTACACAGCAGCACCCTTATCGGGACCGAAGAAGATCGCGAAGGCGTTGCTACCCACACGGTCAGTGAATCCGACCCTCAGTTCCAGATCCTCCAGCTTTTGCTGCGACCACCCATCTCCATCTGGCGAGCGTGCCAGTACCGAGCGATGGAACAGGGGGTTGCTGGCAGAAGGCGCTGCAACAAATGGCGCAGCACCACTGTCGAAGTCGAATTTGCCTGCAAGTCGCACATCACCGTTGGGCGACGCGACATAGGCGCGGAAAGCACCCCGACGCCAACCGGACGAAACACTCGGTTCGCCGTTGAATGGACGCCATTTTGCCCACACGTTGACTCCGTACACGGTGTCCTCATCCGTTCCGTCATTTCCGTAAGCGAGGTAGTGATACGGGTACCGATACGCGGGGCTTCCCGTCGGGCGATCTTCATCCAACCCGGAGGACCATCCACCTGGACTCGCCTGGTAGCGATCGAGCGCTCCGGTGTTGTCCAGGAAGATCGCATCCGCTGCTGATGCAGTGAGGTTGCCCGTCACGTGATCCACCGAGTCCGTTTCGCCCGGATAGATCCACGTCCACGTCGCACCGTCGTCGTTGCTCCAGGAGTAGCGCGGGTAGATCAGCGGGTTACGAACGATGCGCATGTTGCTGGCGGTGCCCGAGCCAGTTCCCGCGAGAATGAAGTAGGGCGTCAAGTCGCCGCGCGCCTGCCACAACCACAACGGGTACACCGAGCCGAATCTATGCGTCGCAGAGCCACCAGAGAATCCGCCAGGCTCCCAACCACTCGTCGGCCACTCAACACCGGGCGTCGCCGTGCCGGAGTAGTCGTACTCGACGACGACGGTATCGCCGTAGAAGTTGTAGAGCCCGTCCGGTGCCAGAATGCCACCACGATTGATGTTCGGCGGTCCACCCGGATCGTTGTAGTAGACCTTCACGCTCACGCGATCCACCATCGCAGTGCCCGAACCGGAGGCGGCGATTCCGACACCGAAATCGAGTGCGTTGACCTCCTGGGGCGACCATGACGTGCCCCACATGTTGGTCTCACCGCCGTACGTCACGATCTCATCGCTGCCACTCCAGCCACCGCCTGCCAGGTTGGATCCGACTAGCGTTCCCGTCTTGTACAGCTGAACAGTGGAATCTGACACTGAGCCTGACGCCCGGCGATGGACCTTCACTTCGATACCAGTGACAGTGGCGGTAACGGGTACGGACTGCCCGAACTTGGTGAGCTTGAGCGTCGCCGTCGGCGCTGCCGCTTCGACGAAGTGGTCGTCGGCGATCTTGGCATACCCGAGCGGGCTCCACGCGCCGCCCCCGCCGGTGCTCTCTTCGGACCATGCCACCGTGGGACGCAGCTCGACGAATTCCTCCCAGAAGCGAGGACCTTGGATATTCATCGAGACTGAATTTCCCGCTGACGACACGATCGGACCTGGATTTGACGCCTCGTACATCCAGTCGTAGAGCAAGCAATACCCGTCCAGCGTCATCGTGTCGACCGGCTCCTCTGGAATGCCGGGTGGCAGAATGCTTTTCGCCGCATCCATCGGCACCGTCTTCAGCGGACCGATCACATCCGGGTTACCCATGCCCAACACGATGTTCGTGAAGTACATGTTCCCACCGAACCCAACGGTGAGATTCTCGTAACTAGGACCGAATGCCTCGCCGGGCATGTGCCCACCGCCGTTCGCTCCTGCCCCGATCTCGCTCCAGGAGTACGAGTTGGAGTACGTGCCGAAAGGCTGTCCGTTGATGTAGACAATGCACTCGACATCCCATGAAACTTCAGCGTCGATGTACGTCTCGACGTAGCACCACTCGTCGGGTGCCGGGTGAGCGACACAGAACTCACGCCCGAAGGGATGAATGGTGAGTTCCCCACCGTTCATCGTGTAGAGCGAGAGGAATCCGTTGTACCCGGCGACGCCCAGCCCGTTGAGCGCGTCAACACTCTCCGACAGCATCATCGAGTAGGCATAGAACCGTCTTGATCCGGTGCTTCCGCTGTAGGTGATCGACGAAGGCTTCACCGGAGCAGGCGTGGCACAGAACAGTGCTCCCTGATCAGGCTTGCCGGGCGCATCCACCACGTTGGGCAGTTTCTCGTAGACGTACACGCCGCCGCTACCGCCATTTGCGGTGTGGTTGTCGCCAGTGATCCAGCTCTGCCCTTGTGTGAAGCCGTCGAAGTCGAAGACGCCAACATCTCCGGCGAATTCCGGTCCGTACGGCTCGCGCGGCACGATGTTGGTGACACGCATGTGACGCATCTCGTACGTCCATGCCTCGTTGTCCTCCACCAAGCGCGTGTCGCTGTATCCGCTATCTGTGGAGTACATGGACGGGTGTCGCCACATGCCGAAGTCGAGGTACCTGAGCTGCTTGCCAATGAAATACGCGGTACCGGGCACCGGGCGTCCATCGACGATCAGCTTTATCGACCACAGCGGGTAGCTTTCGTCGAGTCCGCTCACGGGAGCGGGGTATCCATTCGTCTGACGGTTCTCAGCGTGAATGACAAGCTCTATGGAGACCCATCCTTGAGCATGCGCGTTGTTGCCTGCGCCAAGCGACGTAGCGGCGACGACCTGTCTGGTATGCGACTCGCCGGGATAGCCCGTCAGAACTTCGATCGGATTCTCACCGTTGGCACCCGGATACAGCGAAACCACCATTTGCTGCGTGCCTGTAGTGTCACGCGCTCTCAGCAGCCCGAGATGGCGCATCCACATATTTAGGTGATCGTCGCTCGCCGCGTTGTCGAAGCTCCAGTAGTCGCCTCCGTACCACAACTCTCTTCGCAGAGCCTGTCCCGCCAGAAGGCGCGTCTCGAAGTACACTCTCGTTTCCCGCCCCCACTTCGGCACCGTCGCTCCGAGATCAATCGTCTTGTACTGCGGAAGCACGCTCGTCACGTTGGAAATCGCCTGGCTGCCGGTGCATGTCATCACTCCACCAGAGAACGTCGGTGATCCGGTAGTAGAGGTGAAGCCATCGTCGTCGGCACTCCAATCGACGCGCTCCAGGTACTCATCGACGTGTAGGTCGTACTCGCCCCACGGCTGGTCGCCCTGCCGGATTACCTGAATCCAGTACGTCTCGCCTTCACGAACCTCGAAATGACACGGGTGCGCCCCGTTATAGGGCGAGCGCCTATAAAGTCCCTGTGACGGGTCCTGTGCAAGCGCCATTACCTGCTTACCCGTTTGCGGAGTGTCGCCTGCCCACACGCCGACGCGGTACCAGTAGTCGACAATCGTGTCCCTTGTGGTGTAGATGTCCACAAATCCGGGAGCTGGAGCGACGTACTTGTGCCAGGTGGAGCCGCCCCCGGGGCTGCTGTCCTCCAGCAATCCGCCCGTAGGATCAACCTCGCCGGGTAGATATCCGGCTCCGTCACTGTTGCCGGGCGTTGTGCCGCCGCCATCGGGAACGTCGGTTGCGCCACCGGGGTCGTCGTTATCCGGAGGCGTCGTACTCTGAGCATTCGCTGAGAGCGTGAACGTCCCACCCACTCCGCCGTCGCCCGGATCGTATGTCCCGTCGCTCTCTGTTGAGAGCCTGATATACACCGGGATGCCGCCCGTGTAGGTGATCGGAAAGCCGAAAACGTCGTTCTCATCGCCGTTGCTGAATGAATCAGCGGGCGTGATGTTGACCAGGTTGTCGATCGTGGTGCCCTGGAAAACATCGACAAAGGTAGGCGCGCCGAGCACATGGTCATCCACGGTGGCGGTGATGAAAGACGACCCATCCTCGGTAGGCGTGAACGTGTACCACACCGATCCGAAGGGTCCCTCAAACCATCCCGCGACAGGCGTCTCTCCACACTCCACCGTCGCCCCAGCGGTAGTGCCCACAACAGTGTCGTCCGGGGCGATCACGATTGCGTCGGCAAAGTTGTCGTTCACCGGCGGCGACACCCCTGTGATATGCCGCCACACCAACTCGAATGTCCCCTGATCTCGTCCGTCTACCTGGATCAGGTACCAATCGAACGACTCGACACCGGAGATCGTTACCTGCGGATACAGCCCACCGAAGTTGTCGCTCGTCGCCACCGGAACGTACGTGGAGATGTTGCTCGAGTTCGTCCAGTTATAGACAGCGAGGATCGGATCTTCCATCGGGTCTGAGCCTGCAGGTTGGACCTCAAACTCGAAGGTGCCCGCGCCGCCTGCCTGCCAAAAGAGCCACACAGTGTTGGTAGCGGGGAACCCACCGCCTGCTGACGGCTCACCTACTTCAGCGGTAGCTCCGAGGTTGGAGTAGACGTGACAGCCTCCAGTGGAGGAGCTGAAAAGCGGACCATTCTCGGTGTTCTCGTAGATGTACGAGGGGAAATAGTCGATCCAGGCTGGGTCATCGCGATTGTGCGCCGTCTGGAAATCGTCGACTAGGTTGAAGACTTCCAGGTTGATCGAGAACTCGCCTTGCGGGATCATGTCCTGCTCGAAGAAATCGTTATAAGCCTCGGAGTCGAAATCGACTTCCGCCGGATACTGGACTCCCGTCACCAGAAAGTAGTAATCCGTGTCTGCCTCGACACGAAGATCCAGTGCCCAATCTCCGTATCCGATCGTCGTCCATGTCGGATTCCCATCAGGATCGGGTGCGATCGTGAGCGCCCCCAGCGTGTCGCCCTTGAATACGAACACCGCCGCGTCCCAATCGCCGACGCTTCCTGACAGTGTGACGTCTGCGAATGCAGGAGAGCTGTACTTGAACCAAGCAGGGCGCCCGTACCACACGTCTTCGTCTTGCTCCGCGAAGATTGCGCCCAAATCAGGCGCGCCAGGCTCCAACTCAGGAGTGGAGGAGAAGTTGTTGGTCGAGATGCTTGTCGTGATCTCTGCCGCTGTAGCGAATGTCGTGTTGTTGAGCACCGTCGAAGGACTCCACATGAGTGCCCACGGCACCGTTGCTCCGCCCGGCTCGTAGAAGCCATAGACTCCAACCTGGAAGTAGTACGTCGTGCCTGCCTGGGCACGGAAACCGATCTGTGGATCGTTGGTAGAGAAGCGCGCAATCGGTACGAGATTGGCAAGCGTCGTCCCGGTGTAGACGCCGATCTCGCCGGAATCGAACTCGAGCGTGTCGAGATGGAAGCGATAGTCCCCCGTGTAAGGCGGCGTCCACTCGTACCACAGCGACGGCTGCTGGCTCTCATTCCAGAAGTACATGATCGGCTCGCTAGCCTCGCTGGTAGCGCCCGCCAGATCGAAGTTCACCACGCCAGAATCTGTCGAAGGCATCACGATGCGATTCGCGAAGTCGTCGTTGGGCGCGGCGACGACCGTCTGCAGCTCCCACTGCAGATTCTCGTGGTCGTACGTGTAGCCAAGAAACGTGGTGAGGCGAATGGAGTACGTCTCACCAGCACGGAGCCATGCCATGCCAAGTCGGTTATCGGACACCAGCTCGAAATCGGCGAATGGAGTTACTCCGCGATAGACGTCGTACGAGGGATAGATGAAGTTCGTCGGCGGACCAGCGCCCAATCCGAATGAGAACCATCCAGTAGACGTCGGCGTGTACTCGTACCAGATGCCCCTGGCAGCAGTGTTGCCGCCAATAGAGATCGGCTCGCCAACCTCAGCTGTCGATCCACGTGTGTCAGCAGGCGCCTGGAGACCTGAATCGGCAGATCCGATGTCTATTCGGTCAGCCCAGTTGTCATTCACCGGAGCCGAGATGTACTCCCATGTCAGAGTTCCTGCCCCGCGCACGGTGTAGCTCATTGAGATGACGCCGAAGGGCGGGAAACTGAGTACCGAGCGCATCTGCAGCAGCGCAATCGTGTATGTCGTACCTGCTTGGACGGGTACCTCAGCGAAGCCTGCGCTGTTCTGCAGCACGTACGGGTAGTCCTCTTCGATGTTGATCGGCAGCGGTGTCCAGGTGTCGATGTCCGTGCCCTCGAAGATGAGCAGCTGCATCAGCGTGAAGGTCGGCTCATCTACATGGAAACGAATGGTCGTATCTTCGGGCGCAGTGAAGGTGTAGAACAGATCCGCCGACAAGCGCACGTTGTTTGGTCGCAAGAGCCATGTATCGAGTGCAGCCCACTGCCAGCGCGATTCAGCAGTAGCGCCTGCCATATCGAATGGGACTACTCCGCTTGTGCCCTCCAAGAAGATCGCACTGGTAGGCGAATCTCCGTCCGGCACCGCAAGACGTTCCAACGTGATGGTGTACGCCGAGTCGGGTGAAGCACCACGACGTCCAGTGTTGAACACGAGGGGTGTCGAAGGGTCAACTTGAACAGAAACCGGACCCGTAACAAGACCGCTGCCGTCAGGGAATGATCCCCAGGAGCTAGTCAGCGTCGCGAAGCGCGAGTCGATTCCTCGCCCGGCTACCTGACCGAAATGTTGTCTCGCATCTGCGTAGAAGGTGAGGGCGTTGACAGCTGTGCCACGGTGAAACTCGCCAACGGCGGGAACCACTCCTGGAGCCGAGACATTCAGCCTGACAAGACAGCGAAATGGAACTCGATACTCCCACCAGAGAGTGCGGTCGAAGCTCTGCCCGAACCACTCACGGCGCTCGCCAGTCTGTGTAGTTGCCAACTGCGTGCGCCCGGAAAGCAGGTACGAGCGAGGTCCGGCGTCGAGATCGAAGTCCCCCGTTGGTGCGTCGATCACCTCTCGGGCGGCGAAGTTGTCGTTGGCATAGACGCTTCGCCACATGCCGCCGCCGGTGAAGACCATCGCCGCGACGCCTGCCGGCTGCACTTCGCCTCGTCCTACGAATGAAGCGACACCTGTACCTGATTCGACGAAGGTTGTTACACGTGCACCGGAACCGGTGAAAATGGTGACCGCCTTGCCCGGCGAGAACGAAGAACCATTGACGGTGCGCGCACTGATGCCCACACCCGTCTCTACATACGTGATCGCATTCGTTGCGACGCCACTCAGCGGGCGTACCGAGATGCCTGTCTCGCTGAAGATCGCTTCCTCTGCCCCACCGAAGACGAACGGTTGGGAGCTAATAGAAAACGTCGCACCGTGGTTGCCGCTGAAGGAGTACCAGGCAGAGATGTTCGCCTTGTTCCACGTGCCGTGCTGGGGTCCGGATGAGCTAGAGAACTCTGAAGTTGCTGTTCCCGCGACAGCATCGCCGCGTCGTCCCTTCGCAGTGAATGGAGCTTTCGCGGTGCCTGTACGCGAGACTGTTTTTTCGACGGCACCGGAGGCGGTATGGGGCATCCCCAACGTCCACCCGAGGCTGTTGAAGAAGATGCCCTTGTTGCGCTGCGCGAGAATCCACTGACCATCGCCAGTGCCGTCGCGCACCAGCACTGCAGCGCCAGTCTTGACGTAATCGTGGGTGGTGAAGCCCGACCCTACGAACGGAGCAATCCCCGTCCCCGCTTCCGCGCTCTCGGTGCTGTCAGCAGCAGAAGCAGAGAACGGGGATGTCCCGGCGCCCGTCCTTGACAGAGTAACGGCATCGGCACCGGATGCTGTGAAAGCCGAGATCCCGATGTTGGTCTTGATGTAGTTGTTGTTCTGCGCGGCGACGCCAGCGGCAGTAAATGGAGCAATTGCCGTGCCCGTCCGGGCGAGGATTACAGCATCGGCTCCTGGATTGACGCGCACCGACACGCCTGCGCCGGATTCGCTGTAAGTAGCAACTCCGTCTCCTGACGCGCTGAAAGCAGCAGCCCCAGCACCCGTCTTGGTGTACTCGGTGCCGCCACCGCCGCCACCATCCTCCAGGAGCAGACCACCGCCGCTCTCAAGGAGGAGGAGGCTGCCGTCCTCCAGGAGGAGATAACCAGCCACGTGCTAGACACCCCGCACGGGCAGCGTGCTCATACCAATCCGGGGATTGTCTTCGCTGAGTTCCAGTAGCGGATGTAGTCCCACGCCACTCGTTGTGTGAGACCGCTACCAGTGAGGCAGGCAACTCCTGCTGAGCCAACTGTGATGCCCGGATTCGCCGCGATGTGGATGGGAACCCACATCTTGCCGTCGAACGAGTACGCCAGATCGAAATCCGTGCTTGATCGAACGACTGTGGCGATGTAGACCTCTTCCTGCATCTCGCAGAGTGGGTAGGTCGTATTCGCGCCTGTGGCATTGGTGGGGCTAGTCCACGGACCGTATCGCAGGAATCCGGCAGTACCCGGTCCGCCAGTGGGTGAACGTGCCAATCCGAAACCCTGCATGTTGCCCGGCGTTGAAGCTCCGATGAATCCACCGACGATGTAGTTCGGAGGAACGCATCCGCTCGTTCGCACGAGCGTGATCATCGTGAATGGCGGAGAAATCTGTATGTATCTGCCCATCCAACCGCCGTCCGAAGATGCGCCTTTCATCCAGTAGTGGCCGGGAATTGTGGTATTCGCATCCTCTGATGACGGTCCGGTACTGGCAAGTGCGGTGAGCCCAGAAAGCGAAGTTGTATTGAACTCGAAAGCTGTGTCCGGCGTGCCAAACAAGTCAAAAATTGGATCGCCATTTATGTTGACATTCAGCGCAGTCCCAACCATCCGCGTAACAGCCATCCAGCTCTGCGCATCGGGCAAGCTCGCGTGACCGACGTTGATGTTGCTTGTCGTAGAGACGAGCAACTCCACGTAGTCGCCCACCGCCAGATCAACGACAGTCGTAGCTGAGCGATAGAACGCACCGCCAGTGTTCGCAGTCTGGTAACCGCGCAGCGCAGTTGAGCCGTTCTTGCGGAAGCCGATCCAGTCGGCAGCGCCGCTACCGAGCGTGCCGCCCTGGATTAGGTACTTTCCTGCAAACCCGGACGGAATCGTGAATCGCGACGTGTTCGAGCTGGTGCTATGGAAGCCGTCGCTGTCGAACTCCTCCTGGTTGAAGGTGACAGCTGCCGTTGTGTTGTTGATGTTCTGCGTTGCGTCGTTGTACGCCTTTGCACCGACGAACTCTCCCGGAGTCTGGCTGCTTCCAGATATTTCCGTGATCCGAACGTAACCACGAACGAAGTTTCCTACGCTGCCGTCGCCGCTGTAAATGGTTCCGTTACCGCCCCCGCGAAATGCCTTGATCTTGTATTCGTGTGACCCGGCGCTCGGCGTCAGGAAATACCGAACAAGAGAAGGCACGCCGTTGCTACCGCTAGTTGATGCGACGTCGCCCAGGAGACCCATCTCGGTGCTGCCGTCGTACAGAACCAGCTCGATGAAACCGCCGGAGGCTACCTCCACGGTTGGCGCGAAATACTCGATGCAGATTCGCGTGCTGCCGTCGTAGGTGATCGTGCCCGAACTGACAAGATCATTAGCCGATGCGCTCGTGGTCGTGTTGATGGTGACGTTGCCGGACTGCTCGACGTACGCTAATTCCTGGCCGCCATCGACGACGACGACACCTGCGAACATCACTGCCATGTCGTCAGCCGTGATTTTCTTGCTCGTCCCCGAATCGTTGACGACGAACTCCTCGGTGCCGTCGAGCGAAGTGAGCGCAGTGAGGTTGCTGAGCTTCGAGTCAGATACCGAGACGATCCGCCAGATCTCCACTGACGTGTAGACCTCGACAGCGCTGAAGTTGCTTCGCACACCGAAGCCGTTGGTATTGATCGTTGTCGTGCACCGATGCTGGATCTCAAAAGTCTTCGACCCTGCGAGGGTGATCGCGCCCTGGATCTCCGACCACGTCTCGTTGCTGCTGAACGAGTGCTCGCTCGATCCAATCAGAGCATCCGTCGAATCGGTGACGTTCCGAAGTTTGGCTTTGTGCTCCTGAACGGAGTACGCAGGAGCACGCGCCCTGATGTAGTACGTGCCTGCTCCGAGAGTGAACTGGTTGGAAGAGATCGAGACGATGCCATCGGCGTCGACTACCTCGGTGTTGAGATCACGAGTCCGGTACGCGCCACTCGTGAAACCGCCACCGTCGGTATTCGCAGCCTTCTGATCCTGAATGAGCGCATAGGCGTCGATCTTGATAGGCATCTAGGTCACTCCCGTCACTGTCGCCGCACCGTCGGTGCCGACCTCGACATTCGCGTATCCACTGTTCCCGTTGGAGAGCACGAAGCTCTGCGGGATCGGGGGCTTGAAGCCCGTCGGAAGATAGAACGCCACCGAGCCGACGCTACCGCCCGAGATCCGTCCGCGCAACCTCACTCTGCCGTGCTCATCCATACAGAACTGCGCCGGGGCATCGTCGTCGGCGTCGCCCCAGGGAGACTCGAAATCCACATATCCCAACCCGCCTCTGCGTGACTGCGACACGTAGATCCACTGCGTCGCCGTCTGCCTGCCTCGGTACTGACGCGCGCTGCGCTGCAGATCCGCGATCCGCGAGGTCGTGCTCTTTGGGTAGCCGCGCTCTGGCATCAGAACTCGTACGCCTTGTAGGAATCGGGATCGACGAGCGTGACGGTCACCTGCTCCATCTTTTGTTCGGTGCGTTTCACCGTCACTTCAGTGATGCGCTGCTCGACGTTGTCGACTTGCAAGGAGTCGCGATCGGCATTCAACAGCACCGTGTCACCAGCGCGGAAGGTGTACGGCCACCCATGTGTGTACGCCTGCGAGAGCGTCACCTCGTAGCTGGCGGGCGGCTTTGCGAGACGCCGCAAGAGCTGCTTCCCGAGCTGATAGCGCACGAGGTTCTTGATCGCAAGGTTGTCCTGCTCGTAGTGCATGTACAGCCCGTCAGCGGAGATGAGATCCGGAAGCCCAAGCTCCAGAGAGGCAGTGGAGAATCCGTCAGCGCGCACGATCGTCTGATCAGCGCCGCTCGATCCGGTCACCGGGTTGTACCAGCCGGTACTCTTGTCGCCCGCTCCTTGCACGACGACATAGTTCGCATATTCACCGCTCTCGATCTGCGAGTTCTCCACGATGTTGTCGAGGTTCTTCGCGCCGGTGCGGTAGTCGAAGCTCACGTCAGCAGCGCCACCCTTGCGCCGTGTCGTGTTGAAGAAAACGAGATCCGTGGAGCCCTCGACATGCAGATAGACCGGCGAGAGATCGGGCATCCCGGCGCGCATCACGATGTCCTGGATCAGATCCCACGTGTTCTGTCCCACCGGATAACGCACGTCGTACAGCACCGACGGATCAGCTCCGAAGTAGTCAGCCTTCACTGCGGGGACAACGATTCCGGTGCGATCACCCTGTGAGAACTGAGCAACCTGATTGGTGAACTGCACCATCTGCCACATGATGTCCGTCGGATCGGTGCCCTCGTTATTGAGTCCCATGATTCCGCGTCCCGTCGCAGCAGTGAAATCGTGCGCGTCCACGTGGTAGCGCAGAGTGAGACGCCAGAAAGGAGCTTGCGCCGTGTACGTCGCGGTCCTATTCGCTGCGTCGCGGGTGCGCCCGGTGATGATCCCGCAGAACATCGGAAAGAAATCGCTTGTCGGAGCCTGTCCCGGCACTTCGTGCCACATCTTGACCAGCGTGCGGATCGGTTGGCACACGTACGCTGCCTGGCTCTCCAGATTGAGCGTGAACTCGAATTTGTCGATGCCATTCAGCACCTCCGTGACCTGGGGCGTGATGGCTTCGTCCGAGATCTCGGCGATGGGCACAGAGTTGAGATCGCAGAGAATGATCCTCCAATCGGTGAGGTCGAGGCTCAATGCTGGACCTCCTTCGCACCCGATCCGACCCTCTCGGAGTAGGCGCGCCCTCTACCGTTGCGGTTGCCTGTGCCAGAGCGCGGCGAGGATGCCCCGCCAAAGCGCGACACGGCGATCTGAGGCTTGCCGAGCGCGGAAGCATCGAGATCTCCGGTGCCCATTTCCGGCTTCGTTATGAGCCCTCCTACCGTTGTGACGACGATCTCAGCGGTGAACCCACTGCCAATACCTTCCGCCCCGGCTTGCACGATGTCGCCGGGCGTGATCTGAAACCAACGCCCGGTGTACCCCCACACCATCTCGTCGTTTTTCTTCACAGTCTTGCGCCCCATGTCGATCACCAACTCGTCGCCGCTTTCCAAGTCGACACGCACTTTCACGCCCTTGCCCTCGGTGACGTTCTCGGCGTACGGGTGGTGACAGATGCCGGTGAAGACCACCAGAGGATCTTGTGGACCAGCGGCGTCAAAGTCCGCTGTGCTGGTCTGTAGGCGAAGTGCGCTGCCCGATCCCACCCGTGCGCTGATGACGACGTTGCGGCGCTGGGTCGGAAGCACGATGGTCGCGCCTCCGGTGCGCGGCATGACGGCAATCGCCGCCTTCGTATAAGCCAGCTCATTGAATCCGATGCCGACAAGCGGAGTCTCGCCTATGCCAAACTTGTCGTATGTCATCGGCTCACTGGAAGGCTGGAATCGCCACTGTCGTCCCCGCTCCGTACATACGCGGATCGTCAGCCCATAGCTGCACGGTGAATGGGCGCACCCATGGGCGCGATCCACCGCGATCCTGCGTCTCCGGCATGTCGATCTTCTGGTTCTTGCGGCACGTGATGTAGACGTTGCCCTCGCCCCAGAGGTGGAAGCCCAACTCGTGGTCCTGCATATCGTAGAACGCTGCCTGCAACGCTCGCTGCGCCTGCCGGAGATAGCCGACGTTGAGCGCATAGATGTTGCCGCTGATTACGAGCGTCTTGCCGTTGTAGTAGGCATCGCCGCTCGATGCGCCGTGCTGGTGAGGCTTCACGTGCGTCTCGAAGCGCACTTCCTCGTCCCAGATTCCGTCCACCGTCAGCACCCGGTACCAGTAGAAGGGCGCGACAGTGAGAGAGCGCTTGCTCTGGTCGTTCAGTGAGAGACCGTTGTATGTGATGACGCTTTCGATCAATCCACTGCGCTCGCAATTCTGCG
>Ga0207683_10000362_pt1 | contig 41605 bp, 34 predicted proteins | sample KBSM73metaG_FD_184333 | JGI IMG/M metagenome (GOLD analysis project Ga0207683, IMG submission 184333) | Miscanthus rhizosphere microbial communities from Kellogg Biological Station, Michigan, USA - KBS M7-3 metaG (SPAdes) (version 2) | ecosystem: Host-associated > Plants > Roots > Rhizosphere >... | reverse complement strand
GGGCGCACCGAGCTTGCGCAGGATGGCGCGGACGTGCGACTTGACGGTGTTCACCGACACGAACATCAGCTCGGCGATCTCCTTGGTCGACAGCAGCGCCGACAGGTAGCCGAGCACCTCCTGCTCCCGAGCCGTCAGCGGTTCGACGACCACGGGCCGGCCGGGCATCGGCGCGGGCAGCTGTGGGGACGCGCCACGGCTGCCGACGCCCGGCCGGCGGCCGCGGCCCGCACCGGTGCCGCGGCGCGACCCGACCACGTCGGATCCCGCCGCCTGGAGGAGGCCGCGCAGCTGCGGCGGCGCCTCCAACACCGGCCGGAGCAGCCGCTGTTCTGACGCGGTGCGCAGGGCCCGGTCGGCAGCCTGCTCGGCGACCTTCCGGTCCTGCCCGGCGAGCGCAGCCTCCGCCCGCAGCAGCCACGCCTCGACCCGGACGCCGAGGGTCAGGTCGCCCCGCCGGAGCAGGGCCGCCACCTCCCCGGTGGCCCGCTCGACCTCGCCGGCCGCCAGGTGCGCCCTCGCCGTCTCGAGGCAGACGTCCGGCCCGCCGTGCCCGCCCTCGGCCAGCTCCCGCAGCGCCCGCTCGGGCCGGCCGCTGGCGGTCCAGACGCCCGCGGCCGCGGCCGCCAGCATCCCGTCCAGCCAGCCGGGCGGGCCCTCGCGGCCGGCCGGGTGCCGGGTCGCGGCCAGGACGGACAGCGCCTGCTCCGGCTGTCCGGCCGCGCGCAGCGACCGGGCCCGCACCAGGCCGAGCACGGCCGGCACGACCGGGTCGTCCCCGCCGGCGACCCGACCGGCCGGCTGGCCCGCCGCGGAGCCGGCCCGCAGCCCCGCCGGCTGGTCCACCGGAGAGTCCGCCCACTGCCCCGCCGGCCGGCCCGCCCGAGCCGCCGCCCGCTGGCCCGCCGACCGGCCCGCCCGAGAGTCCGCCCGCTGCCCTGGCCGGCCGGCCCGGGAGTACGCCGGAGTGTCCGCCGCGTGATCCGCCGGCTGGTCCGCCTCGGCGGCGGATCCGGTCTCGACCGCGACCAGGGCCAGCGCGGCGAGCGCCTCGGCCTGACCAGACCGCCGGCCGCCGGCCCGGTCGGGGTCGGCCGGGACCGGTTCGGTGCCGGCGCGCTCGGCCAGCTCCCGGGCCGCGGTGAGGTGGCCGCGCAGCGCCTCGACCAGCGCCGCCCGGGCGGTCAGCACCGACCGCACCGGGGAGAACGGCGGCCGCGAAGCGGCCGCCTCCCCGGCCAGGTCCTCGGCGAGCACCGCCGCGGCCGCGTCGAGCCGGCCGGCCCGCAGCAGCGCGGCCCCGATCTCGGCCAGCACGGTCGTCCGGCTCTCGGCTCCGGCCGAGCCGCCGCCGGCCTCGATCTCCGCCGTCGCCCGGTCCAGCGCGGCCCGGGCCTCCATGGCCCGGTCGGCGTCCCCGGACAGCCGGGCCAGCCCGGCCCCGGCGACCGCGAGGGCGAGCGCGAGTGCCCCGGCCCGGTCCGGCGGCACGTCGTCGACCAGCTCCTCGGCCCGTCCGAGCTGCTTCGCCGCGACCTCCGCGTCTCCGCGGGCGACCGCGACCGCGGCCAGGACCACCGCGGACTGGGCGCCGCGGCTGTCCGGCGGCATGCCGGAGAAGACGGCCAGCAGCCGGCGCGCCTGCGGGCCGGCCGACAGGTGGGCGACGGCGTACCCGTTGACCAGCGCCGACGCGGCCTCCGGCCAGTCCAGCGCGGTGGCAAGGTGGATCGCGGCGTCCACGCTGCGGTCGCCGGCCGCGCACCACTCCCCGGCCCGCCGGTGCAGTCGCCGGCTCGACCCGGCCGACCGGCGGCCGGCCAGCAGCCGGACCAGCAGCGGGTCCATCCGGTGGCAGTCCTCGTGCCGGCGGCACCGCTGCAGCAGGGAGGTGCGGCGGCCGAGGTCGTCGAGCGCCTGCCGGGCGGCCGGCCGCCCGGACAGCTCAACGGCGAGCGCGCCGGGCACGTGCTCGACCAGGCCGACCTGGGACAGCAGCTGCACGTCGGCGGGCGGCAGCGGGGCGAGCACCTCCGCGTCGAGGTAGTCGGCGATGTCGGCGTCGGCCGCGGTCGCCACCGCGCGGTCGTCGTGCCCGCGACCGGGACCGGCAGCGCCGAGCCGCTCGGCCGCGGCGAGCGCGGTCAGCGTCACGCCGGCCATCCAGCCGCCGGTGCGGCGCAGCACCGCGCGCACGCACTCGTCCGACGGCGTGACGCCGTGCAGCGCGAAGATCTCCCTGGCTTCGGCCTCGGTCGCCGCGAGGTCGTCCGCACGGATGTCGGTGACGGAGCCGTCGAGCCGGTGCCGGAGCCGGTGCACCTGCGGGTCGCCGCGCGAGGCCAGCACGAGTCGCAGCGCCGACCCGGCGTGCCTGGCCAGGAAGTCGAGCTCCTCGGGCACCTCCGAGCCGGCGAGCAGGTCGGCGTCGTCGAGGACGAGCAGGACCGGCTCGGCCCGGCCGTAGAGCGCGGCGGCCAGCAGGTGCACCGGTGTGCCGGCCGGCTCGATCTCCCCCGACGGCACGGCGAGGCCGACCCGGTCGAGCCCCGCCAGCACGTACGACCAGAACGTGCCGGGATCGCGGTCGGCCGCGTCCAGGCTTACCCACACCGGCACGCCGGGCACCTGACCGGCGGCCAGCCAGGACCGCAGCAGCGTGGTCTTCCCCGCCCCGGCCGGCGCGGTGACGAGCGTGATCTGTCCGTGCGCGGCCGAGGCCAGCCGATCGATCAGCCTCGGCCGGCTCAGCGCCGACCGGCCGGCCTCCGGCGGGTCGAGCTTGGACATCATCAACTGTCGGCCCGTTGGCTCGAGCCTGTCGCGCGAAACGTCCCCGACCATCGCCGCCCCCGTGTCTCCGAACGCCCGACGGCGCCCGACGGGAGGATTGTGTGCTCGCCGAATGGGTATATTCATCGGCTTGGCTGGGTGATCCTTGGTTACGCAACGTGCAGATCGCTCCGCGATCGACTACTATCCGTGCAACTTTGACCACGATCTCCCACTAGGTAAAGGACCCGTAGAGACAAAGTTCTCATGAAGTAAGTTGCCCGGCCCGGCGCCCGCACGGTTGAGTAACCGATCGGCGACCCTGTGCCAGGGATCTATGAGAGCGCTGCCGCACTCTCCCGGGGGAACGGGACGACGAGGGACGGGAGACCGGGTGGACGTGTCGCTCGGCCGGGAGGCCGCCGGCGGCGGCGACCTGCGACCGGAGCCTGCCACGCGCACGCTCGACCGCCGGGGCCAGGTGCGGCGCAGCCAGTTGCTCGCCCGCCTCGACGCCGTCTCCGACCGGGTGCCGGTGATCGTGCTCGCCGCGCCGGCCGGCTACGGCAAGACCACCGCGCTGCGGCAGTGGGTCACCACCGGCCGCCGTCCGGTCGGCTGGGCGAGCCTGAACCCGTCCGACGACGACCCGGCCCGGCTCGCCGGGCACCTGGCGCGTGCCCTGCACGAGCTGCCGATGCCCGCGGCCACGGCCGACCGGCTGGCTCGGATACCGGCCGCCGGGCCGGCGACCGCGCCGGCCCTGCTGCTTCCGTCCGTGCGCGAGCTGCGCGGTCCGGCCCTGCTGGTCCTCGACAACGTGCAGGACGTCCTGTCCCCGGAGTCGGTCGCGCTGCTGCGGGCGGTGTTCGAGCGCGCCGACCCGCACGGGTTACAGGTAGCTGTCGCGTCCCGCAGCCGGCACGCGCTCGCGCTCGCCGGCCTGCCCGCCGGCGCCGGGCACGCAGAGCTCGGCCGCGAGGAGCTGCAGTTCTCGGAGGCCGAGAGCCGGCAGCTGTTGTCGACCGGGGCCCGCTTCGAGCCAGGCACCGTACGGGCCGTGCAGCGGCGTACCGAGGGCTGGGTCGCCGGCATCTACCTGGCCGCGCTCGCCGGGCGGCAGGACACCAGCGGGGCGGGCGAGGCCGAAGCGATCGGCGGCGACGACGTCTTCATCGCCGACTACTTCCGGGACGAGCTGCTGTCCGCCGAGCCGCCGGAGAGCGTCCGGTTCCTGCTGCGGACCTCGGTCCTGGAGCGGATGTCCGGCCCGCTGTGTGATGCGCTGCTCGACCGCACCGGCTCAGCCGTCCGGCTCGCCGACCTCGACCGCCGCGGCCTTTTCGTCGTCCCGATGGACCGGGACGGCGAGTGGTACCGCTACCACCGGCTGTTCCGGGAGATGCTGCTGTCCGAACTGCGCCGGCGCGAGCCCGGCGAGGAGTTCCGGCTGCACCGGCGCGCGGCGGCCTGGCACGAGCAGGCGGGCCGGCCGGAGCCGGCGGTCACCCATGCGTTGGCCGGCCGGGACGAGCTGACCGCCGCCCGGCTGATCAACGGCCTTGCCCTGGACCTGCCCAGCGGGACGCGGCTGGTCCGGATGCGGGGTTGGCTCGGCCGGCTCGACGACGACACGCTCATCGCCTGCCCGCCGGTCGCGGTCACCGCGGCCTGGATCTGGGCGCTGTCCGGCGACCCCGTCCGGGCGCAGGCCAGCGTGCTGCGAGCTGAGAAGGCCGTCGTCGCCGGGCCACTGCCGGACGGCAGCAGCTCGCTCGACTCCGCGGTGGCCACGTTCACCGCGCTCAGCTGCCCGCTCGGGGTGGACCGGATGGTCGAGGACGCGAGGACCGCGGTCCGGCTCGAGCAGCCCGGCAGCCCGTGGCGGTCCACCGCGCTGGTCGCCCTCGGTGTGGCCCACGTGCTGACCGGTCAGCCGGCGGACAACGAGCTGACCGCGGCGGCCGAGCCCGGCCCGGACGGGCAGCGGCTCGCGGCCGTGCTTGCCCACGCCGAGCTGGCGCTGCTCGCCCTCGAACAAGGCGAGCGCGGAGCCGAGACGCACGCGCGGGCCTCGCGTGACCTGGTGGAGAGCGGACAGCTGCGGGAGAGCGTCCTGGCGATGCTCACGTACGCGGTGTGCGCCTGGGTCGCCGCGCGCCGGTCGGACCTCGAGGCGGCCCGGCGGCTGGCCGGTGCGGCGCAGCGTCTCGGCGCGGACCCCTCGCCGGCCGCGTTCCCCTGGCTTGGCGCCCAGGTGGCGGTCGTGCTCGGCCGGGTGTCGCTGGAGCTCGGCGACCTGGCGGCCGCGCGGACGCGGGTCGACGAGGCCCGCCAGCACCTGTCCCGCCTGCTCACCGACGGCATCCTGGAGGCCAGGGTGCAGGACCTGGTCGACCGGCTGTCCCGGCACGACGGCCGGGTGCGCGCCTCGACCGCCATGTCGCTGACCGCGGCCGAGGTGCGGGTGCTGCAGCTGCTGCCCACCCACCTGTCCCTCGGCGAGATCGCGGAGGAGCTGCACGTGTCCCGGAACACGGTGAAGACGCAGGTCGCGGCCACCTACCGGAAGCTCGGTGCCGCCACCCGGACGGCCGCGGTGGAGCGGGGACGGGAGCTCGGCCTGCTGCCGACCTGACCGCCGCCCCACGGCCGTGCGCGAGAAGCGCGAGAAGGGAGCCGCGCCGCTCATGCCCACCCTGGTCGTCCTCACCTACCGGGACGAGACCTCCGCCGCCACCGCCGGTGAGCAGGTGCAGCGGCTGGTCCGGCATCTGCGGATCGAGCCTGAGGCGGTGGCCGTGGTCCGCCGGGACCGGGACGGGTGGTTCCACCTGACCACCAACCACCAGCCGGCCGCCGGCGAGGTGAGCTCGGGCCTGGTGTGGATGCTGGTGTCCGCGCTGCTGTTCGCCGCGCCGCCGGCCCGGCCGGCCGGCGCCGGCCTCGACCCGGTGCTGGAGCTGGTCAACGCCGGCGGGCTCGGCGGGCACTTCCAGGAGGAGCTGCGCGACCGCCTCGGCCCGGGCACGTCCGGGCTGTTCGTCCTGGCCGAGGGCGGCACCGACCGGCTCGTCGACGTGCTCGGGCCGTACGGCGGCGACCTGCTGCGGACCACGATGAGCGCCGAGCGGCTCGCCGCGCTGCGGGAGGCGCTGCCCGCGGCCGCCGAGGCGATGGCCCTCAGCGGAGGTCGAGGCCGAGCTCCCGGGAGCGGATGACCGCATCGCCGCGGGAGGAGACGCGCAGCTTCCGGTAGATCGAGCTTGTCTGCGTCTTCACCGTGGAGTGCGACACGTGCAGCCGGTCGGCGATCTGGCCGAGCGAGAGGTGGGTGGGCAGCAGCGGCAGCAGTCGCAGCTCGGCCGCGGTCAGCGCCGACGCGCCGACCGAGTCGTCGAGGATCTGATCGAGGCTGCCCCGCAGGGCGCGGGCCTGCTCGGGCAGCACGCCCAGGCCCGGGCGGTGGGCGAGGACGTCCTCGGCCTGCCGGAGGGCGGCGTCGGCACCGCCGGAGTCGCCGAGTCCCACGTAGAGCCGGGCGAGCTCGAGCAGCGCCTGCACCGGCACGACCGGGATCGAGTAGACCAGCAGCGGGCGCAGCCGCGCGGTCTGCGCCGCGTACCGCCGCGCGGCCGCCATGTCACCGCGGTGCAGCGCGGCCCGGCCGGCCCACGCGTAGACCAGCGCGCTGGTCCAGTACGTCTCGAAGTGGCCCTCCCGCACGATCGACACGGCATGGTCGACGTACCCGTCGATCGCCGTCCAGTCGTCCCGCTGGGCGGCGACGATGCACCGCTCGGCCAGATCGAGCGAGGCCAGCGGCAGCGCCCCGGCCCGAGCGGAGTGATGCACGGCGTTGGCGAAGATCGGGTCGGCCAGCTCCGGCTCGCCGTCGAGCAGGTGGGAAACGGCCTCGGTGTGCAGCATCGTCGCCCGGTACGGGCTGGTCAGCGGCAGCTCGTCGAAGCCCTGCCTGGCGTCGCGGCGCATGGCCTCGACGCCGTCCCGAGCGAGGATCGCCCGCAGGTAGGCCAGCAGCCCGCCCATCGTGCTGCCGTCCGGAAGCGTCCCGCTGGGTGGGGCGTGCTCGGCAATCGCCGCCAGCCGCTCAGTCTCTGCCGACTGCCCCAGCAGCGCGAAGATCAGCGCACCGTGCGCGGCGATCGCCGGGTAGCGCTCGATCCCGCGACCCTCGTCGAACCAGGTCATCCAGCGCAGCGCCGTGTCCACCCGCCCGCTCGCCCAGACCGGCTGCATCCGGTCCAGGACGAGCCGGGCCACCAGGTCGGCGTCGCCGGCCAGCTGCGCGTGCTCGATCGCCTCGTCCGGCCTGGAGTTCGTCTCCAGCCAGGCCGCGGCATGCTGGTGCAGCCGCCCGACGAGCTCGGGCTCGCGCCGGTGCAGCTCGGCCAGCAGCAGCTCCCGGAACAAGTGGTGGTACCGGTACCACTCGCGGCGCCGGTCGAGCGGGATCACCAGCAGGTTCCGCCGCTCCAGTTCCTCGAGCAGGCGGGCCGAGCCGGCGCCGTCGACTATCGCGTCGCACAGCGGCCCGCAGATCCGCTCCGCCACCGACGTCCTGGTCAGGAACTCGATCTCGGCCGGCGAGAGCTGGGCGAACAGCTCGGCCCGCAGGTAGCCGTCGACGAACTGGTCCACCGCGCCGGAGCTGATCGCGGTGACCGGCCGCGCGCCGGTCCGCACCGCCAGACCGGCGAAGTAGAGCCCGATCGGCCAGCCCTCGGTGAGCTCGACCAGGGTCTCCGCCCGCTCCCCCGCCGTCCCACCACCGAGGCGGTCGAGCAGCGCCTCCGCCTCGTCCGGGCTCATCGCGAGGTCCTGCGCGGTCAGCTCGACCAGCCGGCCCTGCAGCCGCAGTCGCGACACCGGCAGCGGCAGCGCGTGCCGGGACGCCATCACGACCTGCCACCCCGGCGGCAGCCGCAGCGCGAACTCGGTCAGCACGTACTGGCACTCCTGGTTGACGACGGCCTCGACGTGGTCGAGCACGACGGTGGCCGGCTCGGCCTCCGGGTCGATCGCCTCCATCAGCGTCGGCACCGCGGTGACGTCCGCGTTCCGGCTGATGTGCGCGACCAGCCCGGAGTCCACCGCGCCGAGCCGGGTCAGCGCCACCGCGAGGCCGGTCAGCAGCACGGCCGGGTCGTTGTCGCCGTCGTCGCAGGAGATCCAGGCGCTGCGCGGTTGCCGCCGCTCGGCCCACTGGGCCAGCAGCGTCGACTTGCCGTAGCCAGCCGGGGCGACGACCGTGACCACCGGCACCGGCCCGGCCGACTCCAGCAGGGCGAGCAGGCCGGTGCGGGGCACCAGGCTGGGCCGGAGCACGGGCGGGTGGAGCTTGGTCTCCAGATCGAACGGCAGCTCCGCCGCGGGAACCGTCCCAGTCCCGGCGGCGGGGCCCGTCCGCGACATCGACGCCACCACGAGGGAATCTAACGATCGGGGCGAGCCTTCTTCAACCGCCACGACGTCGAGCGGGCTCCGCCAGCTGCCGGGCCGGATGTCCGCCGCCTGCCAGCCGCCGTGCACAGCGCCGCGGCGCCGAGGTCAAGCCGGAGCCGCGGGCTCGGCCCCCGCCGTGGGTCTCCCCGCGGCCGTGCGCGCCTGCCGCCGGCTGACCAGGAGGTATTTCACGCCCTCCATGGTGAGGAAGGCGGTGAAGACGGCGATGAGGATCGGTGCGGTCTCCAGCGCCCCGACCTGGGTCAGGAACGCGGCCAGCAGGACCATCGAGAACGGCGCCGCCGCCAGCGCCCCCGGGGTGGCCGCGAGCACGCAGGCGAACGCCAGTCCCAGCGGCACCCCGGGGATGACCTCGTGGACGATCACACCGGCCGTTCCGCCGATGAACAGCGACGGGAAGATGGGGCCGCCCACGAAGCCGCTGCCCTGGCTGACGCCGAAGGCGAGCATCTTCGCGATGAGCGTGGCGACGAGCAGGCCGAGGCCCAGGGTCTCCGAGCGGTCGAGCACGGTCTTGAGTTGGTCACCACCGCTGAACATGGTGAGCGGCAGGGCCACCCCCAGGACCCCGAAGACCACGCCGCCCAGCACCGACTTGGCGATGTCCGGGACCTTCAGCCGGCCGAACAGCCGCGCCGCCGCCATCGTGACCGCGACGAGCACCGTCACCAGAACGGCCGCGAACAGGCCGAGGAGGACCCCGGCGAGCAGGTGCCAGTCTTTGAAGTCGTACTGCGGCACCTGGTAGTAGTCCAGGAACACGGCGCCGGCGATGACGAAGTAGATGCCGAACGAGACGCTCGACGCCACGATCGTCGCGGCCAGGCTCTTCGCGAACCGCTGGCCGCCCGGGCGGGCCACCTCCATGATCAGCATCACCACGATCAGCGTGCTGGAGAACAGCCCGCCGTACGCGCCGGCGAACCCGGCCAGGGTGCTCACCTGGGCGTCCTCGGTCTTGAGCGCACGTCGTCGAGCGATCCAGCTGCCGAGTCCGCCTCCCATCGACCCGAGCGCCTTCTCCGGACCGAGGCTGGCCCCGCCGATCAGCGACACCGCGGAGACGGCCGCGATCCCGGGCACCAGCCCGACCTCGACGCTGCCGGTCTGCAGGTCGTCGAACAGGCCGGGGGTCTTCCACGGCAGCCGGGTCAGGCGACGCACCAACCCGACCGCGATCCCCGCCGCGACGGCGACCGCCACCCACCACCAGTGCCCGCCGAACCAGCCCGGGTCGGAATCGCTGTACCACTTGCCGCCGACCGTGATCAGTCCGACGAAGATCAGCGCGGCGAACGCGCCGAACACGCCAAGGACCACGGCGTACGCCAGCAGGACCCAGAACTCCCGCTTCTGGGTGACCGGCACTGTGAGGGACTGCCCGGATGCCGCCGTCACGCACCTACCCTCCCGAGGCCGGCGCGGGCCCACATCCCTCACCGCGAATGAGGCGGCGGCCGTCCACTCATTCACGAGGGATGGTGACGATCCGCCGGCCGGTACGGACGGTGGCGGGGAAAGGGGGGATTCGCGTGACCAAGCAGATCGACGTCCTGACCACGGTCGAGGTGGCCGACCCGGCCGCGCGCCGGGTCCGGCGGACGCCCTCGACCCCGCCGCCCCGCCGCTCGGACCGGGTTGCCCGCGGCCTGGCGACCCGCAGGGAGATCCCGCTGGAGTCGCACGCTGTGCTCGACACGTCGCCGCTGCGGGCCGATCCGGTCGAGCTGCTCGAACGGCAGGCCGCCAGCCGGGTGCCCGAGCTGGTGCCGATCCGGTACGGGCGGATGCTGGTCTCGCCGTTCACCTTCTACCGTGGTGCCGCCCTGGTCATGGCGGCCGACCTGGCCGGCACGCCGACCACCGGGCTGCGCGCCCAGCTGTGCGGTGACGCGCACCTGTCCAACTTCGGCATCTTCGCCTCGCCGGAGCGGCACGCGATCTTCGACCTCAACGACTTCGACGAGACGCTGCCGGGCTCCTTCGAGTGGGACGTCAAGCGGCTGGCCGCCAGCCTGGAGATCGCCGGCCGGGACAACGGCTTCAAGCGCAAGGAACGCAAGTCGGTCGTCCTGGCCGCGACCCGCTCGTACCGGGAGGCGGTGCGCGGCTTCGCCGACCAGTCCCACCTCGACGTCTGGTACGCCCACCTCGACGTCGACCGCGAACTGGCCAAGATCAAGCCGCTGCTGCGGCGGGACCGGGTCGCACTCACCGAGAAGCTGATCGCCAAGGCCAGGACCAGGGACAACCTGCAGGCATTCGACAAGCTGACGACCACGGTCGACGGCGAGGCGAGGATCGTCGCCGACCCGCCGCTGATCGTGCCGGTCACCGAGCTGGTGCCGGAGCTGGAGGCGACCGAGCTGTTCGGCCGGCTCCGCGCGCTGGTGTCCGCCTACCGCCGCACGCTCACGACCGACCGGCGGCACCTGCTCGAGCAGTTCCGGCTGGTCGACATGGCCCGGAAGGTCGTCGGCGTGGGCAGCGTCGGGACCAGGGCGTGGATCCTGCTGCTGGAGGGCCTGGACCACAACGACCCGATCATCCTGCAGGCAAAGGAGGCGCAGCCCTCGGTGCTGGAGGAGTACGCCGGCCGCAGCCTGTACGCGAACCAGGGCCAGCGGGTGGTCTCCGGCCAGCGGCTGATGCAGGCCAGCTCGGACATCTTCCTCGGCTGGCAACGTACCAAGGGAGTCGACGTCGTCGACCGCGACTACTACCTGCGCCAGCTGCGGGACTGGAAGATGTCGGTGCCCCCGGAGCAGATGGTGCCCGAGGGGATGGCCGTCTACGGCGCGCTGTGCGGCTGGACCCTGGCCCGGGCGCACGCCCGGTCCGGCGACCGGGTGGCGATCGCGTCGTACCTCGGCGAGACCGACGCGTTCGACCGGGCGATCGCGAAGTTCTCGACGGCGTACGCGGACCTCAACGAGCGCGACTACGCCACCCTGCAGGCCGCCGCCCAGGACGGCCGCATCGAGGTGCAGTCGGGACTCTGACGCCGTCCGGACCGCCCTGGGCCGGCTGCCATCATGGGGGCGTGGCAGCTCCGCTCGATCGGGTCGCCTGGCCGGTCAGCACTGCGCGGCTGACGCTGCGCCCGGCGACCGCCGCCGACCTCATGCCGACCTGGCGCTACCGCCGGCTGGAGGGGGTGAGCCGCTGGCTGATCAGGGCGCCCCGGACGGTCGAGGACTACCGCGGCCAGTTCGAGGCCGCCCACATGCTGGCCAAGACGCTGATCATCGAGCTGCGCGGGGAGGTGGTCGGCGACCTCATGGTCACCGTCGAGGACGGCTGGGCGCAGGCGGAGGTCCTCGAGCAGGCGCAGCAGGTGCAGGCCGAGCTCGGCTGGGTGCTCGACCCCGCCCGCGGTGGCCACGGCTACGCCGCCGAGGCGGTCCGGGAGCTGATCCGGATCTGCTTCGAGGACCTCGGCCTGCGCCGGGTGACCGCGAACTGCTTCGCCGACAACGAGGCGTCCTGGCGGCTCATGGAGCGGGTCGGGATGCGCCGCGAGATCCACACCGTCCAGGAGTCGCTGCACCGGTCCGGCCGGTGGCTGGACGGTCTCGGCTACGCGCTGCTGGCCGAGGAGTGGCGCAAGGACGGGTAGCGTCAGGTCAGCTGCCGGCGGGCCGCCGCCCGGACCGCGTCGGTCAGCGCGTCCAGGGCCGCGATCCGCAGCGCCCAGCGCTGCCAGTGCAGGACGACGTCGACCGGCCCGGCCGGGTCGAGCTCGACCAGCGCCCCGGTGCCGAAGTGCGGTGCCGACTGCAGGTCCGGCACCATCCCCCAGCCCATGCCGAGCAGGATCGCGGACAGGAAGTCGGCCGAGGACGGCACCTGGTGGCTGGGCGGGTCGAGGTCGCGACCGTGCCGGCGGACGTACGCGTGCTGCAGGTCGTCGGCGTAGTCGAAGGTGACGACCGGCGCGCGGGCGAGCGCGGCCGGGGTGACGCCGGCCGGGAAGAAGCGCTCGGCGACCGCCGGCGCGGCGGCCGGGCGGTAGCGCATCGTCCCCAGCCGGCTCACCCGGCAGCCGGGGACCGGCCGCGCCTCGGTCGTCACCGCGGCGACCACGGTGCCCTCGCGCAGCAGGGTGCTGGTGCGGGTCTCGTCCTCGCGGCGGACGTGCAGCGAGGCGACGTCCGCGACCGCGGCCAGCGCCGGCAGCGCCCAGGTGCTCAGCGAGTCCCCGCCGACCGCGACCGCCAGCACCGGCCGGGCCGGGTCGGCCGCCGTCCCGGTCAGCTCCTCGGTGGTGTCCGCGAGCAGCAGCTCGACCTGCCGGGCCGTCCGGACCAGGGCGGCGCCGGCCGGCGTCGGCCGCACCGGCCGGCTGCGGACGAGCAGCACCTGCCCGGTGGCCGACTCCAGGGCCCGCAGCCGCTGGCTGACCGCCGACGGCGTCACGTGCAGCACCCGGGCGGCAGAGTCGAGGCTGCCGTGATCCACGATCGCCGCCAGCGTCCGGAGCTGGTCGAGCTCCAGGTCCACCTGAGCCAGGCTAATGGTGCTGAAGTTTCTCAAGCTGGGCTTCACGAAACCCGCTGCCTACCGTGGCGAGGTGTCCTCCTCCGCGACCGCCGCGGCCGCCGGCCTCGGCCTCGGCCTGGCCCTGATCGTCGCGATCGGGGCACAGAACGCGTTCGTCCTCCGGCAGGGGCTGCTCGGCGAGCACGTCGCCGCGGTCGTCGCGGTCTGCGTCGGGTCCGACGTCGTGCTCATCGCCGCCGGCGTCGCCGGTGCCGGCGCCGCGCTGGCCGCACTGCCGTCGCTGATCACCGCGATCCGCATCGTCGGCGCGACCGCCCTGCTCGGCTACGGCCTGCTCGCGGCACGGCGCGCGATCCGCCCGCGGGCGCACGCCACGCTGCGTCCCGAGGACGCCGCGGCCGTCCGGCGCGGGCTCGTCCCCGTGTTGCTGACCTGCCTCGCGTTCACCTGGCTCAACCCGCACGTCTACCTCGACACGGTGGTGCTGCTCGGGTCCGTGGCCGCCGGCCGCGGCGGGCAGCGCTGGTGGTTCGCCGCCGGCGCGGCCGCCGCGAGCACGCTGTGGTTCTGCGCGCTCGGTGCCGGCGCGACGGCGCTGCGCCCGCTGTTCGCCCGGCCCGCGGCCTGGCGTGCCCTCGACGCCGGCATCGCCGTCGTCATGGCCGTCGTCGCCACCGGCCTGATCCTCGGCTGAGGCCGCACGGCTCCCAGCGGGTCCGGTCAGTGGTGGGCGGCGCGGTGGACGGCGAGCACGTCCAGGCCGAAGTCGGCGGTCGGGTCGCGCCAGACGGAGTGGGCGTGGTTCGCGTCACGCTGGGTGTTGTCCCACTCGACCAGCAGCCGCGGCCCCTGCAGCCGGTAGTAGTGCGGCGCGCGCGGCTCGGTCGGGCCGGCCCAGGCGAAGTGCACCGCGTCCAGCGCGACGTCGTCCCGGTAGCGGTCGAGCGGGCTGACGCCGTCCGGCACCCGGCCGAGGTAGGTGCCCAGCAGCAGCCGCAGCATCTCCCGCTGGGCGCCGTCGAGCTCGAGCGCCGGCACCCCCTTCGGGGCAGCGGTGTAGGCGAGCACGCCGTGGTCGGCGTCGTCATACCCGGCGGCCGCGTCGATCGCGTCGCTGGTGGCCTGCAGCTTCGCCTGCTCGTCCGGGTCGGGGAAACCGGCCCGCCAGATCCCGCTCAGCGGTATCACCCGGTCGCCCGGCTCGATCCGGCTGCGGTTGGCGGTGACCAGGTCCGACGGCGCCCGGTCCAGCAGCACGGCGCGGGCGGCCAGCTCCGGCGGCAGCGACCGGGCGAGGTCGCGGGCGAGGTCCTCGACCTGCGCGAGCGGCCGCAGCGCCGCGCCGCCGAGCAACGGCGACACCGCGGGGTCCGCGCCGAGGAAGCACGGCGTCGTCGCCACCACCTCGCCGCCGACCACGAGGTTGTTCAGCGAGACGTGGTGCCCGCCGAACCGCCAGCCCCACGGCGCGGCGCCGCCCGGCTCGCCGAACACCCGCAGGTAGTAGAGCCCGGGGTCGCGGCCGCGCTCCCGGTCGAACCGGGCCACGAACCCCTCGGCCTGGTCCAGCACGTTCTCCATGCCCATGACGGTGGCCACGGTGACGTACGCCGGCGTCGACAGCCCGCTCGCGACCAGCCGCATCGCCGCCCGCTGCTGCGCCGGCCGCTGCTGGTGCATGGTCAGGCCGCCGTGGTCGGTGGGCGTGTAGAACCAGCGCAGCCGCTCGGCATCGGACGCGTCGCCGGCCGGCACCGCTCCGATCGCGACCCGGCGCTGCCCCTGGTCGAGCTGGTCGAGCCAGCTGCGGGCCGCTTCGGCCATCCGGTCCGCGACGGCGCGGGCCGGGGACACGTCCTGCGCGCGCGGCCCCACGGGCCGCACCGTAGCGTGCCGTCCTCGGCCCGGGATAGCTCCCGGGCGTCGCTGCCGTCCCCGGCTGCGGCCAGGGGCAGGCGATCCTCGTCCGGCTCTGCTAGACCTGACCGCCTCCGGCCACGACGGCAGTGTGGGAGTCCCGATGAAGGCGATCGTCCAGGAGCGGTTCGGTACGCCGGACGTGCTGCGGCTCGCGGACGTCGATCCGCCCGTGCCCGGCCCGGACGACGTGCTGGTGCGGGTCGCCGCCGCCGCGCTCAACCCGTACGACTGGCACATGGTGCGCGGCGACCCGCTGGTCGCCCGGCTGACCGGCGGGATGGGGCTGCGCAGGCCCGCCGCCCTGGTCGCCGGGGTCGACGCGGCCGGCGAGGTGACCGCGGTCGGGGCGAGCGTCACCGAGCTGCGCCCCGGCGACGTGGTGCTGGGCTTCTGTGCCGGCGCGCTCGCCGAGTACGCGCGGGCCAGGGCGGACCGGGTGGTGCCGAAGCCGGCCCGGCTGAGCGTCGAGCAGGCCGCGGCCGTGCCGATGGCGGCGGTGACCGCGCTGCAGGGACTGCGCGACGTCGGCGGGGTGCGGGCCGGCCACCGGGTGCTGATCAACGGCGCCGCCGGCGGCGTCGGCACGTACGGCGTGCAGATCGCGACGGCGCTGGGCGCGGAGGTCACCGGCGTGTGCAGCGCAGCCAACCGCGAACTGGTCCGCGCGCTCGGCGCCGTGCGCGCGATCGACTACGCGGTCGAGGACTTCACCGACGGCCGGGTCCGCTACGACGTGATCCTGGACAACGTCGGCAACCACCCGCTCGGCCGGGTGCGCCGGGCCCTCACCCCGACCGGGACCCTGCTGCTCAACGCCGGCGGCTCGCCCGGCCGCGTGATCGGTCCGCTCTGGCCGATCGCCCGCGCCGCCGTCACCGACCGGTTCGTCCGCCAGCGGCTGCGGCCGTTCCTGTCCACGCCGAACCGGGCCGACCTGCTGGCGATCACCGGCTACGTCGACGACGGCCGGCTCACCCCGGTGATCGACCGCACCTACCCGCTGGCCGAGACCGCCGAGGCCCTGCGGCACGTGGAGCGGGGACACACCCGCGGGAAGGTCGTCATCACCGTCCCCTGAGCCCGGGCCCGGGGCTGACCGGCACGGGTCGCCCGGCACGGTTCGCCCGGCACGGGTCGCCCGGCACGGTTCGCCCCGCACGGGTCGCCCGGAACGGATCGACGGTCAGGTCGGCCCGGTTCAAGGAGGGCCCCACGACCGTCCGGTCTGACGCGGGACACCGGGCATTGCCTAGGCGCGGGCCGGCACCGCGCGGGACGCGGACAGCAGCGCACCCGCCGGGATCACGACCAGCAGTCCCGCCGCGGCGGTCAGCACGGCGTAGCCGCCGACCGCCAGCACGACGGTCGAGAGCAGGCCGACCACCGCCGCCAGCCCCCAGACCGCGGCGTCCACGGTGCCCTCCACCCGCGCCCGCTCGGCCGGCGGCACGGCCCCGGCCAGCGCGGTGCTGCCGCCGACGAAGCAGAGGTTCCAGCCGTAGCCGAGCAGCGAGAGGGCCGCGGCCCGGAAGGCGGTGTCGGTGGGTCCGGCCGCGGCCGCCCCGGCGGCCAGCGCCAGCGCGGCCAGGCCGGCGACGAGCACCGGCCGGGCGCCGAACCGGTCGACCAGCCGGCCGGTGACCGGCGACAGCGCGAACATCCCGAGGGTGTGCGCGGACAGCACCAGCCCGACCGCGCCGAGGCCCTGACCGTGGTGGTGCATGTCCACCGGCGCGGCCGTCATCACCGCGACCATCACCACCTGCGCGGTGGCCAGCACCGCGAACGCCGAGCGGACCGCCGGCCGGCGCAGCAGTGTCCACAGTGGAGCGTTGGTCGCCGCGGCCGCCCTCGACCCGTACGGCAGCCAGCGGGAGACCACCGCCGCCACCGTGGTGACCGCGACCGCCAGCGCGAACGGTCCCGCGGCGGGCACCCAACCCAGCCGGCCGGCGAGCGCCCCGGTCGCGCCGAGCAGCAGCGGGCCGCCCACCGCGCCGACGGCGCCGGCCCAGACCACCGCGCCGATCGCCCGGCCGCGCCGGTCCTCGGTGTGCAGCTCGGCCGCGGCGTACCGGGACAGCTGCGCGGCGGCGTTGCCGGCCCCGAGCAGCAGCATCCCGATCAGCAGCGCGGCCACGTCGTCGGTGACCGCGCCGCCGGTCGCGACCACCGCCCCGACCGCGCCGACCAGGTAGCCGAGCGCGAGCGCACGGCCGCGGCCGCGGCGGACGGTCAGCCGGGTCAGCGCCAGCGCACCGATGCCGGTGCCGGTGATGCCGGCGGTCGCGGCAACGCCGCCCCAGGCCAGGCCGAGCCGGTCGGCGGCGACGATCGTGCCGACTCCGCTGGCGACCGCCATGGCCGCGTTCATCAGCGCGGCGGCGACCACGATCGCGGTCATCGGCCGGCGGGTCGGCTGGTCGGCGGCGGTCGGCTGGCCGCGGCGGGGGGCGACGGTGGTCATGCCTCAACGCTAGGAAGACCGAACGCCGATCTGAACGGCCGACGCAAGCCATCCGCGTCCGGACGCCTGCTGTTCGGAAGGCACTTCCGGTGCGATGCTTTACAGATGGACCGACCGCTCGACGCGACCGACTGGCGCATCCTCGCGGAGCTGCAGCAGAACGGCCGGCTGTCGTACAACCAGCTGGGCCCACGGGTGAACCTGTCGTCGCCGGCGGTCGCCGAGCGGGTGCGCCGGCTGGAGGAGGCCGGCGTGATCGCCGGCTACCAGGCGGTGGTCGACCCGGCCAAGGCCGGGCTGCCGCTGACCGCGTTCGTGCAGATGCGCTGCTCGCTCGGCAGCTGCCTGCTGCGCACCAGCACGGCCGAGGACTATCCCGAGGTCACCGAGGTGCACAAGCTCAGCGGCAACTTCTGCACCATGCTCAAGATCAGGGTCGCCTCGATGGCGCACCTCGAGGGACTGCTCGAGCGCATCGGCAAGCACGGAGAGATCAACTCGCACGTCGTGCTGTCCACCCAGTACGAGGGCCGCCCGGTCGAGCCGCCGGCCGAGAACCGCCCGGTCACCCCGTCCGAGGGCTGGAGCCGCTGACCAGGGCCGCGGGCCGCGGTCAACCGGACTCGGCCGGCGCGAACACGACGAGGACCTCGAGCTCCTCGCTGACGTCGACGAACCGGTGCACCTCGCCGGCCGGCACGTAGACCACCGATCCGGGCCCGACCGCGACCGACGCGTCCCCGGCGACCAGCCGGGCCCGCCCGGCCTGGACCACGTAGATCTCGTCCTCGCCGTGCGGCCGCTGGTCGTCGGTCCCGCCCGCCACGATCCGGTAGGTGCCGACGCTCAGCGCCGGCACCCGGAAGTGCTCCACCCACCGCCGGAACTCCCCGGGCTCCGACGGCTCGGTGACCACCTGCATCGACGCATCCTCCCCCCGTGCGCGCCGGCACCGTATCGGCCTGCGTGTTGGGCACCGACGCCGGCGGGGGTCGGTGGTCGCCCGCGGATGAGGTCGTGACCGGCGCCGGCCGGGTCAGGGTGAGGGGGCGGAGGTGGGCGGGACCGGGACCTGCCGGACGCGGTTCCACCAGAGGGACAGGGTGACCGCGGCGGCGATCAGCAGGCCTCCGAAGCCGGCGAACCAGGCAGCGAGGTCGCGATGCTCGTGCGTGACCGTGATCGCCTTCGGCAGGTCGGCCAGGGCGGTCTGCAGCTGGACGGCGTCCTTCGCGCTGTAGAACTGGCCGCCGGTGGTCGTGGCCACCTGCCGCAGCGCGTCGTAGTCGGCGACCAGCGGGTTGCCGCCGCCGCGCCCGCCGAACGGACCGCCGCCGAACGGACCGCCCCCGAACGGACCGCCGCCGCCGAACCGCCCGCCGCCCGGCCCGTCGCCGATCTGCGCGGCGTCGCAGACCATCGGCGCCGGCGTCGTGGTGCCGAAGCCGATCGTGTAGACGCGCAGCCGGCGGGCGGCGGCCTGCTTGGCCGCGGTCTGCGGCTCGACGCCCTGGGTGTTCGCGCCGTCGGTGAGCACGACGATGACGTCCGCCGCGTACGCGCCTCCGGCCGGGTCGCCGGGGACGTCCACGCCGGTCGGGGAGACCGACGGGTCGATGTCCGCGATCGCGTCGATCGAGGTGAGGATCGCCTGCCCGATCGCGGTGCCGCGGGAGGTGGTCAGGTCCGGCAGCGCGGCCAGCAGTGCCTCGGTGTCGGTGGTCGGCGGCACCAGGACGCCGGCGATCCCGGCGAAGGCGACCAGCCCGATCCGGGCGCCGCCCGGCTGCGCCCTGATGAACTCGGCCGCGGCCTTCTCGGCGGCGGTGAGCCGGTTGGGCTGCACGTCGGTCGAGCACATCGACCCGGACACGTCGAGTGCGAGCAGGATCGTCGTCGAGCTGGACGGGACCGCGACGGTCGCCTGCGGGCGGGCGGCGCCGAGCCCGAGCACGGCGAGCCCGAGCAGCAGCAGGGCGGCCGGCACGCGCCGGCGCCACAGGGTCCGGCCGGGCACGGCCGCGCGGACCAGCGCGGCGGAGGTCACCCGGACCGCGGACCGGCGCCGGCGCCGGCGGGTCCACCACGCGACGCCGAGCACGAGCGGGACCGCGAGCAGCGCCAGCAGGGCGGCCGGCCAGGCGAACGACATCAGACCAGCCTCCCCGTCCGCAGCACGGTGAGGACGGCCCCGGCGGCCAGCAGCAGCACGGCGACGCCGGTGACGGCGCCGGCCAGCGGGAGGTCCTCGCGGTGGGTGGTCAGCCGCAGGTCGATCGTCGAGGCGATGCCGTCCAGCTCGGCGGCGTCCGAGGCGGGGTGGTACGAGCCGCCGGTGGTCTTGGCGATCGCGGTCAGCGTGTCCTGGTCCAGCGCGGTGTGGATGCGGAACTTGTCGACGGTCACGGTCGTGCCGGCGGTGGTACCCACGCCGATGGTCTCGACGTGCACGCCGGCCCTCTCCGCCGCCTCGGCCGCCACCGCGGTGGCCTCGTCGCTGCCGTGGTCCTCGCCGTCGGAGAACAGCACGATCGTGGCGGAGTTCCAGAACCCGATGTCCGGCACGGTGCCGTCCTTGCCGATCACCACCTTCTTGCCCGCGATCACCGACAGCGAGGTGAGCAGCGCGTTGGCCAGCGAGGTGCCGCCGGCGACGGTGAGCCGATCGACCGCCGTCCTGGCCGCCGCCCGGTCGGAGCTGGGCCGGTAGGTGGTGAGCCCGCCGTTCTGGAAGGCGACGACGCCGATGTCGACGCTGTCCGGCTGGGCGTCGATGAACGAGCCCGCCGCCGTCTTCGCCGCCGCCAGCCGGGTGGGCGCCACGTCCGCGGCGGCCATGCTGTTCGAGACGTCCATCGCGACGATCACCGTGCCGGCGGCCCGGGCGACCGGGACCGACGCCGCCGGTCCGGCCGCCGCGAGCGCCAGCACCGCGAGCCCGCCGATGCTCAGCCACAGCCCGGCGGTGGTACGCCGGCCGCCCGCGGTCAGCCCCGCCGCCGCCAGTGCCGCGGAACGCCGGCGGGACGCGGCCACGGCGCCGGCCGCCAGAGCCGCCACGACGAGGCCGCCGACGGCGAGCCACCAGGGCGAGGTGAACCTCATGCCCGCCTCCACCGGGTGGCGGCGACGACCTCGACCAGCGACTCGACCGGGTCCCGGTCGGTGTCGATCCGGTGCAGCGGCACCCCGGCCCGGCGCATCCGCCCGGACAGCTCGGCGTCCCGGGTCGCCACCCCGGCCCGGAACCGGCTGCGGAACAGCGGGTCGCCGGAGTCGACCAGCAGCTGCTCGCCGGTCTCCGCGTCCTCGACGACGAGCAGGCCGGCCTCGGGCAGGTCGCCGTCGGCGGCGTCGACGACCCGCAGCGCCACCACGTCGTGCCGGTGCACCAGCCGCAGCAGCGGCCGGTCCCACTCCCCCGTGCCGATGAAGTCCGAGACGACGACGATCAGCGACCGGCGCCGGGCCAGCGACGCCACCGCGTCGAGCATCACGGCGAAGTCGGTGGTGACCGGCGCCGGGACGGCGGCGGCCGTGCGCTCCAGCTCGTACCCGATGCGCAGCGCGTGCACCCGGCCGACGCCGGGCGGCACGACCCGGGCGGCCACGCCGTCGTGCAGCACCGCGCCGACCCGGTTGCCGCCGCGGCCGAACAGCCGGGCCAGGATCAGCGCGAGCTCGCCGAGCACCTCGTGCTTGCCGCGGCCCGGGCGGCCGACCGTCATCGACGCCGACCGGTCCAGCACCAGCCAGACGGTCAGCTCGCGGTCCTCGGTGTACTGGCGCACCTGCGGCTCGTCCAGCCGGGCCGTCGCGTTCCAGTCGATGTGCCGGGCGTCGTCCTCCTCGACGTAGCCGCGCAGGCCGGCGAAGTCGAGACCGGAGCCGCGGTACGGCGTGCGGTAGGCGCCCTGGACCCGCCCGTCGAGGCGGCGGATCACCCGCCACTCCAGCCGCAGCAGCAGCCGCTCGGGCGCCCCGACCATGGCTCAGCGGTCCTGCAGCGCGACGTCCGGCACCGGGACCGCGCCCAGCACGCCGGCGATGACCGTGTCCGGGTCGACGTCGTCGGCAAGCGCTTCGTACGAGAGCACGATCCGGTGCCGCAGCACGTCCGGGGTCAGCTCCCGCACGTCGTGCGGCAGCGCGTAGTCCCGCCCGCGCAGGAACGCCAGCGCCCGCGCGCCCAGCACGAGCGCGATCGACGCACGCGGGCTCGCGCCGTACGTGACGTACCGGTCCAGCTCGCCCAGCCCGACCGTGCCCGGCGCGCGGGTCGCGGTGACCAGGCGGACCGCGTAGTCGACGACGGCCGGGTCGACGTACACCTGCCGGGCCGTCGCCTGCATGCGGATGAGGTCCTCGGGGGTGAGCATCGCCTGCGTGGGACCGGGCGGTTCGAGCGCCCGCTCGACGATGGCGTGCTCCTCCGGCGAGCTCGGGTAGCTCACGACCACCTTCATCATGAAGCGGTCGACCTGCGCCTCCGGCAGCGGGAACGTGCCCTCGGACTCGATCGGGTTCTGCGTCGCCATTACCAGGAACGGGTCCGGCATCGCGAACGTCTCCCGACCGATCGTGACCTGGCGTTCCTGCATCACCTCCAGCAGCGCGCTCTGCACCTTCGCCGGTGCCCGGTTGATCTCGTCGGCCAGCAGCAGGTTGGTGAACACCGGGCCCAGCGAGGTCTCGAACTCGCCGGTGTGCTGGCGGTAGACCCTGGTGCCGGTGAGGTCGGCGGGCACCAGGTCGGGCGTGAACTGGATCCGCTGGAACCGCCCGCCGATCGCGGCCGCCAGTGACTTCACCGCCAGCGTCTTGGCCAGCCCGGGCACGCCCTCCACGAGCAGGTGGCCGCCGGCGAGCAGGCCGATCGCCATCCGCTCCAGCAGGACGTCCTGGCCGACGATCGTGCGCTTGACCTCGAACAGCACCTGCTCGAGCGGATGGGCCATGCTTCCTCCCGACCTGTCGATCCCGGTCCCGGTCATGTCGCCGCCCGGGTCGCCGCGGGCCCGGTCGCTGTCCTGCTCATGTCTGCGGGCCGCCCGGTCCGTCGCCGGGTCCGCCGCCGAGCGCCGTGCCGATCGGGACCGCGAACGCGATGCCCGCGAACGCGTCGTCCCGGCCGGGGTCGGCGATGGACAGCACGATCCCGATCACGTTGCCCTCGGCGTCCAGCAGCGGCCCGCCGGAGCTGCCGGGGTTCACCGACGCGTCGAACTGGATGAGGCCGGAGAACCGTCCCCCGTTGGTGGTCGCGGTGCGGCCGACCGCCGAGACGACGCCGGAGGAGACGCTGTAGGCGAGCCCGAGCGGGTTGCCGATCGCCACGACCTCGCCGCCGACCTCGGCCGAGCCGCCCAGCGTGGCCGGCACGACCGGCTGCGGCAGCGTGGCCGGGGCGAGCGTCGCGACGTCGTGCTCGGGATCGGCGGACGCCACGGTCGCGGTCGACTTCGTGCCGTCGGCGAAGACCAGGTTGATCGCGCTGCGATCGGCGATGACGTGGTTCGCGGTGAGCACGGTGCCGTCCGCCGCCACGATCACGCCGGTGCCGAGCGCGCCGCGGGCGGTACGGACGACGGCCACCGAGGGACCCACCCGCTGGTAGATGTCGGCGACGCTGACGGTCGGCGTCGGCGTGGGGGTCGCGGACGGGCTCGCGGCCGCCCGGCCGCGGTCCCGGCCGGCGCCGGAGGCGAGCACGGCGACGGCCACGAGCAGGACGACGAGCACGACGCCGCCGGCCGCGAGCACGCCGCGGGAACCGCGCAGTCGCGACACGGCTCGCGGCCCGGACGCCATGCCCTCAGGTTAAGGACCACCCCTGTAGGGCGACGGTGAACCGCTCGTCAGGGCCGGGGGTCGAGGCTCGGCTCGACCGCGCCACCGGTCGGGTCGACCGAGTTGACGATGCCCGGGCGGTGGTCCGGCCGCGGTTGCACCGACCCGGTCCCGTTGAACAGCGTCACCGCCAGCACCAGCCAGACGGCGACGAGGCCGACCCCGCCAATGACGACCTTCATCGTTGTGCCCATCTCAGCCCCCGTGATGTGCGCCTGATCACACGGAGGCCGCCCCCACCCCGGCTGATACGTCGCCGGCGGTGCCGGCCGGCGGGCACAGCGCTCGACGACGCCGGGGCACCGGCCGCGAGCAGCGGGCCCCGGTGATCCGGTCAGCTCAGGGCTTGCGCGCGACCGCGGCCCAGCCGTAGACGCTGTAGGGGTCGCGGTCGACCTCGGCGGCGCCGGGGTAGTCGAGGTCGAGCGGGTTCCAGGCCGGGATCGGCACCAGTCCCGGCTCGACCAGCTCGAGCCCGTCGAGCAGCCCCTCGACCTGGGCCCGGCTGCGCGGCACGTACGGGATGCCGGACTGCTCCGCGGTCGCGGCCATGCCCGCCATCGCCGCCTCGTCGAAGTCGCCGGTCGGCTGGGTGAGCGCGAAGTAGCTGCCGGACGGGAGCGCGTCGAGCAAGGTGGTGACGATCCCGCGGGGGTCGTCGGAATCGTGCAGGTGGTGCAGCACACCGACGAGGAACAGCGCGACCGGCCGGTCGAGGTCGAGGGTCTCGCGCAGCGCCGGGTTCGCCAGGATGTCCCCGGGCTGCCGGAGGTCGGCGAGGATGAAGGCGGTCCGGCCCTCCTCGGTGCTGGTCATCAGCGCCCGGGCGTGCGCGAGCACGATCGGGTCGTTGTCCACGTAGAGGATCCGGCTCTCCCGGGCGACGCGCTGGGCGACCTCGTGCACGTTGTCCAGCGACGGGATCCCGGTACCGATGTCGAGGAACTGGCGGATGCCGGCCTTGCGGACGAGGTAGTCGACCGCGCGGACCAGGAACACCCGCTGCGAGCGCACCATCGTCCGGATCGTCGGGATCTGCGTCGCCAGTGCCTCGGCGACCGCCCGGTCCGGCGCGAAGTTGTCCTTGCCGCCCAGCCAGTAGTCGTAGATCCGGGCCGACTGCGGCACCGTGGTGTCGATCTGCGTGCGGTCCTGCCCCGGACCGCCCGCCTGCGCGTCGTTCGCCACGAACGCCTCCCCTGCCCTCCGACAGCTACCGCTGGGCAACACTAGCCCGCGACGGACACCGGCTCGGCGGCAGACCTGAGCCATCCCCCCGTACGGGTCAGGTGTCCTTGAGGATGCGGCGCAGGGTGTCCGGCGTGCGCTCCGGCTGGTCCGCCTCGACGCACAGCCGCTCCATCGCGTCGACGTACAGCTCGACGTCGTCGCGCTTGTCCAGGTAGAGCGCGCTGGACAGCTGCTCGACGTACACGATGTCGGGCAGCTCCTGGTCCGGGAAGCGCAGGATGCTGAACGCGCCGCCGGCGGCAGAGTGCCCACCCACCTGGAACGGGAGGATCTGCAGGTGGACGGACGGCCGCTGGGTCGCGTCGATGAGCGCCTCGATCTGGGCGCGCATCGTCGCCCGCGAGCCGACCGGCCGGCGCAGCACCGCCTCGTCGATGACCGCCCACAGCTGGACCGGTTCCGGCCGGTCGAGGATCTTCTGCCGGCGCATCCGCAGGTCGACCCGGCGGTCGAGCTCGTCGGCGCTGGCCCGGCCGTGGCCGAGCAGCACCACCGACCGCGCGTAGTCCGCGGTCTGCAGCAGCCCCGGCACGAACTGCACCTCGTACGTGCGGATCAGCGAGGCCGCCGCCTCGAGCCCGAGGTACGACTGGAACCAGCTGGGCAGCACGTCGCCGTACCGGTGCCACCATCCGGGCGTGTTGGCCTGCCGGGCCAGGGTGAGCAGCCGGTCCCGCTCCTCGGCGTCGACCAGGCCGTAGAGCGTGAGCAGGTCGTCGACGTCCCGCTCCTTGAAGCTCACCCGGCCGAGCTCCATCCGGCTGATCTTGGACTCGGACGCCCGGATCTCCCAGCCGGCGTCCTCCCGGCTCACGCCTTGGGCCTCGCGGAGCCGGCGCAGGTGCGCGCCGAGCAGCATGCGCAGGACCGTCGGGCCACCCGCGGATCCGGGTGTGTCGCCTCCGGTCGTCACGCCGCCCCTCCGCGTTGTCGGATCCAGGCGGCATCATGCTACGACCACCGGTGATATGCGCGCGGCGATTCGGCGGTCTGCATCAACGCATATACACGATCAGATCAGCAGGTCGTCGAATTCCCCGTCCAGGACGCCGCCGAGGAAGGCGGCTATCTCGTCCCGCGTGTACACCAACGCTGGGCCGTTCGGATCACGAGAGTTGCGGACCGCGACGCCGGTCCCGGATGGCAGCAGCGCGAGCTCGACGCAGTTGCCACTGGGATTGCTCCTGCGGCTCTTCCGCCACGCTAGGCCGGTCAGGGCATCCGCACGCACCTCGTGGTTGCTCCGCTCCACCGACACCTCCCACCGGCATGTGCGCGCCGCTTCAGGCCGTGATTCGGACATATGTCCGCGTGGAAGCTTGCACAGGCGACCACGGCGGGAGGATGCTAATGCACGTGCATAGGGCCGTGCTTCCGCATTTGCTGTCGCACACCGCTCGCTGATCACGGGCGGGACGGCCGCGAGACGCCGCGTGCCGTCCCGGGGAGGGCTAATTCATGGACCCGTTGGCCGCCGTGCTCGGCGCCGGCCTTGTGGTCCTGGCCGCGCTGACGGCGGTCTGGCACGCACGGCGGGCGAGGGCGGCCGAGCAGGAGCTGCACCGGGTCCGGGCCGAGCTGTGCAGCGAGCAGCACGCCGCCCGGCACGACCACCTCACCGGCCTGCCGAACCGCCGCTGGTTCTACGGCATCGGGTCGGCGCTGGTCGGTGCGACCGACCGGCGGCCGCTGGTGGCGGTCCTGGTGGACCTCGACGACTTCAAGCGGATCAACGACACCTTCGGCCACCGGGCCGGCGACGAGGTGCTCGTCACCGTCGCCCGCCGGCTGGCCGGCGCCGTCGGCCCCGGGCTGGTCGCCCGCCTCGGCGGTGACGAGTTCGTGGCGCTCTTCGACCTGCCGGCGGGACTGCCCGACCACGTCGCGGGCGACGGCCTCGCCGACACCGCCGGGCGGATCACCGAGGTGCTCTCGGCACCGGTGCACGTCGCCGGCGGATGGAACGTCGCCGTGCGCGCGTCGATCGGCGTGGTCGTCGCGGCCCCCGGGGCGGACCTCGACGAGGTGCTCGACCGCGCCGACGCGGCCATGTACCGGGCCAAGACGGCTCGGGTGGCATCGGCACCGGCGCGGCGCGCGGGGCGGCACGAGCCGTCCGACCCGGGCAGCTGGTTCGCCGCGGACGGGCGGCGTCGCCAGGTCCGCGCGGTGGCGGGCGACTCCGTCACCTGGTCCGCCCACTGACCCGCGCGGTCGTCAACCCACCAGCGAGGCGGCGACGGAGTCCGCGTAGGGGGCGAACTCCGGCCGGGGTGGCTCGGGGCTCGGGGGCAGCTCGACCGCGCCGGCGAGCAGCGCCAGCAGCGTGTCCACTGTGGACCGTCTGTGGTACCGGTTTTCCGGGCCGGGAAGCACGGCGACCGGGAGCCGCAACCCGGCCAGCTCCGCGTCGGACAGGCCGCGCAGCGTCTCCCCCGCCAGCAGCTCGGGCGGCGCGCCGGCCGCCACGGACAGCGTGTCGAGCTCGCTGTCGCCGGCCGTCGCGGGCCAGGCGAGCACCAGCCGCCCGACCCGCTCGGGATGGTCGACCGCGATCCGGGCCGCCACCGAGCACCCGTTGGAGCCGCCGACCAGCGTGACCGGCTCGTCCGGCAGCAGCGGGAGCAGGTGCGCGACCTCCTCGGCCCAGGACCGCGGATGACGCCGGCGATCCGGGGCGAGCACGGGCACGCCGCGAGCCGCCAGCGCGGCGACCACGCCCGGCCTGACCCAGAACCGCTCGGCGTCCATGTCCTCCCAGAGCCCACCGTGCACGAGGACCACGGTCCGGCGACCGGGGGGTGGCTGCACCCGGCCAGACTATTGCGTGTCTCGGCAACCCGGCGGGCTCCGACCCCGTTCCCGGCCGGAGACGGGAAAGGCTCGCCCGCGACCGCTGACCGCGGCGTCAGGATCCGAGGGTGACGGGCACGGAGACCGGCTTGCGGAAGACGAAGCCGGTGACCGGTGGCAGCGGGCCGACCGCGTGGATGCCGGGGAAGCGGTCGATCAGCATGCCGAGCGCGAGCGTGGTCTGCAGCGTGGTCAGGTGCACGCCGAGGCAGTAGTGCGGACCGACGGCGAAGGCGAGGTGGTCGGCCGCGTTGTGCCGGTGGATGTCGTACCGGTCGGGGTCGGCGAACACCCCGGGGTCCCGGCCGGCCGCCGACAGCGAGACGACCACGAGGTCGCCGGCCCGGATGCGGGTTCCGCCGACCTCGGCGTCGGCGGTCGCGTAGCGGTCCACCCGGCTGGCGGCCGGTTCCAGCCGCAGCGACTCCTGGATCGCGCCCGGCAGCAGCGCGGGATCGGCCCGCACCTCGGCGAGCGCGTCCGGGTGGGTGAGCAGGTGGTGGGCGGCGATCGCGGTCATGCTCTCCGCGGTGTCCACCCCGCCGAACAGCAGGATCGCCACGTCGGCGGCGAGCAGCCGGGCGCCGGCGCCGCCGGCGGCCGCGGCGGCGAGCACCGTGTCCCCGGCCGGCCGCCGCAGGGTCGCCTCGACGTGGTCGCGGATCGCGTCCACCGCCCGCAGTGCGGCCGCCGGCGGGTCGCCGCCGCGGCTGACCGTGTCCACGCCGGCGACCATGGCCCGGTACCAGTCGAGCACCTGGCCGACGTCGAGCCGGTCGAGACCGAGCGCGGCACCCATCGCGGCGGTCGCCAGCGGCGCGGCCAGCCCGGTCCGCAGGTCCGGCGCCGGCGCGGCGGCGAGCCGGTCGAGTAGCCGCGCCACCTCGTCCCGCACCGGCCCGGTGAACCGGTCCCGTACCGGGGCCGGCTTGAACACCTCCGTCCACGGCCGCCGGTGCGCGGCGTGCGCGGCGCCGTCGGTGGACAGCATGCTGGGACCGACGATCCGACCGGTGGAGAACCGGGGGTCGTCGACGGTGAACGTCCGCGCGTCCCGCATCACCCGGGTGGCCGCCGCCCGGGTCAGGGTGACCCAGCCGCCGAGCTCGGGAACCCGGACCACCTCGCCGTACCGGCGCAGCCGCGCCCAGACCGGATGCGGGTTCCCGGCCAGTTGGGCGAGCGAGACGGCGGCCTGGGGTGGTCGGGACACCCCACCAGTCTCCTTGACCGGATCAGTCCGTGTGATGTACCGCCAGATGGCGCAGGCCGCCCGGTCGGGGCGGCGATCGGTGCCCTAATGTCGTGGGAACACACGCGATCGACGGCGATCGCGGATGGGAGCGCGCAGGTGGACGTCGACGCCGCCCTCGACCGGGCAGGGGTAACCAACGATCGGGTCCGCGCGTACGTGCGGCAGTGGGCCGCGCACACGCGCCCTGACAGGGTCGAGGTCGTCAGTGCGGCCGACGACGACCGGTTGATCGAGGAGTCGCTGGCGGCCGGCGAGATCCAGCCGGCCGGGCAGGGCCTCTACTACTCGCGCAGCTACGCGAAGGACACGGCCCGCTCCGAGGAGCGCACGATCGTCGCGACGAGCAACCCGGCCGACCGCGGCGTCTACAACAACTGGCGCCCGGCGTCGGAGATGACGCCGCTGCTCGAGGAGCGGATGCGCGGCGCGTCCGCCGGCAAGACGATGTACGTGGTGCCGTACCTGATGGCTCCGCCGGGATCGCCGCTGGAGCCGTACGCGGCCGGCGTGGAGCTGACCGACCACCGCACGGTCGTCCTGCACATGATCCGGATGGCCAGGGTCGGCATCCGGTACGTCAACGAGCTCGACGACCCGGACAGCTTCGTGCGCGGCGTCCACGTCACCGGCGACCTGGAGAAGCTCGGCCAGGGCACGCCGGACGACCAGCGCTACTTCGTGACCGTCGCCGACGAGCGCACGATCCTGCACTACGGCTCGTCCTACGGCGGCAACGCGCTGCTCGGCAAGATCGCGCACGGGCTGCGGCAGGCCGCCTACGACGGCTGGAAGTCGGGCGGTTTCCTCGCCGAGCAGTTCATGCTCATCGGCATCGTCGACAAGCAGACCGGCCGCGCGTTCCACATCTGCGGCGGGTTCCCGAGCGCGTCGGGCAAGACCAACCTCGCGATGATGACGCCGCCGGCCAGCCTGGAGGACCGCTACGAGGTGCGGTTCTACGGCGACGACATCGCCTGGCTGCGGGTCGACCCGGACGACGGCCGGATCTACGCGATCAACCCGGAGTACGGCGTGTTCGGCGTCGCGCGGGACACCAGCGAGGCGACCAACCCGGTCGGGGTCGCCTCGGTGGCGCCCGGCACCAAGACGTTGTTCACGAACGTCGCGTACAACGACGACACCGAGGCCGTCTGGTGGGAGGGCCGCACGCCGGCCAAGCCCGAGGGGGCCGGCTGGCGGGACTGGACCGGCGCGCTGATCGCCGACCGGACCGCCGACGAGCGGGACGACCCGTGGGCGCACCCGAACAGCCGGTTCACCACCCAGCTGGCGAACGTTCCCACCCTCGCCGAGGACTTCGACGACCCCCGCGGCGTGCCGATCGACGCGATCATCTTCGGCGGCCGCACCAGCGACCGGGAGCCGCTGATCCGCGCCATCACCGACGTCGCCGAGGGCGTGTACGACGGGCTGACCCTCGGCGCCGAGGCGACCTACGCCGCCGAGGGTGTCGAGGGCCAGCTGCGCTACGACCCGATGTCGATGCGGCCGTTCCTGTCCTACCCGGAAGGCGCGTACGCGGCGCACTGGCTGCGGATCATCGACTCGGCCCGGGAGAAGCCGATCTTCGCGCACGTCAACTGGTTCCAGCGCGACCACACCGACGGCCACTTCCTCTGGCCCGGATACCGGGACAACCTGCGGCCGTTGCTGTGGCTGCTGCGGCTCAAGGACGGCGACGTCACCGGGCGGCGGACGCCGGTCGGCATCCTGCCCACCCCGGACGAGCTCGACCTCGACGGAGTGCAGGTCGCCCCCGCCGACCTCGAGGTCCTGCTGAGCATCGACGTCGATCGGTGGCGCCAGGAGATGGGCTTCCGCGAGGAGCACCTCACCCAGTTCGCCGACCTGCCCGAGGAGATCTGGGCGGCCCACCGCCGCGTCGCCCACGACCTCGAGCAGGCTGCCGGCGACTGACCGGCATCCGGCCGGCCACCGAGCCCCGGTGACCGCCCGTCTACCGGGACGGGCGCGGGCCGGTCGCGATCCGGACGGTTCGTGCTTGCTGGTAGGGGCAGCCGAGCTGCGCGAACCTGACCGCGAGCCGGCCCGACCGGTCCCGGTCGCCGGCCGCGATCGCCTCGGCCCGCTCGACCATCGCGGCGGCGATCGGATTGTCCCTGGCGGCGTGCCGGCTCCGGACGATGCGGTCCGGCGCGTCGGGGTGGTGGCCGAGCACGGCCGCCTCCGCCCAGAGCGCGGCATACCACGGCCGCCACTGCATGCTCGCGAAAGCCCGGAACAGCGCGGGGTCGTCGATGTCGCCGGCGAGTCGCCGTACGGCCGCGGCATGGTCGGCGCGGTGCAGCATGAGCAGGCCGTCGAACACCGCCGGCCAGCCACGTTCGGACCCGGCCAGCGCCTCGGCGCCGACGCCGAGGTCGATCGTCAGGCGGATCCAGGCCGCGCGTTGCTCGTCGTCGCCGAGCATGCCGTGCACCATCGCGACGGCGTAAGGGGCCCGGGCCAGGTTCGGCGCGACCGGCCGGCCCGCGCGCTCCCAGCTGGCCCGGAAGCGCTCCCCGGCCCGGACCACATCGTCGAACCGACCGGCGAGCGCGTCCACGATAAGCCGACGGGACAGGGCGAGGTGGGCCTCGTCCCGGTAGAACGGCAGGGCCGCGAGCGCCTGCGCGTGCGCGGCGGCACCCGTCAGGTCGCCGGCAGCCAGGCCGACCTCGGCCGCCATGAGGTGCCCGTCGCCGACCTCGAACCCGGACAGCGGGCCGATCGCGACCGCGTCGAGCAGCTCGAGCCGGTCGCGGGCGACCCGCGCCGCCCCCGCGATGTCGTCGTCGACCAGGCAGGCAAGGGTCAGCAGGTCAAGGGCGATGCTCCGCAGTACCCCGGCACCGGACCGATCGGCCAGCCCGGCGATCCGCCGGGCCTCGTCGACCGTGGGCTGGTACCCGAACCCGGCAACCGCGAGTGCCGCCCGGACGACCGGCGATCCGTCCGCGTGCGAGCCGGCCTCGGCCAGCAGCGCGTCGGCCTCCGCGGCCGGGTGCTGACTGGCCATGATCCCCGGAGCCCGGTTCACGTACATCGCCATGGTCGCCAGGTCCACGGCCGCGCCGGCCGGATCGCCGGCCGCGACCGCCTCGTCCGCCGCCGCCCGGAACAGCCGCAGGGCCTGGTCGCCGGCGAACCGGCTGGCGGCTGAGCCGGCGGCCAGCCGCAGGTAGCCGATCCGTCCGGCGCCCGGCGGCGCCAGCTCGGCCGCCTGCTCGTAGCGCCGCTGTGCCTGCGCCGGCCGGCCGCGCGCGAACAGCAGCCCGGCCAGCCCGGCGGCCAGCTCGGCGGCAGGCGCCCGGCGCTGCTCATCGCCGGCCGACCAGGCGAGCGCCGCGGCGACGTCGTCGACGATCCGGTCGAACCGGGTGCACCAGGACCCGTCGACGTCGCGGGCGTCGGTCCGGCCGAGCTGCGCGACGGCGTGCCGGCACCACCGCTCGTGGCCGGCCCGGACCCGGTCAAGCTCGCCGGCGGCAACCAGCTGCTCGACGCCGTACTGGCGGATCGTCTCCAGCGCGCGATACCTCGTCGGCTCACCGCGCCGGACGAGCAGCAGGCTGTGCTCGGCGAGGCGGGCCAGGCCGTCGGCGACCTCGGCGGGCTCGCGCCCGTGGCCGGCCACGGCCCGGGCGGCGTCGACGTCGAACCAGGACGCGAACACGGCGATCCCACGCAGCAGCGCGCGATCGTCGGCCGGGAGCAGGTCGTAACTCCAGCCGACGGCCGCCCGCAGCGAGGCGTGCCGGTCGACCCGGCCACTGCCGGCGGTCAGCACCCGCAGCCGCTGGTCCAGCCCCGACTCGAGGCCGTCGAGTCCGAGCGCCGGAAAGCGGGCGGCGGCCAGCTCGATGGCCAGCGCGATGCCGTCCAGCGCCAGGCACAGCGCCGCCACCCGGCCAGCGTCCGGTGCGGCTGGATCGCCCGTCGCGGCCGCGACGCGGGTGATGAACAGCGCGACGGCGTCGCCGCCGTCCTCGACGACTGAGAGCCCCGGCACCACGTACACCCGCTCGTACGGGAGCAGGAGGCGGGTCCGGCTCGTCGCCAGCACGGTCAGCTCGGGGCAGCCGGCGACGATCCTCTCGACGCAGGCGCGGACGCCGTCCACGACGTGCTCGCAGTTGTCGAGCACGAGCACGCCGTCCCGCCCGGACAGCGAGGCGACCAGGGCGTGCTCGACGGACGTGGTCCGCTGCTCCGGGACGCCGACGGTCTCGGCGACCGCCGCGGTGACCGCACCCGGGTCGGTGACGCGGACCAGGTCCACGAACCACGCACCGTCGCGGCGCTCGGCCGCCAGCTCCGCCGCGACGCTCAGCGCCAACCGGGTCTTGCCCACGCCGCCCGGACCGGTCGCCGTCACCATGCGGTGCTCGGCGAGCGCCCCGGCCAGCGCCGCCCGCTCGGCGACCCGGCCGACGAACGGCGTCACCGGTACCGGCAGCCCGCGCCGGCCGGAGCCGATGCCGCCCGGGAACGCCTCGGCGTGCCGGGCCAGGCTGCGCCGGTCGGGCAGCTGCAGCTTGCGCAGCATCGCCGACACGTGGCTCTCGACGGTCCGCTGCGAGATGAACAGCGACTCGGCGATCTGCGCGTTCGTCAGGTGCCGGGCCACCAGGGCGAGGACTTCCGCCTCCCGTGCGGTCAGCTCGGTGCCCGGGACCGGACCCGCGGTCGTCACGCCGTCCAGTGTGGCGCGGGCCACTGCGTGCCGGGCACCGATCCCCCGATATCCGTGCCGGGCACGGATGTGGACCCGGCTCGGGGCCGGCGAATCTCGACCCGCGGCGAGCCCGCCGCGTAACCCCCCGAGCCGAGGAGCGAGACGATGACCACGACCGAGAACCCGACCCGCAACGGCGTCGACGTCGCCACCCTGTTCGCCACCGTCGACGCGGTGAAGGCGGCGCCGCAGATCGCCCAGTTCCAGTTCCGGGCGAGCAACGACTGGGTCAGCGGCACCCACAGCCGCTCCGTGATCCAGGGCTTCTACGGCGCCGGGCAGGAGGACACCTCCCGCCCGGAGCCGTTCGAGTACGACGCGGACCACCCGGCCGTGCTGGTCGGCAGCAACCAGGGCCCGACCCCGGTCGAGTTCCTGCTGCACGCCATCGCCGCCTGCCTCACCGCGGGGCTGGCGAACATCGCCGCCGCCCGCGGGATCACGCTGCGGCGGGTCTCCTCGACCGTCGAGGGCGATATCGACCTGCTCGGCATCCTGGGGCTGTCCGACCGGGTCCGCAACGGCTATCGGCAGATCCGGGTCCACTTCGACGTCGAGGGCGACGCCTCGCCCGAGGAGCTGGCGGCGCTGGTGGAGCGGTCCCGCGCCCGCTCCGCCGTTTACGACGTGCTCGCCAACGGCACCGACGTCCGGATCGACGTCGCCACCCCGGACACCGCGCGCGGCGGGCCCGCCGGCCGGCGCTAGGCAACCCGCGACCGGAGAGGACACCGACATGTCCGGGCCGACCTTGCACCGTCCTGATGCCCGCACCGCGTGGGACGCCGTCGTCGTCGGCGCGCGCGTCGCCGGCGCCTCGACCGCCCTGCTGCTCGCCCGCGCGGGCCTGCGGGTGCTGGTCGTGGACCGCGCCCGCCGCGGCTCGGACACCCTCTCCACGCACGCGCTGATGCGCGGCGGCGTCCTGCAGCTGCGGCGCTGGGGTGTGCTGGACCGGGTGGCGGCGACCGGTGTGCCCGGAGTGCGCCGGGTGACCTTCCACTACGGCGGCGACCCGGTGCTGGTCACGCTGAAGCCGTCCGCCGGCGTGGACGCGCTCTGCGCACCGCGCCGTACGGTCCTCGACGCCGTACTCGTCGAGGCCGCCGAGGCGGCCGGCGCCCGGGTCCGGTTCGGGTGGGCGGCGGTCGACCTGGCCCGCGACGCGGCGGGCCGGGTCACCGGCGTCGTCCTGCGCGACCAGGGCGGGGCGATCCGGTGCGAGCGGGCGCGGCTCGTCGTCGGCGCCGACGGCCGCGGCTCCGTGGTGGCCGCGCGGGTGGCCGCGCCGACCGTTGCGGCGGGTGCGCACTCCGCGGCGTACGCGTACGGGTACTGGCCGGCCGGCGACCTCGACGGCTACCACTGGTACTACGGCGACGGGTTGTCGGCGGGGGCGATCCCCACCAACGACGGCCTCGCCTGCGTGTTCGTCGGCGGTCCGGCCGCGACGCTCGCCCCGAGCCGGCACCGCCGCCCGCTCGCCGTGCAGCGGGACCTGCTGGCCCGGATCGACGGAGGTCTGGCCGAGCTCACGGCGGCGCCACCGGAGGGCGGCGTGCGAATGTTCCGCGGGCTGCCGGGCCGGCTGCGCCGCCCGTACGGGACGGGTTGGGCGCTGGTGGGCGACTCCGGCTGGTGGAAGGACCCGCTGTCCACCCACGGGATCACCGCCGCCCTGCACGACGCGGAGCTGCTCGCGGCCGCCGTCGTCGCGGGGTCGGCCTCGGACCGTGCGGCCGACCGCGCGCTGGCCGGCTACCAGGAGCGCAGGGACCGGGTGGCACTGCCGATGCACCCCGTCGTCGACCGGCTCGCCTCGCACGAGTGGGACCCGGCAGAGGCGCGCCGGCTGCTGCGTGGGCTGTCCGCGCTGATGGCCGTGGAGGTCGACGAGATCCTCGGCCTTGATCCCGCGGCGGCACGAACCGCGTGACCGTCGGGGTGCGAACCTGTATCAGCGCTCGGGCGGCGGGCTCATCGAAGCGGGGGTGCTTGCCATGACGCTCTGGGACGACGTCGGCGGTCGCACGTGGAGCGAGCGCGCCGGGCCACGCACGGCGGTCAGCGGGATCGGGTCCCGGCCCCGGCGGGGCAAGCGGTTGCCCGGCTGCCTGGTGCGAGGCGGCGCACGACGCGTCATGCAGCCGGCAGGATCGGCCGCCGGGCGGTCGAGGACGACGTGATCGGCGGATACCGCATCCCGGCCGGCGCCGACGTGGTCGTCGCGCCGTGGGTCGTGCACCGGCACCCCGACTTCTGGGACCAGCCGGACCGGTTCGACCCGCAGCGGTTCACCCCGGAGCGGGAGAAGGCCCGGCACCGGTACGCCTGGTTCCCGTTCGGCGGTGGCCCGCGCGGCTGCATCGGGCAGCACTTCTCCCTGCTCGAGTCCGTGATCGCGCTGGCGAAGCTGGTCCGCGCGTTCGACTTCGCCACGCCACCCGGCGAGCCCCGCAACACCAACCACATCACGCTCCGCCCGGTCGGCGGGGTGTTCAGCCAGGTGACGGCCCACCGAGGAGACGACGATGGCTGACGAATACGGCACCAGGCCCCGATCCCACATCGCCGTCCGGCGCGTACGCGGCGACCGGGCGGCGGTCTCGGCCGACGACCCGATCACGTTCGCCCCGGTGGGCGTCGGCCCGGAGGCCTGTGACGGCTGCGATCCCGGCCTGACGGTGGTGATCGACGGCCAGGTGTTCGTCGCCGACCTGCAGGGCTGCGACGACGAGCTCTGCTACTACGACTACCCCACCGGCGTCGCCTGACCGGCCAGCGGCCCGGCGTCGTCAGTCCGGGTCGTCGGCCCGGAGTTCCGCTTCGGCGGCATCCAGCGCGCGGCGGGCGTCGATCATGGCGCGCAGGGCGGTCCGCTGCGCCGCGCGGGCGGCGGCGAGGTCGGCCTCGGCGGCGACCTTCTCCCGGCGCAGGTGCATGCGCTGCTGCTCGAGCGTCTCCTGCCGGTCCCGCACCGCCTCCATCGCCGCCTCCGCCTCGGCGAGGTCGTGCTCGCGTTGCCAGTGCACGGACGCGGCCTCGGCGAGGGCGGCCTCGGCCCGGCGCATTGGCTCGGTGCGATCCGTCGCCCGCGGCCGCTGCCAGCGGACCGGCCGGCCGTTGGCGTGCTCGCCCGACCCGGCCGCGGCCTTCTCCCGGCGCCGCTGCAGCTCGTCCTCCACCGGCCACATCCGCCACTCGGTCGGCTCGTCCCAGCCGGGGGCGGGCAGCGGCGCCGGCGGCCCGGGGGACACACCCGGGCTGGCAGCCGACTCGACCTGGGGCAGCGGCCCGAAGCCCGCGTGCGACATCGGCCGGACCAGGTGCCCGGACATCACCGCGGCGGCCGCGGCCAGGTCGACCAGGCCGGCGTGCAGCGTCGCCGTCACCTCGGTCAGCGCCGCCTCGGTCAGCGGCACCCCGGCCTCGACGGCGTGCCGGCGGGCCCAGTCGAGCAGCTCGGCGACCAGCTCCTCCCGCTGTGCCGGCAGCCGCCGCAGCCGGTCGGCGTCGAGCTGGGTCTGCGCCTGCCGGAGCTCCCGCCCGATCGCGAACAGCTGCTGCATCCGGTCCCGGCGGTGCCGGGTGAGCGCGTTGACCAGCCACGCGCTCGCCGTCGGCCGGCGCAGCCCCTGCAGCTCCCGGGCCAGGTCGCGGTGCCCGGCCGCGCGGGCCTGGCGCACCACCTCGTCCCGGGCGGCGACGAACCGGGCCGGCGGCACGAGGTAGAGCTCGGCGGCGATCTCGTCGGTCTCGGACAAACGCATCCGCACCATGATGCCCAACCGCGCCGGCTCGCGCAGGCGCCGCCCGCCGTGATGACGTCGGGACCGGTACGAGGGACACTGGGCGGGAAACCGGCAGGTGGAACGGGCCGGCACGACGGCCCGAGCGGCACCGTCGACTTCCCCGGAGGCGACATGCAGACCGTCTGGAAAGGCGTGATCTCATTCGGGCTCGTCTCGATCCCGGTGCAGCTGTTCACGGCGACCGAGGAGCACGGCGTGTCCTTCCGCCAGATCCACGTCTCCGACGGGGGGCAGATCCGCTACCGGCGGGTCTGCACCCTGGACGGCGAGGAGGTCCCGTACGACGACATCGCCCGGGGCTACGAGCTGCCCGACGGCCAGGTCGTGGTGCTGACCGAGGAGGACTTCGCCGAGCTGCCGCTGGCCTCCAGCCGGGCGATCGAGGTGCTCAGCTTCGCCGACGCCGACACCGTGGACCCGGTCCGGCTGTCCCGCAGCTACTACTGCGAGCCGACCGGCTCCGGCGCCAAGGCGTACGTGCTGCTGCGTGACGCCCTCGAACGCACCGGCAAGGTCGCGCTGGTCAAGGTGGCGTTGCGGACCCGGGAGACACCGGCCGTGCTGCACCCCCGGGACGGGGTGCTCGTCATGCACCTGCTGCTCTGGCCGGACGAGGTGCGCACCCCGCGGTTCCGCTTCCTCCGCGACGAGATCACGCCGCAGCCGCGCGAGCTGCAGGCGGCGGAGGCGTACATCCACACACTGTCCGGCACCCTCGACCCGCCGGACCTGGTCGACCGCTATCAGGCCGCGCTCAAGGAGCTGGTCGAGGCCAAAGTGGCGGGCCGGCAGCTGGAGCGGCCGGCACCGGCGCACGCCGGCGGCGCGGACGACCTGATGGAGGCGCTGCGGCGCAGCGTCGAGCAGGCCAAGCACGACCGCGACACCGTCGCCCCGGCCCGCCGGCCGGCCCGCAAGCGCCCGGCGAAGCAGGCGACCAAGTCGGCCGCGGCACCGCAGCCGACGCCGGTCAGGAAGGCCGCGGCGACCAAGCGGAGCCCAGCCAGGAAGACGGCGGCGAAGAAGAGCACCGAAGGCCGCTGAGGCGGCATGGGTTGCCCGGGGGTGGGCACAGCGACAGGGACCTGCCCCACCCGACCGCGGAGACCCCCATGCCGTTGTTCTCCCGCCGCAAGGACGACCCGGCGACCCGGGATCCGGAGGACTTCTCCGGCGGCCCCGGCATCAAGAACTACTCGGACGAACCGGACAGTGACCGGCTCGCCCCGGACGACCCGCGCAAGCCCGACTCCCCCACCGACCTGGGCAAGCGGACCTGGCTCGGGGTGGCCAGGCGGGCGTTCGCCGAGTTCAAGGACGACAACGTCACCGACTGGGCCGCCGCCCTGACCTACTACGCGGTGCTGTCGATCTTCCCCGGAATCATCGTGTTCGTGTCGCTGCTCGGCCTGTTCGGCCAGGGACCCGACACCGTGCAGAAGCTGCTCGACGTGCTGACCAACATCGGCATCCCGAAGGAGGCGGTCGGAAGCCTGCGCGGCCCGATCCGGGACGTGGTCATGCAGCAGTCGGGCAAGGCCGGGTTGGCGTTGATCCTCGGTGTGCTCGGCGCGCTGTGGTCGGCGTCCGGCTACATCGGCGCGTTCATCCGGGCTTCCAACGCGATCTACGAGGTGAAGGAGGGCCGCAAGTTCTACATCCTGCGGCCGCTGCAGATCCTCGTGACGGTCGTCGGCGTCCTCCTGCTCACGTTCATCACGCTTGCGTTGATCGCGAGCGGCAGCGTCGCGCACGCGATCGGCGACGCGGTCGGCATCGGCAGCACCACCGTGACGATCTGGAACATCGTGAAGTGGCCGATCATCGTGATCCTGGTCAGCCTGATGATCGCCGGCCTCTACCACGTGGCGCCGAACGTGAAGCAGCCGAAGTTCCGCTGGTTCACCCTCGGCGGGTTCCTCGCCCTGGTGCTCTGGGTGATCGCCAGCATCGCGTTCGGGCTCTACGTGGCGAACTTCGGCTCGTACAACAAGACGTACGGCTCGCTCGGTGCGGTGATCTCCTTCCTGGTCTGGATGTGGATCACCAACAACGTGCTGCTGTTCGGCGCCGAGGTGAACGCCGAGCTGGAGCGCGGCCGCGAGCTGCAGGCGGGCCAGCCGGCCCAGGAGGACATCCAGCTCCCGCACCGCAGGCCGCCCAAGGACTGACCCTGTCCGACACGCTCCGGATCGAGGCGACGCGGCAGCGGACCGTCCTGTCGGTGGGGCTCGGCCTGCTCGTGCTCCGCTCGATCCGCGAGCCGTCCTGAGCCGAGCCGGCCGAACCCGGGAACCGCACGGTCAGGTCGCCTCGACGGTGAACGGCGCGGTGATCACCGAGCCGTCGGCGAGCCGGAACTGCGCCCACAGCCGGTAGACGCCGGCGGTGGGGAACTCGGCGTGCACGTCGAGTTCCGGGCCGAACGTCTGGCCGGGCAGGGCGAACACCGGACGCCCGCGGTCGTCGGTCACCTCGGCGTGCTCGTGGGCGAACGTCGACCCGTCGGCCCGCATGACCACCACGTGCCCGGCGGCGGCCAGGTAGGGCTGCAGGTCGTCGACCGGCCGTCCGGTCGCGTCGTCGGTGAGCGCGAACCGCAGGTCGCTGCTGCCGCCGGCGTCGGCGCGGCCGGTCAGCTCGACGCGCACGCCGTCGACGACCACGCTGCGCGGCCCGGGCGCCGCGACCACCGGGGCCGGCGGAGCCCCGCCGACGGTGAGGACCTGCCGCTGGTGGATGTCGCCCATCTCGCCCTGCCGCCGAAACTCGGTGTTGACGATGTACCGGCCGGCGGTCGGGAAGGTGAGCTCGACCGCCAGCTGCCCCGGCACGCCGGTGGGCTGCGGGTGCACGTGCGCGAACGTGCCGAGATCCGCGCGGGTGGCGAGCAGGTGCATCCAGGCCTCGTGGCCACGGGTGAGGTCCTCGACCGGCCGGCCGGTCCGGCTGTCCGCGAGCGTGACCACGAGGCGGGTGGCAGTGCCCGGCCGGGTCTGCGCGGGGAGGTCGAGGCGGACGTCGACGCCGGCCTCGGCGGCCTCGGTCGGCGCCACCTCGGCGGTCATCATCGTGCTCATCGCGGGCCGCATCGGCATCCCGGTGCCCTGCACCCAGGCCAGCTGGCCGTTCATGCCGCGCTCGGCGAAGTCCATCCGGCTGACCGCGGTCAGCCCGGCGCCGAGCGCGAGCGCGACGGTGGCGACCACGACCAGGTAGGCGTACTGGCCGATCCGGGCGCGGACCGGCGGGTGCAGGACCTCGGCGACCGTCGCCGGGCGGCGGAACCGGCGCAGCCGCAGCGCGTTGGTGAGCACGCTGACCGAGCTCATCGCCATCGCGGCGCTGGCCAGCACCGGGTCGAGCAGCAGCCCGTCGACGGCGTACAGGGCGCCGGCGGCGACCGGGATGAGCAGCAGGTTGTAGCCGAACGCCCAGGCGAGGCCCTGCTTCATCGTGCTGACCGTGCGCCGGGAGAGCGCGATCGCCGAGACGATGCCGCGCAGGTCGCCGCCGACCAGGGTGATGTCGGAGGCGGCGATGGCGACGTCGGCGCCGGTGCCGATCGCGATGCCGACGTCGGCCGCGGACAGGGCGGCGGCGTCGTTGATGCCGTCGCCGGCCATCGCGACCACGTGACCCTGCTCCTGCAGCTCGCGGACCTTCGCCGCCTTGTCGGCCGGCAGGACCTCGGCGAGCACGTGGTCGATGCCGACCTGACCGGCGATCGCCCGGGCGGTGCCGCCGTTGTCGCCGGTGAGCATCCAGACCTGCACGCCGAGCGCGCGCAGCTGGGCGACCGCCTCGGCGGACTCGGGCTTGACCGTGTCGGCGACCGCGACCACCGCGGTGGCCCGGCCGTCGATCGCGACGTACATGGCCGTCCGGCCGGCGGCCGCGGCCTGCTCGGCGGCGGCGACCAGCGGCGTGACCTCGACACCCCGGGCGGCCATCAGCGCCCGGTTGCCGACCAGGACGGCACGGCCGTCGACCGCGGCGTCGACGCCGTGGCCCGGGACGGCCTCGAACGAGTGCAGCGCCGGCACGCGCAGACCGCGGTCGGCGGCCGCGCCGACGATCGCCTGGGCGACCGGGTGCTCGCTGCCCGCCTCGGCGGCGGCGACGAGGGCGAGCACGGCGTCCTCGGTCCAGCCGGCCGTGGTGCTGACCGACGCGAGGGCCGGCGTGCCGCGGGTGATCGTGCCGGTCTTGTCCAGCACGACCGCGGTGACCCGGCGGGCGGTCTCCAGCGCGTCGCCGTTGCCGATGAGGATGCCGAGCTCGGCGGCGCGGCCGGTGCCGACCATGACCGCGGTCGGCGTGGCCAGCCCGAGCGCGCAGGGGCAGGCGATGATCAGCACGGCGATCGTCGTCGTGATAGCCATCGTCAGCCCGCCGGTGTCCGGCCCGAACAGCGCCCAGGCCACGAAGGTGGCCGCGGCCAGCAGCAGCACGATCGGGACGAACCAGGCGGAGACCCGGTCGGCCAGCCGCTGCATCGGCACCTTCGCGCCCTGCGCGTCCTCGACCAGCCGGACGATCTGGGCCAGCGCGGTGTCCTCGCCGACCGCGGTGGCCCGCATGACCACCGTGCCGGTGCGGTTGAGGGTGGCGCCGATCACCTGGTCGCCGGCGGCCTTCTCCACCGGCAGGCTCTCGCCGGTGAGCATGCTCTC
>Ga0207683_10000360_pt1 | contig 41821 bp, 35 predicted proteins | sample KBSM73metaG_FD_184333 | JGI IMG/M metagenome (GOLD analysis project Ga0207683, IMG submission 184333) | Miscanthus rhizosphere microbial communities from Kellogg Biological Station, Michigan, USA - KBS M7-3 metaG (SPAdes) (version 2) | ecosystem: Host-associated > Plants > Roots > Rhizosphere >... | reverse complement strand
GGCGTACTGGCGCGGCAGCGCGAGCTCGCCGAGCTCGACCATGCGATCCGCGCGGCGCGTGCCGCGACCGCCGCCGCGGCGAGCGCGCGCGAGGCCGCGGAAAGCGAGCTCAGGGCGCGGCAGCAGGAATATCACGGCGAAAGCATGGCCTTGTCGTCGCAGCAGCGACGCTGTCACGATCTGGAGCTCGAATTATTGCAGTTGAAGCAGGTGGCGGAGGCGTCCGAGCGCAGGCGGGCGCAAATCGCCGACGAGCTCGCAGCGCTCGCCATCGAGGAGCGCACCGAGCACGATGCGACGGCGGCGATCGATGCCGAGGTTGCCGCGCAGCGCACGCGGCTCGGCGCGCAGACGGTCGAGCGCGAGCGTGCACACCACGCGCGCAACGAATCGGAGGTCACGCTCGCTCGAGGGCGCGAGCGTTCGCGGGCGGCAGAGCGTGCGGCGCAGGAAGCCGGATTCGCTGAGCGTTCATGCCGCGAGCGCATCGCCGAGCTTGCCCGGCGGCGCGAGGCGATCGCTGCGCAGGTTGCGCAGCAGGAAGCGCTGCTCGCGCAGCTGGCGACCGAGCGCCAGCAGATCGACTGGACGCCGGTCGAGCAATCGCTGCAGGCGCAGCTGGTCACGCGCGGTGGCGCCGAGCAGGCACTGGCCGCGGCGCGGGACCGTCTCGAGGCTATCGCCGCCGAGCTGCGCGCAGCCGACGAGTTGCGGCTCGCCGCCGATCAGAAGCTCGAGCCGGCGCGGAGCCGGATCGAAGAGGTAAGACTCAAGGAACAGGCGGCCGAGTTGTCCGGAGCGCAATACGCCGAGCAACTCGCCGATGCGCATGCCGAGCTCGCGGAGTTGCCCGAGCGGCTCAAGGCCTGGGGCCGAGCGAGCGCCTTGCCGGCCGAGATCGAGCGCCTGACGCAGGCGATCGCCGGTCTGGGCGCCGTCAATCTCGCCGCGCTCGACGAGCTCGCCCAGGCGAGTGAGCGCAAGAGCTATCTCGATGCGCAGGCGCAGGACCTGACCGAGGCGATGACGACCCTCGAAAGCGCGATCCGGCAGATCGATCGCGAATCGCGCGCGCTGCTGCAACAGACCTTCGACACCGTCAACGTCAACTTCGGCAAGCTCTTTCCGACCCTCTTCGGCGGCGGACAGGCGCGGTTGTTGCTGACCGGTGAGGAGATCCTCGACTCCGGCGTGCAGGTCGTCGCGCAGCCGCCGGGCAAGCGCAATACGACCATACACCTGCTGTCGGGGGGCGAAAAATCGCTGACGGCGATAGCTCTGGTATTCGCGCTGTTCCAGCTCAATCCCGCCCCGTTCTGCCTGCTCGACGAGGTCGATGCGCCGCTGGACGATCCGAACACCGACCGTTTTTGCGCGCTGGTGCGAACGATGGCCGACGTCACGCAATTCGTTTTCATCAGCCACAACAAGATCACGATGGAAATGGCGAATCAGCTGATCGGCATCACGATGGCCGATCCGGGCGTCTCGCGCGTCGTGGCCGTCGACATCGCCGAAGCGCTCGAGCTGGCGGAGACGGTGCCGCAGTAGGCACGGCCGGCGTGGATATGAACCCGTTGTTCCTCGGCCTTCTCGCCGCCGGCGTCGCGCTGGTCGCCATTGTCATTCTCTACAATTGGGCGCAGGAGCGGCGAGCGCGCCGCCGGATCGACTCGGCGTTTCGGCAGCCGGCGGACGCCCTGCTGGAACGCGAGCGGGTCGAGCCGCAGTTGCGCGCCGGCCAGACGGCCGGGGCGAGTGCTGCAATCCAGACCGACGAGCCGGACGATCTTCCGCCGATGCCTTCCGAAGCGATCGCCGAGCCACTGCCCGATGTCCTGCCCGCGACGCGCGCCGAGCGCCCCGGCACGGCCCCCGACGCGGACATCGAGTGCGTCGTGCATCTGGAGCCGCAGCAGCCGGTGCGCGGCGATTCGCTGGGCGATGCGCTTGCCGCCGAATTCGCCAAGCCCAGCCGCTGGCTTGGCCGGCGCGGCCGCGATCTGCCCTGGCAGGCGATCGAAGGTGCGCGAGGCGGACCGTGGGAGGAGATTGCCGCGTGCATGCTGCTCGCCAATCGGGCGGGTGCGGCGTCGCGGCACGATGTCGAGCGCTTTCTCAACGACGTGGCGCGCACAGGATCGTCGCTGCCGGCTGCGTTTGCGTTGCCCGATCCGGCCGCGGAAGCGGGGCGCGGCGAGGAACTCGATCGATTCTGTGCCGACCTCGACGTTCAGGTCGGCTTGACGATACTCAAGAGCGAGCAGGGCCAGATCGCCGGAACGCGTCTGCGCGGTGTCGCCGAGGCGGCGGGTTTTCGGCTGAACGGGACGGGAAGCTTCGATCTGCCCGATGACGGGGGCGCGATCCTGTACAGCCTGCAGAACTACCGCCAGGAACCCTTGACGGTCGAGAGCCTTCGGCAGCTGTCGACGCCGGGGGTCGTGCTGCTGCTCGACGTGCCGCGCGTCACCGATCCGGTGCGGGTCTTCGATCAGATGCGGCTTGCGGCGAAGCGCATGGCACATACGCTCGAAGGCGTGCTGGTCGACGACAATCGGCGGCCGCTGAACGACGCGTCGCTGGCCTCGATTCGCGCCGAAGTACAGGCTACCGCCGTGGCGCTGCGCGAAGCGAATATCGAACCGGGCGGCCCACGGGCGCTGCGGCTGTTCGGGTAGGCCCTAAGCGCCGTGCCGGCGCGCGCCGCCGTCCCCTCGAAGATCGCCGAGCGCGCGGCCGCGCTGCGCGCGGCGATCGACGCGCACAACCAGGCCTATTACGTGCTCGATGCACCGACCGTGAGCGATGCCGAGTACGACCGGACGTTTCGCGAGCTTCAAGCGCTGGAGAACGAGTATCCGGCCCTCGCGACCTCCGATTCGCCAACGCAGCGGGTCGGCGCCGAGCCGGCAGGGGAATTCGAGGCCGTCACGCACCGCCTGCCGATGCTGTCGCTGAACAACGCCTTCAGCGCCAGCGAAGTCGAGGCCTTCGACCGGCGCGCGCGAGAGACGCTGGGCGTCGAGCGGATCGAATACGCGGCCGAGCCGAAGTTCGACGGCCTTGCGATCAGCCTTGCGTACGAAAACGGCGTCTTCAGCGCCGGCGCGACGCGGGGCGACGGGTATACCGGCGAGAACGTCAGCGCCAACCTGCGGACGGTGCGCGCGCTGCCGCTCACGCTTGCCGGCCAATTCCCGCCCTATCTCGAGGTTCGCGGCGAGGTGCTGATGCTGCGGCGCGACTTCGCGGCGATGAATGCTGCGCAGACCGCCGCCGGCGAAAAGGTTTTCGTCAATCCGCGCAACGCCGCGGCAGGGAGCCTGCGCCAGCTCGATTCACGAATTACAGCCCGGCGGCCGCTGGCATTTTTCGCCTACGGCGTCGGCGCGGTCGAATGGGGAGGAATCACGCCTCCGCGAACGCATGATGCCTTGCTGAAGTGGCTGTCCGGATTTCGCTTTCCCGTCGCCAAAGAACGTGCGGTCGTTCAGGGTCTCGAGGGCATGCTCGACTACTACCGGCGAATCGGCGAGCGGCGCGGCGAGATGCCGTTCGAGATCGACGGCGTCGTCTACAAGGTCAACGATTTCCAGCAGCAGGTCCGGCTCGGATTCGTCTCGCGCGCGCCGCGATTCGCGGTTGCGCACAAGTTTCCGGCCGAGGAGGTGCCGACCGAAGTCCTAGACATCGGCGTTCAGGTCGGTCGCACCGGCGCATTGACCCCGGTCGCGCGCCTGAAGCCCGTATTCGTCGGCGGCGTCACGGTGACCAACGCCACGCTGCATAACGAGGACGAGATCCGGCGCAAGGACGTCCGCATCGGCGACACCGTCATCGTGCGCCGTGCCGGCGACGTCATACCGGAAGTCGCACGCGTGCTCACCGACCGGCGGCCGGCCCGGACGCGGCAATTCGTGATGCCCAACCGCTGCCCCGAATGCGGCTCGGCGGTCGTGCGGCTGCCCGACGAGGCCATCGCGCGCTGCTCCGGCGGCCTCGTGTGTCCGGCGCAGCGCAAGGGGGCGCTGCTCCATTTTGCCGGACGGCGAGCGATGGACATCGAGGGCCTCGGCGACAAGCTGGTCGATCAGCTGGTCGATGCCGACATCGTTCGCACTCCTGCGGATATCTACAAGCTGGGCGTCGCGGCGCTGGCCGAGCTCGAGCGCATGGCGGAGAAATCCGCGGCCAACGTCATTGCGGCGATCGACAAGAGCCGCCGCGCGACACTGGCCCGCTTCATTTACGCGCTGGGTATCCGCCACGTCGGCGAAACAACCGCCAAGGACCTCGCGCGGCATTTCGGCAATCTCGACGCACTGGAAAACGCCGACGAGGCGGCGCTGCTCGAAGTGCATGATGTCGGGCCGGTGCTGGCGCAGAGCATTCGTCAGTTCTTCGCCGAAGCGCACAACCGCGAAGTCATTGCCCAGTTGCGCGCCGCCGGGGTACATTGGCCGGAAAGTGCGCCGCAGCGCGCACCGGCGGGCAAGTTCGCCGGCCTGGTATTCGTCCTCACCGGAACGCTGCCGACCTTGTCGCGCGATGAAGCCAAGGAGTTGATCGAAGCGCAGGGCGGCAAGGTGGCCGCCAGCGTATCGAAAAAGACCAGTTATGTCGTCGCGGGAGCCGACCCGGGCAGCAAGCTGGATCGCGCTGCCGAGCTCGACATACCGGTGCTCGACGAGCGGCAATTCAAGGCACTCACCGAAGGAAAGCGATAAATGGCGTTCGGAAAAATTACCAAGGCCGTTTTTCCGGTGGCCGGACTCGGCACCCGATTCCTGCCGGTGACCAAGGCAAGCCCGAAAGAGATGTTGCCGGTCGTCGACAAGCCGCTGATCCAGTATGCGGTCGAGGAGGCGGCGGCGGCGGGAATCACCGACATGATCTTCATTACCGGGCGCAACAAGCGCGCGATCGAAGATCATTTCGACAAAGCCTACGAGCTCGAAACCGAACTGACGCTGCGGCATAAGACGGCGCTGCTGGAAACCGTTCAATCGGCCACGCCCAGCGGCATCAACTGCATCTACATCCGTCAGACCGAGGCGCTGGGACTGGGGCACGCGGTGCTCTGCGCCGAGCCGGTGATCGGCGACCAACCGTTCGCCGTCCTGCTGGCGGACGATCTGATCGACGCCGAGGTCCCGGTCATGCGGCAGATGGCCGAGATCGCCGAGCGCGAGCAATACTCGGTGATCGGCGTGATGCCTGTTTCTGCGGCCGACGTCAGCAACTACGGCATCGTCGAGACCGAAACCATGGCCGGTCGCGTCGGCCGGATTTCGCGCATCGTGGAGAAGCCGGCGCCGGGCACGACCTCGTCGAAGCTGGCAGTCGTCGGCCGCTATGTGCTGACGCCGCGCATCTTCCACCATTTGCGCACGATGCCGCCCGGCGCCGGTGGCGAGATCCAGCTGACCGATGGCATTGCGCGGCTGCTCGAGGACGAAAAGGTGCTGGCGCACGAATTCGAAGGCCGCCGCTACGACTGCGGCAATAAGCTCGGCTACCTGGAGGCAACGGTCGAGCTCGCGCTCAAGCATCCCGATGTCGGTACCGCCTTCGCCGAGTTCCTCAAGCGCATGCGATGACGTTCAACGAGCTGCGTTACATCGTCGCCGTTGCGCAGGAACGCAATTTCGGCCGGGCGGCGCAACATTGCTTCATCAGCCAGCCGGCGCTATCAGTAGCGATTCAGAAGCTCGAAGAGGAGCTGGGTACGCAGATTTTCGAGCGCGGCAAGAGCGAGGTGACGGTAACGCCGGTCGGCGAGCGCATCGTCGAGCAGGCGCAGAAGGTCCTGGAGGAAGCGGCCAGCATCCGCGACATCGCGCAGGCGGGACGCAACCAGCTGGTCGGCCTGTTCCGGCTCGGCGTGATCTATACGATCGCACCCTACCTGCTGCCGGACCTCATTCCCGCGCTGAACGAGCGCGCGCCGGCGATGCCGCTGGAGATCGAGGAAAATCTCACCGAAAATCTGGAGACGTCGCTGCGGGCCGGCCGCATCGACGCCGCGATCATCGCATTGCCGTTCAACCCGCCGGGCATCGCCACCGACTTCCTCTACGAGGAACCGTTCCAGGTCGTCGTGCCTGAAAAGCACGCATGGGCCCGGCGGAAGTCCATCGACCCATCCGAGCTTGCCGGCGAGCATGCGATCCTGCTCAATGTCGGCCATTGCTTTCGCGACCAGGTGCTCGATTCATGCCCGGAGCTCAATCGCTCCGGTGCGCCGATCACGCGCACCAATTCGCTCGAGACGATCCGCAACATGGTCGCCTCGGGGCTTGGCGTGTCGGTGCTGCCGCGCGACGCATTGATCCCGAAATACCATAGCCGGCTGGTCGTGCCGGTGCCGTTCTCGCGGCCGGTCCCTTCGCGCCGCGTTGCGCTCGCGCATCGCAAGAGCTTTCCACGTCCCGCCGCGATCGCAGCGATCCGCGAAGCGGTCGCTGCCTGCCGCGGCGCGAGCGGCGGCGCGAGCCCGCGACGCCCTGCGCGCGCGTAGTACAATTTGCTGCGCTCGACCAACGATGGAGCAACGATGGCCACGGATCTGAAGAACAAGGTCGTATTGATCACCGGCGCCTCCACCGGCATCGGCGCGGCCGCCGCCCGCGCGTTCGCGGAGCATGGCAGCAAAGTGGTGGTCCACTACAATGCCAGCAAGGAAGCCGCGGAAAAAGTCGCGCGCGAGGTCAAGTCGGCAGGCGGCGAAGCTCTACTGGTTGGCGGTGACGTCACCAAAAGCGCCAACATCAAGCGCATCGTCGCCGACACGCTGGCCGGCTTCGGCCGCATCGACGTTCTGGTCAATAACGCCGGGGGCCTGGTCCAGCGGACCAAGATCGAAGACTACAGCGAAGACTTCTTGCACCAGGTGCTCGACCTCAACGTCATCCAGGTAGCGATGTTCATGCACGAGGTCGTCCCCGCGATGCGCAAACAAGGCGGCGGCAACATCATCAACGTCAGCTCGATCGCCGCCCGCCATGGTGGCGGCGGCGGCGCGATCGTCTACGCCGGCGCGAAGGGCTTCATCTCGACGGCGACCAAGGGCTGGGCAAAAGAGCTCGTCGGCGACAAGATCCGGGTCAACGCGGTGTCGCCGGGCGTCATCACAACGCCCTTCCATGAGCGCTACTCGACCGCCGAGCAGCTGAAGGCGATGCAGGCGACGATTCCGATGAATCGGCTGGGCACGGCCGAAGAAACCGCCGGGACGTTCATCTATCTCGCGTCCGACGCGATGAGCGGCTACGTCACCGGACAGGTTATCGAGGTCAACGGCGGTCAATACATGCCGTAGCCTGGCCGTCAGGGCGCCGCGAACGCATGCCGCCGCGTCCGTACGATGCTACGCAGCGGTGAGCAGCGCAGGCAGATCGGCCAGGGTGCGGATCATGCAATCCGGCGCCGGCCCGTGGCGATCGAGCGGGGCGCCCGAGCGGTTGATCCAGAACACCGTGAATCCGAATGCCTTGGCGCCGATCGCGTCCCACGAGTTCGACGACACAAAGCCGATGCGGATCGGCGGACAATCGAGTGCGTCGACGGCAAGCTGATAGACACGCGGGCTCGGCTTGTAGACGCCGGCATCGTCGGCGGACAGTATGGCGTCGAAATGACGCGCGAGCCCCGTCGCAGCAGCGAGCGGCGCTAGCATTGCGTGCGTACCGTTGGACAGGATCAGTCGCCGGCGCGGCGCCAGCGCCGCCAGCGTCGGCTCTGCGTCGGGGAACGGCGACAGATGGAGGTAGGCGTCGAGCAAGCGATGCCTGGCGTGCGCGGGCAGCGGCAAGGCAAGCGCTTCCGCTGCATAACTCAGTGCATGCGCTGTGACTGCGGCAAAGTCCTCGCGGGGCTGCCCGGGGCTTTGCATCAGGCTTTGCAGCCAGCTGTACTCGAGTTGCTTGCTGCGCCAAAGTTGGGCAAGCGCTGCGCCGCGGCCGGGGAAAAGCGCTTCGGCGGTCGACGCGACCGACTGCACGTCGAACAACGTGCCGTAAGCGTCGAAAACCAGCGCATCGACTGCACGCGGACGGCCGGAATTTTCAATCATCGTCGCACCCCGCGTCCGGATTTCGCGACATGCCATGCAAAAATTGCCGCGATCGCGCGTGTCGCCAAAAAGCAGGCCAAAAAAATAGGGGTTACACTTGCGTGCAACCCCTTGGTTCCATGGTGGGCGATACTGGGATCGAACCAGTGACCCCTGCCGTGTGAAGGCAATGCTCTACCGCTGAGCTAACCGCCCGCGCGAACCCAGACAGGAGGAAGTATTTAAGCACGCGCGCCGATCCAGGGTCAAACGGACAATCCGTTTTGTCCATGGTTGTCATGGACAAAAACTAGGGTCGTTTGAGCCAAATTTCGTGGCCGGACGCGGGCGGGCGCCGCCTGTCCCGAGTCGAATTTAGGTAAGCTTATAGGTGTAAAAGCAAAATTCCCGCTGGCTCAAGTCTTGCAGAAACAGTCGATATCCGCCGATAAGCCCGTTGTGTCCCGTCTCTGTTATGACGAAATGCACGCGACGGGCGGGGCAATCCGCTCCCAGTACCGGGCTTTTTCAGATTGGCTGGACGGCACTCCCGCCGACAAGATCGCGCGCAAGCGCAAGGAGGCAGAGCGCGCGTTCCATCGCCTGGGCATCACGTTTGCGGTCTATGGCGAGGATTCGGGAACCGAGCGCCTGATCCCGTTCGACATCGTGCCGCGCATCATTCCTGCCGGCGAATGGCTGACACTCGAACAAGGGCTGAAGCAACGCGTCAAGGCGCTCAACCTCTTTCTGCACGACATCTACCACGGCCAGAGCATCCTCAAGGCCGGCGTGATTCCGGCGGAGCGCGTGCTCTCGAATTCGCAATACCGGCGCGAAATGCAAGGGATGGAGGTTCCGGGCGGGATCTACGCGCACGTTGCCGGCGTCGACGTCGTGCGGGCGGGCGAAGGCGACTATTACGTGCTCGAAGACAATCTGCGCGTGCCCTCGGGTGTGTCGTACATGCTCGAGAACCGCAAGATGATGATGCGTCTGTTTCCGGAACTGTTTGCCACGCAGGCGATCAAGCCAGTAGAGCACTACCCCGATCTGCTGCTCGAGACCTTGCACGCCGTGGCGCCCGCCAGCGAGGACCATCCCGAGGTCGCGGTGCTGACGCCCGGTGCCTACAACTCTGCGTATTTCGAGCACGCGTTCCTGGCGCAGCAGATGGGTGTCGAGCTGGTCGAAGGCCAGGACCTGTTCGTGCAGAACGACGCGGTCTACATGCGCACAACGCGGGGGGCACAGCGTGTGCACGTGCTCTACCGGCGCGTCGACGACGATTACCTCGACCCGCGCGCGTTTCGCGCCGATTCGACGCTCGGTGTGCCGGGACTTTTCGCGGCTTACCGGGCCGGCAAAGTGACGCTGGCCAACGCCATCGGAACCGGCGTTGCCGACGACAAGTCGATCTACCCGTATGTGCCTGACATGATTCGCTTTTACCTGACCGAGGAACCGATACTGAACAACGTTCCGACCTGGCAGCTCCACCGTGACGACGATCTTCGCTACTGCCTCGATCATCTGGCCGACCTGGTGGTGAAGGAAGTGCACGGAGCCGGCGGATACGGCATGCTGGTCGGGCCGGCCGCGAGCGCCGCGGAGCGCGACGCGTTTCGCGTCCGCATCATCGCAAATCCCGCCAAATACATCGCCCAGCCGACGCTGGCGCTGTCGACCTGCCCGACGTTCACCGAATCGGGTCTGGCGCCGCGGCACATCGACCTGCGGCCGTATGTGCTGTCGGGGCGGGCGGTCAACCTGGTGCCCGGCGGCCTGACTCGGGTCGCTCTGCGCGAGGGCTCGCTGGTCGTCAATTCCTCGCAGGGCGGCGGTACGAAGGACACCTGGGTGATGACGGCCTAGGACTTGGGACGCACAGTCTTCGAGCAAACAACCGGAACCGGAACCAAAGCGATGCTCTGCCGTACCGCCAACGAGCTTTACTGGATGGCCCGTCACATCGAGCGCGCCGAGAACACCGCGCGCCTGCTCGACGTCACCTACCGGATGTCGCTGCTGCCGTACGATGCCGTCGAGCCAGGGCTTGCCTGGGCCGAGCCATGGGCGGTGCCGCTGATTACTTCAGGCCTTGCGACCGCATTCTACGAGCGCTTTCCGCAGCTTTCGGCCGAGAGCGTCCTGCGCTACATGATCCTGGACGCTCGCAATTCCTCGTCGATCTTCTGCTGCCTGCGCGCGGCGCGTGAATCGGCGCGGGCGGTCCGCGGCGCGATCACCTCGGAGATGTACGAGGATCTGAATTCGGCATGGCTGGAGATGCGCGGCCAGAACTACGACAATATCCAGCTCAGCGGCGTGTCCGAGTTCCTCGGCTGGGTCAAGATGCGCTCGCATCTTTTTCGAGGCGTGACCTTCGGGACGATGCTGCGCGACGAAGGCTATCACTTCATCCGGCTCGGCACCCACATCGAGCGGGGCGACAATACGGCCCGCATACTGGACGTCAAGTACCACACGCTGCTGCCGTCGGCGACGGAGGTCGGCGGCGCCGTCGACTACTACCAATGGGGCGCACTGCTGCGCTCGGTGTCAGGCTTCGAGTCCTATCGGAAGATCTACAGCGACGTCATCACGCCGCGCCGCGTCGCCGAACTGCTGATACTGCGGCAGGACATGCCACGCTCGCTGCATTCGTGCATGAACTTCATCAACGAGACTCTGGCGGTGCTCTGCGACGACAGCTCGACCGAAATCAGGCGAGCCAGCGGCGAACTGCATGCCAAGCTGCGCTTTGCCCGCACCGATGACATCATCCGGTTCGGCCTGCACGAGTACCTGATGGAATTCCTGGACCGAATCTCGGATCTGGGCGACGAAATCAGCAGCCACTTCCTGGTTCCGACGTTTTAAGCGGCTTCCGGTAGAATCGCCACACTCTATCGCGCCATACCGTTCATGACCTATTGTGTTGCCATGTCGCTGGAAGCCGGAATGATCTTCGCGGCGGACTCGCGCACGAATGCCGGCGTCGACCAGATCGGGCGCTTTTCCAAGCTCCGCGTCTTCGTCCGGGAAGGCGACCGTGTCGTCGTCACGCTGTCCTCGGGCAATCTGTCGATGACGCAGAGTGCGCTGAACATACTGGAGCAGCGGACGCGCTCCGGCGACAGCCAGATGCAAATGTGGAATGCGCCGTCCATGTTCGACATCGCCCGGCTGGTCGGCGACGCCCTGCGCGAGGTCAAGATGCGCGACGGCCCGTACCTGCTGCAGAACAACATCGATTCGCACGCGACCTTCATCGTCGGCGGCCAGGTCCGAGGCGAGCCTCCGCGGCTGTTCGAGGTCTACAGCGAGGGCAATTTCATCGAGGCAACCGCCGATACCTGCTATTTCCAGATCGGCGAAAGCAAGTACGGCAAGCCGGTGATCGATCGAGTCGTCACGCGCGCGACTTCGCTGCAGGAAGCGACCAAGTGCACGATCGTGTCGTTCGACTCCACGATGCGCTCGAATATCTCGGTCGGGCTGCCGATCGATCTCGCCGTGTACGAGACCGATGGCCTGCGCCTCAAGCTGCAGAAACGGATCGAGGAATCCGATCCCTATTTCCAGATGATACATACGCAGTGGGGTGAGGGGCTCCGCCGCGTCTTCGCCGAGCTGCCCAACCCGGAATGGTCATGAGAGGCGTACCCGGATGGCGATCCGCGTAGCGCTGCAACACCGCACGACTTACGCGTTCGACCGATTTGTCAATTTGTCGCCGCACGAGGTGCGGTTGCGTCCGGCGCCGCATTGTCGCACCCCGATCGTCGGCTACTCGCTGCAGGTCGACCCGGCGCGGCATTTTCTCAACTGGCAGCAGGACCCGTACGGCAACTGGGTGGCACGGCTGGTCTTCCCCGAGCGGGCGAACCGGTTGGAGATCGTCGTGGACCTGATCGCCGACATGACGGTGATCAACCCGTTCGACTTCTTCGTCGAGCCCTATGCCGAGCGCTATCCGTTTGCGTACGCGGGCACACTCGCCAAGGAGCTTATTCCGTTCCTGGAGGCCGACCCGCCCGAACCGCGACTGGAGGCGTGGCTGGCGGCGTTTCGAGCGACCATCGGGCCCGACGAGGCGACGGTGCCGATGCTGGTCCGGCTCAACCAGCAGCTCAAGAACGAGATTCGTTACCTGGTGCGAATGGAGCCGGGTGTGCAGACGCCCGACCAGACGCTGGCGCAGGCGAGCGGTTCGTGCCGCGACAGCGGATGGCTGCTGGTCCAGATACTGCGGCGGCTGGGGCTCGCTGCGCGCTTCACGTCCGGTTACCTGATTCAGCTCGTCGCCGACGTCAAGGCGCTCGACGGGCCGGCCGGCCCCGAGCGCGACTTCACCGATCTGCACGCGTGGGCCGAGGTCTATCTGCCGGGAGCCGGCTGGATCGGGCTGGATCCCACCTCGGGGCTTCTGGCCGGCGAAGGGCACATCCCACTCGCATCCACCGCGGATCCGGGCAGCGCGGCGCCCGTGGTCGGTTACACCGATCCGTGTCGCAGCGAGCTTCACGTGGCGATGACGGTGACGCGCACGCACGAGGATCCGCGCGTCACGATGCCCTACAGCGAAGCGCAATGGGCGACGATAACCGCGCTGGGCGAACAGGTCGATCGCGATCTCGCCGCGCACGATGTGCGCTTGACGCAGGGCGGCGAGCCGACGTTCGTCTCTATCGACGACATGGAAGGCAAGGAGTGGACGATTGCGGCGCTCGGCACCAAGAAACGCGAGCTCGCTGAAATTCTGCTGCGGCGGCTGATGGCGCGCTTCGCCCGCGGTGGATTCGTGCATACCGGCCTGGGAAAGTGGTATCCGGGCGAGCCGCTGCCGCGCTGGGCATTGGCGATCTACTGGCGCAGCGACGGGACTCCGCTCTGGGGTGACGAGTCGCTGCTCGCCGACACGCGCCGGCCCGGCCGCGCCGATCTGTCGGTGGCGCGCGATTTCACCGGGGCGATCGCGGTCGCGCTCGGCCTGCCGCCGGAAATGGTATTGACTGCGTACGAGGATGTGTCGCGGCTGCTCGGGGAGGAGGCGGCGCTGCCGATCAACGCCGATCCTCTGCAATCGGATCTCTCGGACCCGACCGAGCGCTCGCGCCTCGCAAGGCTGCTGCTGTCCGGTCTCGATCGACCAGCCGGGTTCGTCCTTCCGCTCAAAGCTGCGCCGCCCGGCAAGGGTGACGACGAGAGCCCAACCTGGGAGACGAGCCCGTGGCCGCTGCGTCGCGAGCGCCTGTACGCGGTCGGCGGCGATTCGCCGTTGGGCCTGCGGCTGCCGCTGTCGTCGCTGCCGAAGCTGCTACCCGCGGAAGAGGAAACGGAGCACGCGATCGACCCGTTCTCGCCGCGCTCCGTGCTGCCGGCGAGATCGTCGCGTCGAGTCGTCCGGGGACGAGCGCGCGGCAGCGAGCCGCGCGAAGTGGTCAAAACCGCGTTGACCGTCCAGATACGTGACGGCCACTTGTACGTGTTCATGCCGCCGCTGAAGCGCGTTGAAGACTATATCGAGTTGCTGGGCGTCGTCGAGAGCACCGCGCGCGCGATTCGCATGCCGGTCGCTATCGAAGGTTATGCGCCGCCGCGCGATCCGCGGCTGCGCATGCTCGGGGTCACGCCCGACCCCGGCGTGATCGAAGTCAACGTCCATCCGGCGTCGTCGTGGCAGGAATTGATCGCGACCACCGAAACGCTGTACGAGGAAGCGCGGCAGTCGCGCCTGGCGACCGAAAAGTTCATGCTCGACGGCCGCCACATGGGAACCGGCGGCGGCAATCACATCACTCTGGGCGGTGCGACGCCGGCCGACAGCCCGCTGCTGCGGCGCCCCGACCTGCTGCAAAGCCTGCTCACCTACTGGCAGAACCATCCGGCGCTGTCGTATCTGTTTTCGGGGATGTTCGTCGGGCCGACCAGCCAGGCGCCGCGCGTAGACGAAGCGCGCGACGACCGTCTCTACGAGCTCGAAATCGCGTTTCAGCAGCTCTCGCGCAAGCATGAGTTCAAGAAGGACGAATCGCTGCCGTGGTTGATCGACCGGTCGCTGCGCCATCTGCTGACCGACCTGACCGGAAACACGCACCGCGCCGAGTTCTCGATCGACAAGCTGTATTCGCCCGACACGCCGACCGGACGCCTGGGACTGCTCGAGTTTCGCGCCTTCGAGATGCCGCCGCATGCGCGGATGAGCGCCGTTCAGATGCTGTTGCTGCGCGCGCTGGTCGCACGCTTCTGGCGGGAGCCTTATCGCGGCAGGCTGATACGCTGGGGCACCGCGCTGCACGATCGCTGGCTGCTGCCGCACTATGTGATGGCCGACATGCGCGATGTCGTCGCCGAGTTGAACGCCGCCGGCTACGGGTTCGCCGAATCGTGGCTGGCGCCGTTTGTCGAGTTTCGCTTTCCCCGATTCGGCGTGGTCGACTATGACGGGGTTTCGATCGAATTGCGTCAGGCGATCGAGCCCTGGCACGTGCTCGGCGAAGAGATCAGCGGCACCGGGATGGCGCGTTATGTCGATTCGTCGGTCGAGCGCCTGCAGGTCAGGGCGAGCGGCATCACCGAGGGGCGGCATGCGCTGACCTGCAACGGGCGCCTGCTGCCGCTGACCGCGACCGGTGTGCCGCGGGAATTCGTCGCCGGCGTGCGCTTCAAGGCCTGGAGCCCGCCATCGGCGCTGCATCCGACGATTGGCGTGCAGGCGCCGCTGGTCTTCGATCTGGTCGATACCCGGTCGGCACACGCGATTGGCGGCTGCACGTATCACGTCACTCATCCCGGCGGGCGCAATTACGATACCTTTCCGGTCAATGCCAACGAGGCGGAAGCGCGCCGCGTCGCGCGTTTCTGGCCGCATGGCCACACGCCCGGACCGCTTGCAATCGCGCCCGAGGCGCCGAATCCGGCGATGCCGACAACACTCGATCTGCGCTGGCAGCCCACCGCATAGGACGCGCGATGCATCCGGTCCGGACCCGCTTTGCGCCGAGCCCGACCGGGTATCTGCATCTGGGCAACATCCGCTCGGCTTTGTATCCCTGGGCGTACGCGCGCAAGCACGGTGGCGCATTCGTGCTGCGCATCGAGGATACCGACGCCGAGCGCTCGACGCAGGAAGCAGTGCAGGCGATTCTCGACAGCATGGCGTGGCTCGGCCTCGACTACGAGGAAGGCCCGGTCTACCAATCGCAGCGTATGGATCGCTATGCGGAAGTGGTCGCCGCGATGCTCGCTGGAGGCACCGCCTATCACTGCTACGCGACGGCGGACGAGCTCGACGCGCTTCGCGCGGCGCAGCTTGCTCGCGGTGAAAAGCCGCGCTACGACCGGCGCTGGCGCCCGGAGCCCGGCAAGATTCTGCCTGCACCCCCGGCCGGGATCCCGCCAGTCGTTCGCTTCCGCAACCCCTTGGGCGGCGTCGTCGAATGGCAGGATGCGGTCAAGGGCCGGATCGAAATCGGCAACGACGAGCTTGACGACCTGATCATCGCCCGGTCCGATGGCGCGCCGACCTACAATTTCTGCGTCGTCGTCGACGACATGGACATGCGCATCACGCACGTGATCCGCGGCGACGACCACGTCAACAACACGCCGCGCCAGATCAATATGATCCGCGCGCTTGGCGGCACCGAGCCGGTGTACGCTCACCTGCCGACCGTGCTGACGCCGGAAGGCGACAAGCTGTCGAAGCGGCACGGGGCGCGCGGGGTGCTGCAGTACCGCGACGACGGCTATCTGCCCGAGGCGGTCGTCAACTACCTGGCGCGCCTGGGCTGGGCGCACGGCGACGCGGAGATATTCTCGCGCGGGGAGTTCGTCGGCTGGTTTGACCTGGCGCACCTTTCCTCCGCGCCTGGGCGGTTCGATCCGGAAAAGCTCAAGTGGGTCAATCACGAGCACATCAAGCGGCTGCCGGCGGACGAACTCGGGCTGCAGCTCATCCCGTTTCTCGAAAGTGCCGGCCTCGACGTCGGAGCCGGCCCGGCGCCTGCGAGCGTCGCCGAGCTGTTTCGCGACCGCATTGCCACCCTGGCGGAAATGGCCGATGCCGCGCACTACTTCTACGCAGAGCCGACGCATGCGATAAACGACCCGACCAAGTTCGCCGGGGTGATGACCGATCCCGTCCGATCCGCCTTGCCCGAACTGCTGGCCGCGCTCGAGAGCGCCGAGTGGAGTCGTGAGGCAATCGGTGCCGCGATAAAGTTGGTCGCTGCGAAATGCGGCCTGAAAACCTCGCAGCTGATGATGGCGGCACGGGCTGTCGTCACCGGCGAGCTGCAAACCCCGCCGATCGACGCGGTGCTCGCGCTGCTCGGACGCCAGCTTACGATCGACCGCTTGCGCCGCGGGCTTGCCGGGTAGTGCGCGATCGTTTGTGTGCGACCATAGGTTCGGGTAAAATGGGAATTTCCTGAACTTGTCGCCCATGACCAAGTTCGTTTTCGTGACTGGCGGCGTCGTTTCCTCTCTGGGGAAGGGCATCGCCGCCGCGTCTCTGGCCGCGATTCTCACCTCTCGCGGCATCCGCGTCACCAATCTCAAGCTCGATCCGTACATCAACGTCGACCCGGGCACGATGAGCCCGTTCCAGCACGGTGAGGTGTTCGTCACCGAGGATGGCGCCGAGACCGACCTGGACCTCGGCCATTACGAGCGCTTCACCGACGTCAAGATGGGCAAGCGCAACAATTTCACGACCGGCCAGATCTACGAGAGCGTCATCCGCAAGGAGCGCCGCGGCGATTACCTGGGCGGCACCGTGCAGGTCATTCCGCACATCACCGACGAGATCCAGAGCTGGATCGCCACCGGTGCCGGTGACGCGGAGGTCGCGGTGGTCGAGGTCGGCGGCACCGTCGGCGACATCGAGTCGCTGCCGTTCCTCGAGGCGATCCGCCAGCTCGGCATCAATCTGGGCCGCGAGAACGTCTGCTATATCCATCTCACCCTGGTGCCGTTCATCGCGACGGCCGGGGAAATGAAGACCAAGCCGACACAGCATTCGGTCAAGGAGCTGCGCGAGATCGGTATCCAGCCCGACGTGGTCCTCTGTCGCGCCGACCGGCCGCTGCCCGAAGGCGACCGTCGCAAGATCGCGCTGTTCACCAACGTGCCGCCCGAGGCGGTGATTCCGGCGCTGGACACCGATTCGATCTACAAGATTCCGGCGGCGCTGCACGCCGAAGGCCTGGACGAGATCGTCTGCCGCAAGCTCCACTTGAGCCCGAAACCTGCCGACCTGTCGGTCTGGACGAAACTAGTCGACGCGCTGGTGAACCCCGAACATCGCGTCAACATCGCGATGGTCGGCAAGTACGTCGACCTGACCGAGTCGTACAAATCGCTGTCGGAAGCGCTGATCCACGCCGGCATCCACGCGCGATGCAGGGTCGACATCCACTACGTCGACTCGGAAGCCGTCGAGCGCGACGGCATCGATTGCCTGAAGGGCATGGACGCAGTGCTCGTCCCCGGCGGCTTCGGCAAGCGCGGCGTCGAAGGCAAGATCCGCGCGATTCGCCACGCGCGCGAAAACAAGGTGCCGTATCTGGGCATCTGCCTGGGCATGCAGCTCGCGGTGATCGAGCATGCGCGGCATCGCGCGGGGCTTGCCGACGCCAACAGCACCGAGTTCGACACCGATACGCCCCATCCGGTTGTCGCACTGGTGACCGAATGGCAGAATCGCGACGGGACGATCGAGCAGCGCAGCGCGCAGTCCGATCTCGGTGGAACGATGCGCCTCGGTGCGCAGCCCTGCGAGGTCGTGCCCGGCAGCCTCGCGAACCGCATCTACGGGGCGACGACGGTCTCCGAGCGGCACCGTCACCGCTACGAAGTGAACAATCATTACCTGCCACGGCTGGAGGCGACCGGTCTCGTCGTCGGCGCGCGCGCCAAGAGCCCGATCGCGGGTGACCTGTGCGAAATGATCGAGCTCGACGACCACCCGTGGTTTTTCGGCTGCCAATACCATCCGGAATTCACGTCGAATCCGCGGCGCGGTCATCCGCTGTTCATCGCCTTCGTCAAGGCGGCGCTCGAACGGCAGCGCGCGGCGCAAAGCGAAACACCGCGCACGCGCGCGCAGCTCGTCGCGTAGGCATTCTCCCTCGTGAACCTGTGCGGATTCGAGGTCGGGCTGAACCGGCCTCTGTTCCTCATTGCCGGGCCGTGCGTCGTCGAGTCTGAACAGCTGCAGATCGACGTCGCGGGCCAGCTGAAGGAAATCTGCACGGCATTGAGCATTCCATTCGTTTTCAAATCGTCATACGACAAGGCCAATCGAAGCTCGTCGCAATCGTTTCGCGGCGTCGGCATGCAGGAAGGCCTGCGCATCCTCGCCGAGGTCAAGCGCCAGATCGGCGTGCCGGTGTTGACCGACGTGCACGCCGAAGACGAAATCGCCGAAGCTGCCGCGGTCGTCGATGTGCTGCAGACGCCGGCATTCCTCTGCCGCCAGACCGACTTCATCCACGCCGTGGCAGCAGCGGGCAAGCCGGTGAACATCAAAAAGGGCCAGTTTCTCGCGCCCGAGGACATGAAGAACGTCGTCGACAAGGCGCGGGAGGCCAGCGGCTGCGACAACATTCTCGTTTGCGAGCGCGGTGCGAGCTTCGGTTATCACAACCTGGTCTCGGATATGCGCGCTCTCGCGATCATGCGCGCGACCGGCTGCCCGATCGTGTTCGATGCGACCCACTCGGTGCAGCTTCCCGGCGGGCAGGGCACGACTTCCGGTGGGCAGCGCGAGTTCGTGCCGGTGCTGGCGCGAGCCGCGGTCGCCGCCGGCGTCGCCGGGGTATTCATGGAAACGCATCCGGATCCGACGCAGGCGCTGTCGGACGGCCCGAACGCGTGGCCGCTCGGACGCATGCGCGAATTGCTGACGACGCTTGCCGAGCTCGATGCAACGGTCAAGCGGCGGGGCTTCTCCGAAGCGTCGCTGCTGGCGCAATGACCCAGAACTCCAACGACAACCATCGGACCAGAGCATGAGCGCAATCGTCGACGTCATCGCCCGCGAGATCCTGGATTCGCGCGGCAACCCCACGATCGAGGCGGACGTGGTGCTCGAATCGGGCATCAGCGGACGGGCAGCGGTTCCTTCTGGTGCGTCGACCGGATCGAAGGAAGCGATAGAGCTGCGCGACGGCGACGCCGCGCGCTACGGCGGCAAGGGCGTGCAAAAGGCCGTCGAGCACGTGAATACCGAAATCTGCGAAGCGATCATAGGGCTCGACGCTTCCGAGCAGGCGTTCATCGATCGCACGATGATCGAACTCGACGGCACCGACAACAAAGCAAGGCTTGGCGCCAACGCGATTCTCGCCGTCTCCTGCGCGGTGGCCAAGGCGGCGGCTGAGGAATCGACGCTGCCGCTCTACCGCTATCTGGGTGGCGCCGGCGAGATGGCACTGCCGGTGCCGCTGATGAACGTGATCAACGGCGGCGCGCACGCGAACAATAGCGTCGACATGCAGGAATTCATGCTGGTACCGCTCGGTGCGCCGACATTCCGCGAAGCGCTGCGCTACGGCGCCGAAGTTTTCCATGCGCTGAAGAAGCTGATCGACGCCAAAGGCATGGCGACAACGGTCGGCGACGAAGGTGGATTCGCGCCCAACCTGGCATCGAACGAGGCCGCGCTGCAGCTGCTGCTCGAAGCGATCGACAAGGCCGGCTACACCCCCGGCACCGACATCGCGCTGGCGCTCGATTGCGCCGCGTCCGAATACTACAAGGACGGGATGTACGAGCTCGAATCGGAAGGCGCAAAGCTCACCCGGTCGCAGATGGTCGACTATCTGGCGGCGTGGGTCGACAAATATCCGATCATATCGATCGAGGACGGCATGTCCGAGCACGACTGGGACGGCTGGAAGCTCTTGACCGATCGCCTTGGGAAAAAGGTGCAGATCGTCGGCGACGACCTGTTCGTGACCAGCACAAAGATTCTGAAACAAGGCATTACCCGGGGTGTGGCCAATTCGATTCTGGTCAAGATCAACCAGATCGGCACGCTGACCGAGACCTTCGCAGCGATCAGCATGGCGATGCGCGCGGGCTACACGGCGATCGTCTCGCATCGCTCCGGGGAGACCGAGGACAGCCTGATCGCCGACATCGCCGTCGGCAGCAACGCCGGGCAGATCAAGACCGGATCGCTGTCGCGCTCCGATCGCGTCGCCAAATACAACCAGCTGCTTCGGATCGAAGAGGACCTGGGCGACGTCGCCAGCTATCCGGGTCGCGCTGCGTTCTACCAGCTCAAGTAAAGCCTCCGCTTGCGCCTGCTTGGACTCGCCTTCGCATTGCTGATCCTGGCCCTCCAGTACCCGCTGTGGCTGGGGAAGGGAGGATGGCTGCGTGTGCGCGAGCTCAACACCCAAGTCGAGGCGCAGAAAGACGTCAATATCGGATTGAAAGCGCGCAACGCGGCGCTGGACGCCGAAGTGCGCGACCTCAAGCAAGGCACCGAGGCCATCGAGGAGCGCGCGCGCTCGGAGCTTGGCATGATTCGCCAGGACGAGGTCTTCTTCCAGCTTCCGGCCGCGACCTCGCCAGGACCTGCCGCGGCGTCCGGGCCGGTGCCGACGCGCTAGTGCCGCTCGTTCGTTCGGAGCCTCCGGTGCTCGCGCGCGTGCCCGTCGCCGGCCGATGATTCGTTGTCATTGTCTTCGTTTATGCCGCGTATCAGCTCTTCCGACAATCCGCGCCTGAAGGAAGCGGCGCGCCTGATCGCTTCATCGCGCGAACGTCGCAAATCCGGCCGCTGCGTGCTCGAAGGCGAGCATCTCGTCGACGTCTACTGCCGCCGCTACGGCCCTCCCGAATCGCTGCTGGTCGCGGAGTCCGCCGTCGAATGGCCGACGGTGCGTGCGTTGCTCGCGCGCGTCCCTCCGGCCCGCACGCTGATCGTCGCCGAATCGGTGTGGGCGGAGCTCGCGCAGCTGCCGGCCGCAATCGGCTTGCTCGCCGTCGTCGCGGCGCCGGTGCCTGGCGTGGAGCGCGCGGCGGATTTCTGCCTGCTGCTCGACGGCGTGCAGGACCCGGGCAACGTCGGCTCGATGCTGCGCAGTGCCGCGGCGGCCGGCGTCGCACAGGTGTTCATGTCGCAGCATTGCGCGTTCGCGTGGTCGCCCAAGGTGCTGCGCGCAGGGCAGGGCGCGCACTTCCACCTGGCGATATTCGAAGGGATCGACCTGGGCGGATGGGCCCGCGCCTATCGCGGCAAGGTCATCGCGATGGTCGCCGCGGAGGGAACGTCGCTGTACGACGCCGACCTGACCGGACCGGTGGCGATCGCGATCGGCAACGAAGGCGCGGGGCTATCGGACGATCTCGTCGCCGCCGCGCGATCGCGCGTGACGATTCCGATGCCCGGAGGATTCGAATCGCTCAACGCCGCGGCCGCCGCAGCGATCTCGTTATACGAGTGTGTCAGGCAGCGATCGCGCGTCGAGTGATTCGGCCCGGCGCGGCCGCCCGCTAGATCGGCGGCAGGAACACCGCAGAGAACGTTGCCTCCTCACGGCATCCCGCATTGTTCGGCGCGGTGATGCTCGCTTCGATGCCGAAGTTCGTCGCCTTGATCTCGGAGACCGTGGCGGTCGTCGACAGTCCGTCCGAGCACGTGTAGCTGGCGGTCGGAATCCGAAAAAGCTGGCCGTGCTGCTCGAAGGTGCCCGACAAGGTGCAGCTCAATCCGCTGTCGCTGTACGCGAAGCTGAAAGTCAGCGTGCTGGCCGTCGGTTGCGAGACGCCGAGGCCGAACCGGTCCTTATAGGCGAAGCTGTTGTTGCAATTCGAGTAGCTGCCGGCCTGCGTGCCGCTGTAAGACCCGCCGAGCGGAATCGACGTCAGCGTTTGCCGCTGGATCACCTTGACCACGGTCGGCCCGGCGCTGAACGCGTAGCTCAAGTTGGCGGAATACGCATCGATCGGCTGGAAGGATGCGGTGCCGACTTGCGCGCTACCTGCTCCATCGGCGGGATTCCAGGGCGCGCCGAAATACGTGCCGGTGGTCGCGTACATGGGACCGCTGAAGTTGCCGTTGGCGTCCCGGGTCAAGCCTGCGACATACCAGGTCGGCTTGTTGTCGGGGCCGTAGATGAAGAACGTCAGAAACATGAATGTATCGCTCTGCACCACATTGACGCCCCAGCCTCCCCCTGCAGTCGACTGTTCCGACGGATTGAACCAGATATCCGTATAGTCGGAGGCGCCGGCGCGGAAAGCCGTCGCGAAGAGCAATACCGCCAGCAAGAATCGTCGCATCATCGCTCCCGCCAAGAAAAATAACAGTCTAGCAGCGAGGCGCAGAGCGTGATGTAACCGAAAGTAACAACGCGTCGATCGCATCGCGTGCCGGAAGCGCGGGCTGTGCACCGTGCATCGTGCACGCGAGCGAACCTGCCGCGATTGCGATCGAAAGCGCCCGCGGACGGTCGTCGCCGGCGTCGAGCGCGGCGGCGAACGCGCCGACGAATGCGTCGCCGGCGCCGGTGGTGTCGATAACCTCGACCTTTGGCGCGGGGACCTGAATGCGGTCGTGGCCGCGGACGCTGATTGCGCCGGCCGCGCCCCGGGTGACGACGACCTCGAGGCCGTCGATCGCCGCTGCTGCCGCGTCGGCGAACGCCCCGGCTTCCTCGGACCAGCCGAAAAGCGGTCCCAGCGCCGCCGCTTCGCTCTCGTTGACGATCAGCGTGGTTATCATCGCCAGCAACTCGCGGCTCACCGGCCGTGCTGGCGCTGCATTGAGCACGATCCGCGCCCCGGCCCGTGCCGCGCGCGTTATCAGTGCGGCGTTGGCCGACGGCGGCACTTCGTGCTGCAGCAGCAACACGGCGCCCCGCGCCAGGACGGCGTCGGGAACCGCGTCCGGATGGGCTCTTTCATTGGCGCCAGGCACGACCACGACCGCATTTTCGCCCCCGTCGTCGACCAGTATGGTCGCGCAGCCGGTCGGCGCGTCGACGGCACGAATGCCGGCAACATCGACGCTCGCTGCACGCAGCAGCGAGAGCGCGCTGGCGGCCGCCGCGTCGCGTCCCACCGCACCGTACATCCGCACGACGGCACCGGCCCGCGCCGCTGCCAGCGCCTGATTGGCGCCCTTGCCGCCCGGATAGCTTGCAAACCCGCTGCCGATCAGGGTTTCGCCCGGCGACGGCAGCCGCGGTACGCGCGTGACCAGGTCGAGGTTGATCGAGCCGAAGACTACGACCATACCTAGTCGGTCGGCGGATATGCGTTGACCACGCCTTTGACCAGCAGGATGTTGCCGTAGGGCCGCAAATCGCCGGTCCGAACGACCGCGTAGGCGTTGCGGGCCCGGGCATAGAACGCTTCGCGTTCGAGCTTGCCGAAGTCGATCGCCGCGCGCCCGTGCCTCGCGAAAACCTCGCCGAATTCCTTGACCGGCTGCGGTATCGTGCTTGCGTCACCGACAACCTGCATCGTCAACGCGGCCGGCCGCAGGAAGGTGTCGAGAGGGAACACGCTGAGGACGGCGTCGAGCACATCGGGTGCCGATGCACCGCTGGCATGGATCAGCCGCCTGGCAATGCCTGCCGCCGGAAAGTTCGCGTCGGCGACGACCAGCTCGTCACCGTGGCCCATCGACGCCAGTGCATGCAGCAGATCGGCGTGCAGCAGCGGATGGATCCCTTTCAGCATACGATCAACCCTTGATGCCGCCGTGGGTGAGCCCGACGACGATCTCCTTCTGGATCACGATGGTCAGCAGCAGCACCGGCAGGGTGACGACGATCGCTGCCGCGGCCAGCGGTCCCCACGCCAGCTGCTCGAAGGTCAGCACGTTGTACACCGCGGCCGGCAGCGTTCGCGTCGCGCGTCCGGCCAGCACGGCCCCGAAGACGAAGTTGTTCCAGGAGAAGATGAACGCGAGTATGGTCGCGACGACGATGCCCGGACGCGCGAGTGGCAGCGCCACATAGCGGAACGTCGTCCATACGCTCCCGCCGTCGATCAGCGCGGCTTCCTCGAGCTCGCGCGGCAGCGTCTCGAAATGCCCGGCCATCACGTAGACGATGATCGGCACGGTGATCACCAGGTGCGTGATGACCAGCGCGGTGCGCGTATTGTTGAGGCCGAGCAGCTGAAACACGGTGAACAGCGGAATCAGGTAGGACAGAGCCGGCGTCATGCGGGCGATCAGGATCAGCACAGTCAGCTTGTGCGCCTGCGTGCGCGCGATGCCGTATCCGGCGGGCACGCCGATGGCGAGTGCGACCAGGGTCGCGAGGCCCGACACGACGATGCTGTTCCAGAAATACAGCCCCATCGAGTTTTCGGCAAAGACCTGGACGAAGTTCCGCAGCGTCAGCTGGCTCGGAATGAATACCGGCGGGTAGGCGAGGTTGTCGATCTCGTTTTTCAGCGACAGCGAAAGCATCCACAGGAATACGAGGATCGCCGGCGAAACGATGACCAGGACCGACAGCCCGAAGCCGATCTTGCGCAGCTTCCTGCGCCAGCGCGCCCTCGCAGCACCAGGCGCCGGCACCGCACGTCCGGCGGCTACGTCCATTTGGCCTTCTCCCTGACGTGCAACAGCAACAGCGCGAGCGCCAGGATGATGACGAAGAAGACCACGACTACTGCGGATGCATTGCCGACGTTGTAGAAGGCGAAGGCCTGCAGATACAGGTACAGGTTGATCGTTTCCGATGCGGTGCCGGGGCCGCCCTGGCTGATCACATAAATCGTGTCGAACGCCTTAAGCGCATCGATCGTGCGGATCACCGCAGCGACGATCAGAAACGGTGCGAGTAGCGGCAGGGTGATGTAGCGGAACAGCTGCCATTCGCTGGCGCCGTCCAGTCGGGCGCTCTCGTAGGGCTCGGTCGGCAGCGCGGCGAGCCCGCCTAGCACGATCAGCATGATCAAGGGCGTCCAGTGCCAGATCTCGACTAGCACCAGACTTGGAATCACCCAGGTCGGAGAGTAAACCCAGAGCGATGGAGGCAACCCGACCAGGCTGAGCAGGTAGTTGAGAACCCCCTGTTGTGGATGGAACATCATCGTCCACACCAGCGCCACCGCGACCGGCGTGGCCATCATCGGCATCGTGAATATCGAGCGCAGCATGCCGCGCAACGGGAACTCGCGATGGAAGATCAGCGCGGCGATGGTGCCCAGGATCAGCGGGAAGATCACCGCCAGCAGGGTGAAATAAAACGTGTGAAGGATGGACTCGAGAAAGCGCTTGTTGGTCGCGAGCTGCGTGTAGTTATCGAAACCGACGAAATGCGCGACCGAGCCGATCTTCCAGTCGAACGCGCTCATCCAGACGGTGAACGCCCAGGGAAAGATGATGACGGCGCCGACGACCACTAGCGCCGGTGCGACGAACAGCAGGTAGCTCCGCCGCCGCCGGGCGAGGAAGCCGGGACGGGGGACATGCGTCGGCGCTGCCGCGTGCATCTCTAGAGCCGATGCGGCTGCCCGCGCTGTCGTCCGGACGGCGCGGGCGTTGGGGTCAGGCTTTCTCGGTCTTGTCGAGGACCGGCTGGAACTCGGCCGTCGCGCGCTTCAATTCGGCTGCCGGATCGGCGCCGTTGATCATGTTGGTCAGCGCGATGCCGAACGTGTCCCGGAACTCGGTCACCGCGGCGATGATCGGCAAGCCGGGCTGCGCGATCTTAGCCGATGCCAGCATGCATTCGACCCACTCCTTCGGCGACTTGAAATCGCTCGACGCCTGCGCGGCCGCATAGGCCGACGTGCGCACCGGCGCTCCGGCGGCGGCTTGCAGCATGCGCGTCTGGTTGGCCTTGTTCGACGCCCATTGCAGATAGAACCAGGCCGGACCCTTTTTCTTGCTGAAGGTCGAAATTCCCTCGCCATCGGCGAACAGCGCCGAGACCTGCTGCTTCGGACCCGCGGGCATCACGCCGTAGCCAACCTTGCCGACAATGCGCGACTTGGTCGGATCCTCGAGCGGTTGCGCGAAGCCGATACCATCGAGCCACATCGCCGCCTTGCCCTGGAGAAACAGGCTTTGCGCCTCGTTCCAGTTGTAGCCCGCGACTCCCTGCGGGCCGTACTTGCCGAGCAGCGTCTGGTACATCTTCGCCGACTCGATCGCCTCGGAGCTGTCGGTCATCAGCTTGCCGCCCTTGTCGACGAAGCCTCCGCCGTAGCCGAGCAGGAAACTCGTCCATACCGGCACGTTGGCGTTCTTGAGACCGCGGCCGACAAACCCGGACACGCCCTTGCCGGTATCGTTGAGCTTGGCTGCGGCGTCGATCATCTGCGGGAACGTCTTTGGGAACGCGACGCCCTTGGCGGCGAACAGCTCCTTGTTGTAATAGACGACCCAGGGGTCGAGATTGAGCGGAAGGCTCATCACGCGGCCATCGGACTCGACCGCGTAATTGAGCCCGCCCTGCGCGAAATCGGCGAAATCGAGGTTCGGATCGGCCATCATGCGATCGTTGATCATCGGGCGCAGATCGGTCAGCCAGTTGTTCTTGGCGAACTGCCTCTTCTGCACGTGATACGAAAGCGCGATCACGTCGAAGCTCGGATTGCCGGAATTGAATTCGATGACGGCCTTCTGCCGCTGCTGCTGCTCGGGGACCATTTCAGAGCCGACCTCGATGCCGGTCATGTCCTCGAATTCCTTGTGGTACTTCGAGAGCAGATCGCCGCGCGGGCTCTTGACCAGCAGCACTTCGATTTTTTCGCCCTTGAATCGCTTCCAGTCGAATGTGCCCTGCGCCTGCGCGCCGAGCAGCGAGGCGCCAGGCACCGCGCCCAGCGCCGCGGCGCCGGCGCCGGCTTGCAAAAGGCGGCGCCGCAAGGCGTCGGTGTGATCATCGCGGCTACGGTCGGTCATCGTAATCCTCCTGCGGTGGCGTTAATGCACAACATGATCGGAGCGTCGCGGCGCCACCACCTTCGCGCCGCGCGCTTTGACCTCAAATCATACCCGACGGCATGGCGTCTAGTGGATGGCGTCGAGCCGCGAAAACACTTCGATCAATCGCTCGGCGCTGCTGCCCGGCGCGCGCGCTACCTCCAGGATACGCGCCTCGCGTTCCGCGACTTGCCGCGCCGCCGCGGGCAGGCCGGCGACCGCCGCCGCAGGCACGACCACGGCGCCATGCCGGTCGGCATGGACGATATCGCCCGACCGCACCCGCATGCCCAGCACCTCGATTTCGCCGCCGAACTCGACCACATGCGCATACGCGTGCGACGGCCCGATGCTGCCGGCCAGAAACTGGAATCCTGGAGCCCACTGATCGATGTCGCGCACCGAGCCGTTGGTCACGAGTCCGAGTGCGCCCAAGCCGCGATGAATAGCCGATTGCACTTCGCCCCAGAACGCGCCGTACCCTGCGTCGGGACCGTCGAGATCCTCGATCAGCACCAGCGACGGCTTGCGCCCGGCGTCGATGTAGCGATAGTAGCCGTGGCGAAGTTCCAGCAGCTTCTCGGCGGGTAGAGTCGGCGCCTCTCTCGCCCGGATTCTGGCCGTGCGGGCGTAGCCGACCATCGGCCGCATCGCCGGAAATCCGCAATGCGCCGGTCGCGTCGTATAGCCACGCCCCCGTGTCGCCGGCAGCACCACCTCGAGTGCGTTGCAAATGGTGGGCGTATCGAATGCCGTCAGCGCGGCGATGGCGTCGGAGTCTGGGTCGACGTTACTCAATTGCAAGCCTCCTTCAGCGTGACCTAAGCGCCATCGCGCCCAGGAACAATCCCGGCCGCAGCGACGGCCCGGTTGAGCGCGCCCGCGTCCGCGGCGGACAGCGGCAGCAACGGAGGGCGCAGTGCGCGCCAGCCGGCATCGCCGCTCAGCTCGGCCTGCAGGGACTTCAGCGCACCAAAGATCGGAAAACGCATCAGCGCCGCAATGACGCTCTCGATCAGCGGCAATTCTCCGCCCGGACTCGAATCGAGCGAGCTGTCGTACAGCCGGCGCATCAGGCGAGGATACAGATTGGCGATGCCGCAGATCGTCCCCGCGCCGCCGAGCTTGCGCAGCGCCGGCAGATGGGGCTCGTGACCGACAAAAATCGACAGCTGGGGCAGGGCGGCGACCAGCTCGCGCGAGTTGTCGAAGCTGCCCGAGCTGTCCTTGACGCCGGCCACGACAGCCGGATACGCGGCGGCGAGCCGCGACACCATCGCCACCGACAGGCCGACGCCGCTGACCTGCGGGATATGGTAGAGGTACAGGCGAAGTCGATTGTCGCCAACGCCATCGATCAGCCCGGCGTACGCCGCGTAAATCCCTTCGTCGGTGACGTCCTTGAAGAAAAACGGCGGCAGCACCAGCGCACCGGCGCATCCCGCGGCAAGCGCGTGGCGGGTGAGCTCGATCGCGTCAGGCAGCGCGGCGCAGCCGGTGGCGGCCAGCATGCGCTCAGGCGCGATACCGGCGGCGATCAGGGCATCGAGTCCTGCCCGACGCTCGGCGACCGAGAACGACTGACCTTCGCCGGTCGTTCCGAACGGGGCGATGCCGTCTACGCCGGCTGCGAACAGCCGCTGCGCGTGGTTTGCAAGTCGTGCGGCATCGAATGCGCCGCGCTTGTCGAGCGGACTAAGGGTCGCGCACCAGAGACCTTGCAGCGGCTCGTCCGGGTTCATTGTTCCGATATGTTTTCCGTGTTTTGCGCTTCGGCGGGGATGCGGGCACCATGTCAGGCGCCTTCGTGGCGAGGTGAAAAACTCGTGAGCAGACACGCAATTCTAACGCGTGAATGGGGCTGACCGGTATCTGCACGTTACGATATTGCCAGGACGGCAGCCAATGAGGATGGCGGCATGCTCGATGCAGGGCTGAAGGCGCGGTTGCAGGGCAATCCGCTCGGATTTGGCGGCGCGCCGCTGGGTAATCTCTTCCGCGCTGTCGCCGAAGACGAAGCGATCGCGCTGGTAAGCCATGCGCGCGCGTCCGGTATCGGTTATTTCGATACGGCGCCGCATTACGGCAACGGGCTTTCGGAAATGCGCATCGGCAAGGCGCTCGAGGGTGTCGCGCGCGACGAGTACGTTCTCTCGTCGAAGGTCGGAAGACTCCTCGTTGCGGACCGCGCCGCACCACGCAACCAGAACGGCTATGTCGATGTGCTGCCGTACCGGCAACGCTGGGACTATTCACGCTCCGGAACGCTGCGCTCGATCGACGAGAGCCTTCTGCGCCTTGGCGTTTCTCGGCTCGACATCGTCTACATTCACGACATCGATCGCGATACCCACGGTACTTCATACGCGCGGCGCTTCGACGAGGTGCTGACTGGCGCGGTGCCCGCGCTGATCGAATTGCGCGAGGCCGGGAAGATCCGCGGCTTCGGGCTCGGCGTCAACGACTGGCGAGTGTGCGTCGAGATGCTGTCGCGCGTCGACCTGGACATCGTGCTGCTTGCCGGCCGCTATACGCTGCTCGACCAGAGCGCGCTCTCCGAACTGTTGCCGGTTTGCGAGCGGCGCGGTGTGGCCCTCGTCATCGGTGGCCCGTACAACTCAGGCATCCTCGCGACCGGCGCGCATCCGGCCGACGGCAGCGTGCCCTATTTCAACTACGCGCCGGCGCCGCCGGATCGCGTCGCACGCGTGGCCGCGATCGAACGGGTCTGCGCCGAGTTCGATGTGCCGCTGCGCGCTGCGGCGCTGCAGTTTCCGCTTGGGCATCCGGCCGTCGCCAGCGTCATTCCGGGAGCGCGCACGGTCGACGAATTCGACCAGAATTTGGTACTTGCGACCCGTGCGGTGCCACCGGCGTTCTGGCAGGCGCTAGCCGATCGCGGCTTGATCCCGCCGGATGCGCCGCTGCCCCAAGGCAGATCGTAATGCGGGTCGACGCCCACCATCACGTCTGGCGTCTCTCTCGCGGCGATTATGGCTGGCTGAAGCCCACGCCGGAGCTGCTGCCGATCCATCGCGATTTCATGCTGCGCGAATTGAGGCCGATGCTGCGCGCCGCGAACGTCGGCGCGACGGTGCTGGTGCAGGCGGCGCCGACGGCGGCTGAGACGAGCTTCCTGCTCGAGGTGGCAAAAGCAAGCGCAGGGCTAGTGCGCGGCGTCGTCGGCTGGGCCGACCTGGCGGGCGACGACGCGGTCGCGGCCCTCGGCGCGCTCGCAGTTGATCCGCTGCTCAAGAGCGTGCGGCCGATGCTGCAGGACTTGCCCGATCCGTCGTGGGTCGCTCGGCCCGAAGTGCAGCCCGCACTCGCCGCGTTGCCAACGCTGGGCCTGCGCTTCGATGCGCTGGTGACGCCGCGCGAGCTCAAACCCTTGCTCGCCACCCTCGGCCATCATCCGGATCTCGCGGCCGTCATCGATCATTGCGCCAAGCCCGACATTGCCCACAATGCATGGCAGCCGTGGGCCGACGACCTTGCGGCAATCGCGCGCCATACAGGCGCCTGCTGCAAGCTCTCGGGCCTGGTCACCGAAGCCGGACGCGGCTGGGGCGTCGACGCGTTGCGCCGCTACGTCGCGCATGTGCTCGACTGTTTCGGCACCGGTCGCGTGATCTGGGGCAGCGACTGGCCGGTGCTCACGCTCGCGGCGAGCTATGCGGAATGGGTCGAGGCCGGCGACGAGCTGCTCGCCGGCTTGACGCAAGGCGAACGCGATGCGATCTACGGCGGCAATGCGCGCCGCTTCTACGGTCTGGATTAGAAAATGTGGCGCTGCAGGCCGGCGCGATGGAGGATCGTCGTCGCGATCTCCTCGATCGACCGGGCGGTTGTATCGAGCGTAGCCACCTTTTCCCGCTGCATCAGGACTTCGGCCTGGTGAACTTCGTAGCGACAATTTTCCAGCGACGCGTATTTGCTCGCCGGGCGGCGCGCCTCGCGGATCTGCTGCAGCCGTTCGGGATCGATCGTCAGGCCGAACAGCTTATCGCGGTACGGCAGGATCGACCCGGGCAGCTTTTTGTCGACGAAATCGTCGGGTGTCAGCGGAAAATTCGCCGTCAGGATGCCGAATTGCAGCGCGAGATAGAGGGCGGTAGGCGTCTTGCCGCAGCGCGAGACACCGATCAGAATCAGCTGTGCCTTGGCCAGATCGCGCGTCGTCGCGCCGTCGTCGTGCGCCTGCGTGAAGTTGATCGCCTCCATGCGCGCGAAATACTCGAGACTGTTCGCAATGCCATGCGTGCGCCCGGCGGCATGCGACGATTTGGCGCCTAGCTCGGACTCCAGCGGCGCGATAAAGACCTGAAACAGGTCGAGCACCAACGCGTTGGCGCGGCCGAGCTGTGCGCTCATCGCATCGTCGACGATCGAGCTGAATACCAGCGGGCGGCGGCCTTCTGCCGCGGCGTTCTCGTCGATACGGTGCAGGATCTCGTCGATCTTTTCCGGCGTGTCGACGAACGGGATCGTCTGCCGATGAAAGCTCAAGCCCTCGAATTGCGACAGCAGACTGTTGCCGAGCATTTCGGCCGTGATGCCGGTCCGGTCCGAGACAAAAAATACCGTACGCCGGTCGGGCATCCCTACCAGTCTTTCCATACCGGCGAGAGGCCTGCCGGCAGTGGCGGCATGTCGCCGAGATCGGCCCAGCCCTCGCCGGGGCCGTGATAGTCGGAGCCACTCGAAGCGAGCAGCCCGAAGGTTCGCGCGTGGCGCGCATACTCGACCGTCTGTTCGAGCGTGTGGCTCGGTGAGACGACTTCGATCGCATCGCCGCCCTCGTCCCGGAACTCGGCGAGCAACTCGCGCATCGCGGGCGCATCGACCTTGTAGCGCGCCGGATGGGCAAGGACCGCCTGGCCGCCGGCCTCGTGCACCCAGCCGAGCGCCTCGGTCAACGTCGCCCACTCGTGCTCGACATGACCGGGCATTCCGCTGACCAGAAAACGCTTGAAGCATTCCTTGGTCTCGCGCGCGTGGCCGGTCTCGACCAGAAAACGCGCGAAATGCGTACGGCTGATCAGTCGCTCGCTGGTCACGTATTTCATCGCACCTTCGTAGGCACCCGGGATGCCGGCGGCCGCCAGCGAATCGGCGATGCGCCGGGCGCGATGCGAGCGTCCCTCGCGAATCGACGCCAGTCCCGCGAGCAGCGACGCGCATTCGGCGTCGATGCCGAGCGCCACCACGTGCAAGGTGACGTCGCGCCAGCTGACCGAGAGCTCCGCGCCGGGGATAAAGCGCATGCGTGCGCTCTCGGCGGCGGCGCGTGCCTCGGCGAGGCCGCTGACCTCGTCGTGATCGGTCAGCGCCCAGACGTCGACGCCGCGTTGCGCCGCCCGTTGCGCGACCGCAGCGGGCGTCAGCAGCCCGTCGGAGTGTGTCGAATGGCAGTGCAGATCGTAGCGAAGCATCGGTCAGGGTCGCGTGGCGCGCCGGCAAAACGATGCGCGCCTTGATTGCAAACGCATATTCTAGCAAAATAGCGGGCTTTGCCCGCGCCGCACTCGATGCGAAGCGGCGCACTTATAACCGAACGGAATTTCTTGCTCACCGCGTCCAACATCACGATGCAATTCGGCGCCAAGCCCTTGTTCGAGAACGTCTCGATCAAGTTCGGCGACGGCAATCGCTACGGCCTGATCGGCGCCAACGGCTGCGGCAAGTCTACGTTCATGAAGATCCTGGGCGGCGATCTCGAGCCGACCGCGGGCAATGTCGTCCTCGACAGCGGCGAGCGGCTGGGCAAGCTTCGCCAGGATCAGTTCGGTTTCGAAGATCTCCGCGTGCTCGACGTCGTGCTGATGGGGCATGAGCTCCTGTGGAACACGATGCGGGAGCGAGACGCGATCTACGCCGATCCGGACGCGACCGAGGCAGATTATCTGCACGCCGCCGAATTGGAAGCGAAGGTCGCCGAGCTGGACGGCTACACGGCCGAGGCGCGCGCCGGCGAACTGCTGCTCGGTGTCGAGGTCGCCGCGCATCTGCACCAGGGTCCAATGGCCGATGTCGCCCCCGGATACAAGCTTCGCGTGCTGCTGGCGCAGGCGCTGTTCGCCGATCCGGACATCCTGCTGCTGGACGAGCCGACCAACCACCTCGATATCAACACCATTCGCTGGCTCGAGGGGGTGCTGAACGCGCGCTCGTCGACGATGGTGATCATTTCGCACGACCGGCACTTCCTGAACAGCGTCTGCACGCACATGGCGGACCTCGACTACGGGACGATCCGCGTCTATCCGGGCGGCTACGACGACTACATGATCGCCTCGACGCAGGCGCGCGAGCGACTGCTGTCGCAGAACGCCAAGGCGAAGGACCGGATCGCCGAGCTCGAAGAATTCGTCCGCCGTTTTCGCGCCAACAAGTCGAAGGCGCGGCAGGCGACCTCGCGGGCGCGGGCGATCGAAAAGATCAAGATCGAGGACATCAAGCCGTCGAGCCGGCAAAATCCCTATATCCGGTTCGATCTCGACGGCAAGGCGCGCCTGCATCGGCAGGCGGTCGAGATGAATGGCGTGGCCAAGTCGTTCGACAAGCCCTTGTTCGAGGACATGAGCATGCTGCTCGAAGCCGGCCAGCGCCTCGCGATCATCGGGCCCAATGGCGCTGGCAAGACTTCGCTGCTGCGCACGCTGACCGGCGAGCTCGCGCCCGACGACGGGACGGTCAAATGGGCCGAAAAGGCCGCACTCGGCTACTACCCGCAGGATCAGACCGACGAATTCGACTCCGATCTGACGGTTCTGGAGTGGATGCAGCAATGGGCTGGCGCCGATGACGACGACCAGGCGGTGCGCAGTGTCCTCGGCAAGCTGTTGTTTTCTGGTGATGACGCCGCCAAGCCGGTGCGGGTGCTATCCGGCGGCGAGCGCGGCAGGATGCTGTTCGGGAAGCTGATGCTGCAACGGCCCAACGTGCTGCTGATGGACGAGCCGACCAACCATATGGACATGGAATCGATCGAGTCGCTGAACCTCGGGCTCGAGCGGTATACCGGCACGCTGATCTTCGTCAGCCACGACCGGCAGTTCGTCTCCTCACTGGCCACGCAGATCATCGAGTTCGCCCCCGGGGGTGTTGTCCATTACCCGGGGAACTACGAGGACTACCTGGCCGCCCGGGGCATCGTCTAGGACAACCGCTTTCCGCCTCGCGGCGGAGCGGCGCCGCCGATTGCGCTTGCATTGGCGAGCAATTTGGTCAACAATTCCTACAAATATGCCAATGGTATTGGCGCGGTCGTCGTGTTCGCGCCGGGCGATTCCTTTGCGACAACGTGAATGGGGTCTTTGTGAAACTGTTCGACCGAGTGCTGAATCCGCGGGAAATCCGGCGCCGCCTTGGGCTTAATCAAGAGCAGTTCTGGACACAGATCGGCGTAACGCAAAGCGGCGGGTCCCGTTACGAAAGCGGCCGCGACATGCCTAAGCCGGTCCGCGAGTTGCTGCGCCTTGTCCATGTCGAGCAGATCGACTTGTCGCAGGTCAAGCGTGTGGATTTCGAGATCATCAGCTATCTGAAGGAATCCCACGCCGATCTCTACCGCAGTCTGCGTCGCGCGGTGCGCAGCAAGCACCGGCATCCGGAAGGCGAGCCGGCAATGGTCGACGGCGACAGCGTGATGCGCAGCTATCCGGAAACGGCGGACGAGCCCACCGGCGCCAACTAGCAGCCGCCGGCTGTATTGTCCGGCACGCGGCTGCTTACTCCCAGCCAGTTGTTCCCGCCCGCAGTTCCGGGCCGCGCGGTGACGCGCATTGCATTGTTTTTTCGTCGATTCGGCGCCGCACGCTAGAATCGAAGCCGTGACGCGCCGGCAGCTTGCTCGCGCCAACGATCACGGAGACCGCCAGGCATGGCAGAGCAAAAACGGGTGATCTGGTTCGATCGCTTGCGCATGAGCGATATCGAACAGGTTGGCGGCAAGAACGCATCGCTCGGCGAAATGATCGCGCAGCTCGGCGCCGAGGGTGTGAGTGTGCCGGGCGGGTTCGCGACCACTGCCTCGGCATTTCGTGAGTTCCTGGCGGAAACCGGCTTGAGCGAGCGCATCGCGGAAGCGCTGTCCGACCTCGACGTCGACGACGTGGCGAAACTCTCCCGGGTCGGCGCCCAGATTCGGGGCTGGATCGTCGCGGCAACGCTTCCCGCGAAGCTAAAGACCGAAATCGAGGCGGCTTACCAGCGGCTCAATACTGAGAGCCCCGGCGTATCGGTCGCTGTGCGGTCGTCGGCTACCGCCGAGGACCTGCCAGACGCCTCCTTCGCCGGGCAGCAGGAAACATTTCTAAATATCAGTGGCTTGGGCAATGTTATTCATGCAATAAGAGAGGTCTTTGCTTCCCTGTACACCGATCGAGCCATCGCCTACCGGACGCACCAAGGCTACGCCGAGACCGAGGTCGCGCTGTCGGTCGGCGTCCAGCGCATGGTGCGCAGCGACAAGGGCGCTGCGGGCGTCATGTTCACCCTCGACACCGAGTCCGGCTTCGATCAGGTGGTGTTCATCACCGCCTCGTACGGCCTGGGCGAGACCGTCGTGCAGGGTGCAGTGAATCCCGACGAGTTCTACGTCTACAAGCCGAACCTCGCTGCAGGAAGGGCGGCGATCCTGCGCAAAAACGTCGGAGAAAAGGCGGTCAAAATGGTCTTCGCCGACAAAGCCGGCGCCGGCGAGTCGGTGACGACCGTCGACGTTCCGGCAGCCGAGCGCCTGCTTTTTTCGATTACCGACGCCGAGGTCGAGGAGTTGGCCCGGTACGCGCTGGTCATCGAGCGGCACTACGGCAAAGCGATGGACATCGAGTGGGCCCGCGACGGCGTCGACGGCAAGCTCTACATCCTGCAGGCGCGCCCCGAGACCGTGAAGTCGCAACAGTCGGGCGCCGACAATCTGCGCCGATACCGGCTCGATTCGAAGTCGAAGGTGCTGGCGAGCGGACGGGCGATCGGCCAGAAGATCGGGCAGGGGACGGTGCGGCTGGTCAAGTCGTCGGCCGAAATGGACAAGGTCGCCGCCGGCGACGTGCTGGTCACCGACATGACCGATCCGGACTGGGAGCCGGTGATGAAGCGCGCCGCGGCGATCATCACCAACCGCGGTGGACGCACCTGCCATGCCGCGATCATCGCGCGCGAGCTCGGCATTCCCGCGGTCGTCGGCTGCGGGGACGCGACGCAGGTGCTCTCGGACGGCCAGCAAGTCACCGTGTCCTGCGCCGAAGGCGACACCGGCCACGTCTACGACGGGCTGTTGAAGATCGACATCGTCGAAGTTGCGCTCGACCGCATGCCGCCGTCGCCAACCAAGATCATGATGAACGTCGGCAATCCTGAGCTGGCCTTCGAGTTCAGCCGGCTGCCGAACGAGGGCGTCGGGCTCGCGCGCCTCGAGTTCATCATCAACAAGAACGTAGGCGTTCATCCGAAGGCGCTGCTCGAGTTCGACGCCCAGACGCCGGAGCTCAAGAAGCAGATCGCCGAGCGCGTCGCCGCGTACGAAAGCCCGACCGAGTTCTATGTCGCGAAGATCGTTGAAGGCGTGGCTACGATTGCGGCGGCATTTGCCCCGAAGAAAGTCATCGTCCGCCTGTCCGATTTCAAGTCCAACGAATATTCGAATCTGATCGGCGGCGAACGCTACGAGCCGCACGAGGAAAATCCGATGCTCGGCTTCCGTGGCGCGTCGCGCTATATCGCGCCGGAGTTCTACGATTGCTTCGAGCTCGAATGCCGCGCGATCAAGCGCGTGCGGGACGACATGGGGCTGACCAACGTCGAGGTCATGATTCCCTTTGTGCGCACGGTCGGCGAAGCCGAGCAGGTGATCAAACTGCTCGCGAAGAACGGCCTCGCGCGCGGCGACAACGGATTGCGCGTCATCATGATGTGCGAGATTCCGTCCAACGCGATTCTGGCCGATCGTTTTCTCGAGCACTTCGACGGCTTTTCGATCGGCTCGAACGACATGACGCAATTGACGCTGGCGGTCGACCGCGACGCCGGCGGGGCTATCGCGACGACCTTCGACGAGCGCGACGATGCGGTCAAGGCGATGCTGGCGATGGCGATCACGGCGTGCCGCAAGGCCGGGAAGTACGCGGGCATCTGCGGACAGGGGCCGTCCGACCATCCCGATCTCGCGCAGTGGCTGGTCGAGCAGAAGATCGAGAGCATGTCGCTCAATCCGGACACCGTCGTCGAAACCTGGCTCGCGCTGGCCAAGCAGGCGCGCTGAGGCGCCGTGAAATCGGGCGCCGCATAGTCCGACGCGGCGGACCGGGCATCGGCCATTCGGACGATTGACGCATCGCGCGCCAGCGCGCCCAATCGATGCGTGAAATCGGCGCCGGTCCTGTGCGTTACGCTTCGACCATCGCGCATTGCCGCGCGCTTGCTCGCTTCGGCGACGATCGCGACCGCGGCGATGCTCGCCCTGTTGCCCGGAGAGCTCTGGTTGCGCGGCGCGTGTGTCCTGATCGCGGGTGCCTGCGGGATCCGTGCGCTGCGGAGCCCGACGGCTCACAACAACAAGGGCGCGATCGCGGCCGTCGATCTCGCGGCGGACCGGCGCGCGATCCTCACCGATCGATCCGGCGGGCGCATCGAAGCGACCGTCCAGGCGGAAAGCTATGTCGGCGCCCTGGTGACGATGCTGGTGCTCCGTCCCGAGGGTGCGCGGCGCTCGCGCGCACTGGCGATCTGGCCGGATACGATGCCGGCCGGTGAATTCAGGCGTCTGCGGGTAGTGCTGCGGCACGGCGATCCTGGAAGTGCCCGGACCTGACGCGCGCGCCGCTAGGCCGGCGTGCCTTGCAGCCACGCCTGGCCGTCGATGACCTTGCCGCTTTCGGGTTTCGGCTGACCGGCCAGCAGGTGCAGATAAAGCGGCACGAAGACTTCCGGCGGCGGCAAGCGCGTGATGTCGTCGCCCGGATGGGTCTGCGCGCGCAGCGGCGACCGCATCGGGCCGGGGACGATGCCGTTGACGCGCAGATTCGGGGCGTTTTCCCATTCGTCGGCAAGGATCGCAAGCAGGGCGGACAGACCTGCCTTGGCGACCGCATAGGCGCCCCAGAACGCCTTCGGATCCTCGCCGCGCGTGTCCAGCGTGAAAACGACGCTGCCTTCGGGCGCGGCGCGCAGCAGCGGCAGCAGCGCGCGAGTCAGCCCGAACGGCGCGAGCAGATCGACCCGCAGTGTCGCGAGCCAGGCATCGAAGGCCTGGTGCTCGATCGGACCGAGCGAGCCCAGCTGCACGGCGGTGTGCACGATCGCGTCGATGCGCCCGTGCTGCGCCTGCAGCGCGCTCGCGACATTGGCGAAGTCCTCGGCCCGCGCCGTGGCCAGGTCGAGCGGCAGGATCGTGGGCTCGGGGTATCCGGCGTTGACGATGTCGTCGTAGAGCGCCTCCAGCTTGCGCACCACGCGTCCATGCAGGACGACGGTCGCCCCCTGAGCCGCGCATGCGATGGAGAGCACTCGTCCCAGTCCGCCGCTTGCGCCGGTAACGAGCGCCACCCGGCCGTCGAGCAGTCGGCGGGGTGCGTAATCGAGGGAAGGTAGCGGCATCGAAACAGCGCGTGCGGGGCGCGCCGATGATATCCGAAAAGACTGAATCGGCTGTCGATTGATGACGCCACCGACAAGCGACGACGGGACGCGCGCGTTTGCAAAACGCGGTACCCGCCCTTATAATTCGCGGTTCGCTGTGGGGCTATAGCTCAGCTGGGAGAGCGCTTGCATGGCATGCAAGAGGTCAGCGGTTCGATCCCGCTTAGCTCCACCACCAGCCCTGCGCAACACCCGCCTCGTCCCCATCGTCTAGAGGCCTAGGACATCGCCCTTTCACGGCGACGACGCGAGTTCGAATCTCGCTGGGGACGCCAACAACGGATCGCAACGCATCTTCTTGTTCCGCAAGCGCAGCGTCGCGGATACTGCCGCGGAGCCGTTGCAGGCGACGCGGCTGCGCTGCGGCGCTACTGCGGAGAGCACATCGTGACCTGATCCGGCCCGTAGCCCTCGGCTATGTACCCCTGGCCAATCATCGCGGCCTTGATCGCCGCGCTGGTCGTGTAACGATGATCCAGGTCGGCGCGATGGTTCCACAGCCGATACACGGCGACCGTCCCCGACGGACAGACGCCCGTAGCGGTATCCGGCGTATCGACATAGAAGGCATTCGCGGATTCGAGCACGGCCGCGGGCATCGCCGCCTGCACGTACGCGCATTCAGCCGGCGACGCGGAGAAGAAGTGCGAATTCCCATAGACGGGAGGCAGGTAAAACCGGCAAACGGGGCTCGCGCCGGCAACCGCGTCGGCGAAGGCGTTGAAGTTGTTTCCGGTACGTACCCAGCCGGCGATCTGTCCGGCATCCAGCGCAGCGATTTCCGCGCTGACCGACGTGAGGAAGTAGTGATCGGCGGGAGCGTTATAGTATTCGACCAGCTGAACCAGGCCGGGCGCAAGGGGAAGGACTGCGCCGTCTGCATTGCCCGCATTCGATGTGGCGAGCATCTGCCCGGTCGTGCAGTCCCAGCTCAGCGCCGAAGAGGCAACCACGGCGCCGCTGGCATTGGCTCCGGTGAACGTCGTCACCTGCGCCATGATCGTCGTATGTTCGGCCACCGCGGGGACCGTCGTATACCACTGCGCGGGCGCTCCAATGCTCAAGCTCGCGCCGGCGCTAACCGTCGGACCATTGATGGCAGGCGACTGGTACAGCAAGCCATAGTAAGGATTGGGCATGCCGGCGCCGCCCATCATCATCATCATCATCATGTCCATGTCGCTCATATCCATGCTGGAATCAGGCACGATAAGGAAAGCGACCACGTATCGGTACGATGCGCCGGGCGGGAGGTCGACATTTGCCAGCACCGTCGATGTGGCGGAGCCGGCAGTGCAAGTGTTGGCAAGGCTGGAAGAAGGAGCCACGACTTGAACGAACGGGCCAGTTGCGGCCCAGGACATGGTCGTGAGGCATGCGAGCACGGCAACAACGCAAGCGAGTGTACGTTTCATCGTTATCTCCACTGCAAGCGACGCCATCAAAGGATGGACGGCGTAATACCACGTACTCTACGCCACGTCAGGGCACCGCGTGGCCTTTCGTCGCCGCCGAAATATTGTCATCCCGGATTCGGGCACTGTCCAGCCTCCGGAGGGTGCTGGAGCAGGGTGTGTAGGGCCCGGTCTTACAAGGCTCGATCGCCAGTCAGCGCTTGTGCAGTCTGAGGCAATTCCAGGCGGGCGTTTGGCCCCCGCGCGAGTCGATCGACGTCAGCGCGCCGTGCAGCCACCGACTCGGCGCGCGTCTATCGTCTGCGTTATGGCCATCTCCTGGCCTTCCATCTTCCCCCTCATGCGGATCTGACCGTTGTAACCGTTGGCGACGAAGGTGAAGTCGCCGGTGCCGGTCATCGGATTGTTGCCGGTGCAGGTCATCTTGAACGTCAAGCGCGAGCCGCTGCGCGTCGTATCGCTGACGCGGCAGTTGTCCTGTCGCGGGATGAAGTCCTGGTCGCCTGCACCTTTTTTCACGCACATGCGCTGCGACATCGGGGGCATGGCCATACCGGGCATTTCCATCTTCACCGTAATCTCGTACTGGTCGTCGCTGCCCTGAGCGTATGCAAACTGCGTCATCGGAAGCAGACACACGCCGGCGGCGACAAACAAGCTGCGCGACCATCCGACGACATTCAATTGCGTGGCGTTCATCAACCTCTCCTCTGTCGGGTGCGAATCCGCGCTGCGGAACGGCAACAGTTCGCTCTCAGCATCTAGTCAGTATAGCGCTTGGAGTGCATCGGAATTCCTGTCACCCGGCGTTGCCTGCCCCTGGCAGGCTTCTTACTGGCACCTTACTCGAAATACGCCTTGCGGACGTACTGGTCGAGCATCCGCTCGGTGTTGAAGAATGAGCCGTTGATCGCAATCGCATGCCGCATGATGTCGATATAGCGATCGCGGTCGGCATAAAACATGGGCAGGATGACATGCTCGAGCTTGCCATAGAGCGACGCAGCGTCGGCATTGCGGTCGTCGTCGGCTTCGACGCCCTCATCGGCGCCGATCGCCCAGCCGGTGACGCCTTCGATGCAGCCCTCGACCCACCAGCCGTCGAGGATCGACAGCGACGGTACGCCGTTGATCGCTGCCTTCATGCCGCTGGTGCCCGATGCTTCCAGCGGCGGCTGTGGCGTGTTGAGCCATAGATCCGCGCCGGCGGTCAGCAGGCGCGCAACGCGCATGTCGTATTCCTCGATATAGACGAGCCTGATCTTGTCTCCGAGCGCCGCCTTGATCTCGAAGATGCGGCGGATCAACGCTTTCCCCAAATCGTCTTTCGGATGCGCTTTGCCGCCGAATATGAGCTGGAACGCGCCCGCGCGGGCGTGAATGGCCTGCAGGCGGGCCACATCGTTGAAGACGAGGTCGGCGCGCTTCCAGACAGTTGCCCGGCGCGCGAAGCCGATAGTGAAGATCCCGGGTTGCATTCCTGCACCGGTGATATCGTTCACATAGGAAATCAGCTCCGCCTTGGCGCTCGCGTGGGCATCCCAGATTTCGGACTTGGCGATGCCGAGCACGTGACGCAGGCTGGCATTGTCCTGCTCCCAATCGGGAATGTGCCGGTCGAGCATCGTCTTTATCGCCGGTGCGGCCCACGTCGCCGCATGCACACCGTTGGTAATCGAATCGATTTCGTGCTGGGCGAACATCGTCCGGGCGACCTCGCCGTGCCTTTTTGCCACGCCGTTCACGTAGTGACTGTGGTCGAGCGCGAGATACGTCATGTTCAGCACG
>Ga0207683_10000356_pt1 | contig 42023 bp, 55 predicted proteins | sample KBSM73metaG_FD_184333 | JGI IMG/M metagenome (GOLD analysis project Ga0207683, IMG submission 184333) | Miscanthus rhizosphere microbial communities from Kellogg Biological Station, Michigan, USA - KBS M7-3 metaG (SPAdes) (version 2) | ecosystem: Host-associated > Plants > Roots > Rhizosphere >... | reverse complement strand
TTTTGTTGAGCGGAATTAATTATACTTGTTCATCCCACCACGGGATTTCACGGTGTTCCTGTTCACGTGCTTTCCAGTCGGCCAGTGCGCGCTGGGCTTTTTCGTAAGTGTAGATATTGGTTTGAACGATGGTCACCGTCTGGTTTTCCCACAGTTCGATGTCGTAACCGTCGAAAGCAACATTTTTCCAGATTGAATAGCGGCGCGACACCGGTTTCGGTTGCTCTGGCTTTTTACAGACGTGTCGAGCGCGGGCGAGTGCATTAGTCGAGGTGATGGCACCACAGCGAGGGCACCGGCATTTGCCGGGACCGTGGGGCCGCCAGCCTTCTTTAAGATATTGCATCATTGGATCGGCCCCTTCAGGCTGGAAATGATGGCGATGTAGATGATCAGCAACAGGCCGGTGGTGATGAAGGCGGCGAAGTAGGAAAGCGCAAGCATTGCTTTAGCCTTCCTTTGGATCAAGATGAGCCAACTGGAAATTCCCGGTGCCTAGCAGTTCGGCCCAATCCTCGGCCTCCTGATGTTCGTCAAATGGTCCTTTGACGTACGCAACCTGATCGTCATCTTCGAATACGACGACGACCCATCCGCTACTTTTCCCTGACATGCTCATGGTGCTAGCCCTCCGCCACGATGCGGGCGCCAGCCTTGCGGACGTAGGTCCAGCGGTTTTTGCCAGCGCGAGTAAGCTTGTCGCGGAAAATTCCCTTTTTGACATGCCGCAGCTCGCAGCCATGCCATAGATGCGACATGGCGCAATCCGGCGCATCGGTGCCGCCGGTCACCTCGAATACCCGGTAAAATTTCCTGTCGTCCGTCTCGACTATCATCGATTAACCCCCGTTACGAAGCGGTATTGCTTCTAATGCCTCAAGGCCCGTAGGCTTGCGCCGCGGGCCGTGAAAGCGTTTAGAGGTGGCTTACGCCACCTCCTCCTTTTCAAATTTTTTGGCGTCGCGCTTGCAGGCCTGAGCGATCCGCTTGGTGACGATCTTACGGGCGTCGGTGAGATCAACAGCATTAATCCGGTTAAAGGCGGCGCCGTAGCCGTTGCCGTCACGGGTGGGCTGGCTCCACACCTCGAAATACTCCCTGGGCGCAGTGGCATCGAGAGTGTAGTAGCCGCGGCCCTTTGCTTCCTCGTCGGTCAACTCGATCATGACGATGGACAGGATTTGCCACTTGTAGCCAACCTTGCGGCCCTTCTGGTCGACAAATCCAAAGTCGACGCTGCCGTTGTCAAAGGAACGCTGGTTGCGGGTGCATTTGATAGTCATTTTGGTTCTCTCTCGTTCGTTTGTGGCTAACAAGTGCAGGTTTAAGGCAATCATTTCGTATTGTAAATAGGTAATGTGCAATTATTTATGGTTGACAACAGGAAAACCGGGTTTTAGAAGCAAACCATGGAACGCCACCCGACGATTGAAAAACTGCTCGGCGAGATCGAGGAATTCCGTCGCAAGAACGCGATGCCGGCCACCACGTTCGGGCGGCTGGCGGCTGGCGACGGCAATTTTATTCGTGCCATCCGTAGCGGCGGCCGAACGCCATCGCTGCAGACCCTAGATCGCGTCAAAACGTTCATGAAAACCTATCGGCGTAAGGCCGTCGCGTAGGACCACCCTGCCTGTTTCAGTACGGCGTCTGGCAGGGTGGTTTTTTGTGGAACCTGAAAAAGGAGATAGTAAATTAACAATTTCTAGAGACTGTGTCCTTTTTGCTCTAGCGGATCACACCAGCGCCACCGTATGCTCACAATATTCACAATTCCAAAATGGGGAACACTAACATGATCAGGCACTTAGCGTCAGCGGCGGCATTGTCATGCCTGCTCGCAACGCCTTCCTACGCTCAGAACACCACCGCGGTCGGAACCGGCATTTCCGGCGCCGAAGCCAACTCGGCGGCCGGCGCGATCGCCGTCAACAGGGGAAACGGCGGCAACTCCTCGCTGACGGTGAACAACCCTGCCAACACCACCGCGACGGTCAACAGCAACGTCAGCGGCGCCACCACGTCCAACATCAATAGCAACGGCACCACCCGCGTTGTTTCCAGTGGCACGACCACGGTGCGAACTGCCCCTTCTATGGTCGCGCCGGGGCTTGCCGCGGCTGGCTTAGAGACCTGTCTCGGCAGCGCCTCGGGCACCGTCTCGGCTATCGGTTTTGGTATCGGCGGTGGGAGCACCTATGCCGACGAAGGCTGCCAAGCACGCCTTGATAGTCGGACGCTCTACGCCTACGGCCTAAAAGCGGCTGCGGTGGCGCGCCTCTGCCAGCGCGTCGATATCTGGCGCTCGATGCCCGACATGTGCGCGCAGTACTGGCCGGTAGGTCAGCCTTACCCGGCTGGGGTTTATGTTGCTCCCGCTGGCGTCGCCATTACCATGTCGGCATCGTCTGACGCGGCCAGAGGTGGCGTGATCCGGGTTATCGATGGCCGCGACGGCGTCGAGAAGGATTGCCTCAACTACTCCCACACTGCGCGGAAGTGCTACCACTGGCTCGGCGATCCGCCGCGCGGCAAGCGTGTCGCCAATGTTGAGGCGCCGCAGCGCATCAAGGTCAAGTCAAAGTCACAGAAGCCGCCAAAGCCGGAACCGCAGACCGAGCCGGCCAAGACCGAGCCGGCTGAGGCGCCCAACACCTAGCCTTCCTAAACCGTACTCATGCCCGGCACCGAAAGGTTACCGGGCTTGAGGCCGTAGAAGCAATTCCGCTTCTTTAGGGGAATACAACATGCGTAAACTTATTTTCGCCTCCGCCGCTCTCGCCGCCATGACCCTGTCGGCCTCGGCCGCGCAGTTTAATCTCGGCACCGGCGTTACCTTTGGTAACGTGCTGACCAACGCTGGCACCATCTCGGCTGGCAACGCCGCTGCGGGTTCACTCGCCACCGGCCAGGTCCAGAGCATCGGCACGGGTTTTTCTGTGACCGGTCCGGGACCAGTTGGGACCACGACCGCTGGCGTTGGTGCCTCTGTCGGGCAAGCGGGATCGGTCTCGGGTGCGGCTAGCGTCGGCAACGGAGCTGCGCTGACCCAAGGCTCGGCGCAGATCATCGGCGTCGGCGCCGGTATCGGCCTCAAACTGCCCTGATATCGGCAGTTTCAAATTGTAGGACAGTCCGTGGGTGCCGGATTTTAAGAGCCGGTCAAGCATGACGCTACAATGAGGAGGCCCGGCTAGCTCACCCCCAGCCGGGCCTCTTTCGTAAGAGGTGGCCCAATGAAGATTGCGCAGATCGTGCTAACCAGAACCAAGCACGGTACCTGGAAAATCTCTGTCATGTCGCTGAAGGCAACCGAAAAAGTCGAGGCCTATAGGCTGATCGGCGCGACGTTGAAGGAAATCGCGCAGTTAATGGAAAGCGAAGATTGGGAGAAACTGTCGCTATGAGCCGTAACCCTTGGACGCCGGCCATGTTGGATCGCTTGCGCGAGCTGCACGCCGAAGGGCTGTCGTTCCGGCGGATCGCGGCCGGCATCAACGCCGAGTTCGGCACCAAATTCACGCGCAACGCCTGTGTCGGCAAGAGCCGGCGCCTTGGGCTGACGCCGCGACCGTCGCCGCTGTTACCGAAAAAAGATCCAGAGAGGCGCAAAGTCATGATGAAGAAGCCTGTTAGCCCGGCGCCGCCGCTGGTGCCCGAAATACCGCCGATCGGCGCCTTGCTCATTACCGACCTGCACGACGGCTGCTGTCACTGGCCGTTCGGCGAGCATCCCGCGATAAGCTACTGTGGCAAGCCGGTGGCGTACCGGCTCTATTGCCGCGAGCACTGCGAGCGCAGTTACATCACGCCATTGAAGCGGTGGGCGTGATGATCATCCTGGCAATCGATCCCGGCATATCGGGCGCGCTGGCGTTTTTCAGCACCGAAAACGGCGGTTTAGTTGCGGTATTTGACATGCCGGTGCTGGATGGTGACGTTAGTTCGCATCAATTGCGTGCTGTCATACGCTCATACATGCCGCATCTGGCCGTGATCGAGCATGTTCACTCACACCCAAAGGAAGGCGTTTCAAGCGTCTGGCGCTTCGCTGCGGCGTTTACCGTGGCGCGCACCGTGGTCACGCTGCTGGACATCCCGACCATATTGGTAACGCCCGCCAAATGGAAACGGGCGATGAGCGTCAAGGGCGGGCTTGATGGCAAGGAACAGTGTCGGCGGCTGGCGATCGAAAAGTTTCCGGCACATGCCGACCTGTTCGCCCGCAAGAAAGATCACGGCCGCGCCGAGGCGGCGCTGCTGGCGGTGTATGCGTCGACGCTTCCAACCATAAGGAACCATCAGAAATGAGCAACATACCGTTAGCCCGACAAATCTTGCACAGCACCCTGGTGTTGTGTCCCCACATGCCAAAGGAAGTTAAGCAAGGCATCCTCTTGGCATTGCGTAACATGACGCGCGAAAAGCCAGTGCATCACGCCATTGGCAAGCGCGTTAAGCTGGACGCTGTGTTGAAAAGTAAAGTGCGCAAGCTGGCCAATACCAACCCCGACGTCACCTATCACGAAATAGCAAACCTAACCGGCATCAGGAATACTGGCCGTATTTCCGAAATCCTGACCAGAAAGCGATAACATGATCCCGAACTATATCCACCACTCGCCATCCGGCCTCAATATGTTTGCGGCCTCGCCGGCGCTGTTCGTGCTTGAGCGCGTGCTAGGTTTCAAACAAACCGTCGGCGCGCCAGCACATCGCGGTGTTGCCGTCGAGGCCGGTGTCGCGCTCGGCCTGCTGAATGAAGGCGCCGACGAACAGGCGTGCATCGATGCGGCCTTTACCACTTACGATACCATTAGCGCGCTGTCGCCGGACGATCGAAAGGAGAAATACCGCAATTCGATCCCCGATATGGTGGCGATGGCGCTCGACGAGCTGCGGCCTTACGGCCAGCCGACCGCGGTGCAAGGTTTTATCGAGTGGAAACCGGAGTGCCTGCAACTGCCTGTTATCGGCTATTATGATTTTATCTGGGAAGACAGGGGCCTGGTGATCGATCTCAAAACGACCGAAAGGATGCCCGGCGAGATCAAGATACCGCACGCGCGGCAGGTGTCGCTTTATGCTGGCGACAATCATGAAGGGATGTTGACCTATTGCACGCCGAAAAAGTGCCAGACCTATCAGCTCGAAAACATCCGGGAACACCGCGAGGCGCTGCTTTCGCTGGCGCGGAAAGTTGAAACTTTCCTATCCTTGAGCGATGACCCTGAATTCTTTACCTCGATCACGGCGCCGGACCTTGAAAGTTTTTACTGGTCCGCGCCTAATGTGCGGCAGCTCGCCTTTGAGCATTGGGGGATTTAGCAATTGAGCATCTGCGGCGATAGCATAGAGGCAATGCAGTCTCTTTTCCCAGAGAAAGAGGGCGGTTCAATTCCGACCTCGCCGCTCCAACTCAGATTTGAGATCGTGCAACCAAAAACGGCCGCGGTTGCCTATCGCAAATGGCATTACCTTGGCCGCAATCCGTTTTTATCTCAGGTCAATTTTGGCGCTTACTTTAACGGCGTCCTGCTCGGCGCCATTTCGTTCGGGCCACTCGGCGCGCCAGAGTTAAAGGGGTATTGGGACCGCGAAACACAAGCCGGCTGGTACGAAATAAAACGGTTGGTCATGTCACCGGAGTGCCCGCGCAATTCCGAAAGCAGGTTTATTGGCAAGACGATCACCCTGTTGCGCAAGCGGTGCGTCGTCAGGGGCTTGGTGGCTTACGCTGATGATAGCGCCGGACATACCGGCATTATTTACAAGGCGTCAGGCTTTAAATACCTTGGCCTGACGGCAGCAAAAACCGACTTCTGGGTTGGCGACAAGAACGTAGGCGCCAACAGGTCCACAAAAATCAAGATTAAAGGGCAGGTCGGCGAATGGCGACCGCGTTCGCGCAAACACCTTTTTATTAAGACCTTTTCTCCGATACCGGGATAATCCGGTGTGGTGCAGCCGCAGACCTGATTGCGGCATTTGGTGAGGAATGAAACATGACAGAACAAACGAGTGTATTCGGTTTTTCAACCGAGCCATCGGCAGGCGGTGACTTCACGCCGATCGTCAAATATGACGCGCGCGCCGGTCGCGTGTTTCGCGTCGATCGTGTGCAGGGCGCCGATGGGTTCGAAAGCGATCCTGTTGATATCACCGCCACCTTCAAGGCGGTGGTTGATTTCGAGAATATCCAGGTCGGCTGGATTGATTTTCCAGTCGGCTCGGCGCCGTCATTCGTGTTGGTTCCGATGGGCAGCACCCTGCCTGATCGCCCGTCAACCAAGCACAAGAACGGCATCCGATTTCTGATGAAACTTTCAAAGGGATGCGGCGGCGACAATCCAATACGGGAAATCGCCGGCACGTCAAAGGCGTTCCTCGGTGGTGTTGAAGAAGTCTATGGCGCCTATGCGCGGGAGAAAGCCAAACATCCCGGCCAGCTCCCGGTTATTTCAATGGTGTCGACCACGCCGATCGTCAGCAGCAATGGCGCCATCAAGAGCACGAACTATAGGCCTACGTTTCGGATCGATGGCTGGGCCAAGAGGCCTGATGACCTTATCCACAGCCCTGTGGATAACCCTGTGGATAAGTCGGCGCGTAATGGATCTGGAGCCGCGCCGTCGACCGGCTCGCAGACGGTGCCGCCGCCGAACCGGATGGCGCCGCCGCCGCAGAATTTAGATGATGATTTCGGCTAAACGGGTTTAGGATAAACTTACCGTTTGCTAATCGAAAAAATGGCCGGGTGGCGCTGATACGCCGACCCGGCCTCACACCCGTAATCCCGTTTGCACCAGCATTACAGGCGGTTCCCTTGGATATAGCAGAAACCCCGCCACACGCAAACTTCGATCCCGATTTCGCAACGCCATCGCAATGGGTGGGCATGTATCGGGCCTACGGCCTGCAGATCGTACCGGGCAAGATGCCGGTCAAGGGTGGTACGTGGAAAACACCGGCGCTCGCCAGTTGGACCGAATTCCAGGAAAACCTGATCCCGCAGGCCACCATCGACCGCTGGTACAGTCCCGGCGGCGAGCACGCCAGCCGGCAGAATATGGGCATCATTACCGGGCGCTGTTCCGGCAACGTGTTCGTGGTCGACCTCGACGACCAGAAGGGGCCCGACGCACAGGCGTGGTGGCATGGGCTGATCGAGCTGCACAATAACGGCATGGACCTGGAAACCGTCGAGCAGCGCACCGGCGGCGGTGGCCGCCAGAAGCTGTTCCGGGCACCAATGGACTGGGTGGCGCCGACCAACAAGACCGTTATCCATATCGATATCCGCGGTCAGGGCGGCTTTGCCATGATGCCCGGCAGTATCCATGAGAGCGGCCGCTGCTACGAGTGGCTGGCCGGCTGCGCGCCTTGGGAGATGCCCATCACATCAGCTCCTGAATGGCTGCTGGAGGCAGTCGACACGCTGATAGCGAGGCACGGCAGCCGGCCGCGGACAAAAAAGACAGCCTCGCCAGGTACCGAAAAGAGCGTTTTCGGTACCCGCATCATCGAAGGCCGCGAAAGCTATATGCGCGACATGATCTGGCGCGTGGTGCTGGAATGGTATCGGGAATGCCCGATAGGACCGCCGCCAGCGGCGGCCAGTGCGTCCAAGCGGGACGAGGCCTGGACGGTCTACGAGGGCTGTGTGGGCACCCGGATCGCCGAGGAAGGGCTGTCTAACGCCGATGGGCTGGAACGGGAGAACCGCGGCTACAGCATGTTCGCCAATAAATGGCGCCGGGAAATGAAGCATTGGGGCAGCCCCAAAATGATGGCGGCGGCGAAGCACAACCCGAAGCCTGCTGCCGAGGCCGAGCCAAAGATCGATCCGGCAACCGGCCAGCCGCTGCCGCTGATCCTGACCTCGGCCGAGTTTCTGGCCGGCTACACGCCGCCAGCGTACCTGGTCGACGGCATGATCCAGCGCGGCTACCTCTACAGCCTCACCGCGCGCACCGGACACGGCAAGACCGCGGTTGCGCTCTACATGGCGCAGTGCATCGCCAGAGGCCAGATGATGCACGGATGCAAGGTGTTACCGGGCACGGTGCTGGTGCTGGCCGGCGAAAACCCGGACGACGTACGGGCACGGTTCTTTGTCCTCGGCAAAGCGTACGGTTTCGATCCAAGTACTTGCAAAATAAGGTGGATACCGGGCGTCAAGCATTTGCCGACCGAATTGGACCGTATCCGCCGTGAAGTCGCTGATATCGACGATCTGGTGCTGGTGCTGGTCGACACCGCCGCGGCGTATTTCCCCGGCACCGAGACCAATTCCAATTCGGAACAGGGTGCCTATGCCAGGCTGCTGCGGGAACTGACTTTTCTCAAGGGCAAGCCGGCTGTCATTGCCTTAAGCCATCCCGTCAAGAATGCCGCGCGCGATAATCTGCTGCCAATGGGCGGCAGCGCCTTCCTCAACGAAGTGGATGGGAACCTGACGCTGTGGTCCGGCAACGATCGGCAGACCACCCTGCACTGGCAAGGCAAGTTCCGCGGGCCTGAATTCGATCCTGTTACCTTTGAGATGGTCGAAGCGCATTGTGACGCCGTGAAAGATGAAGCCGGCCGCCTGCTGCCGTCCGTGGTTGCTAAACCAATGTCAGGGGCCGAGGTGGCCCTGTCAGAGGACGCCGCGGAAAAGGATGAAGATGCCTTGCTGCGTGTCGTGCATGCCATGCCAATGGCGTCATGGGGCAGTCTGGCCGATCGGCTGGGGTGGAAAAGGAGGAAGGTGCAGACCGTTCTAGAACGGCTCGTCAGGGACAAGCTCGTTACCAAAAAGCGTAACAAAAAGTACGTCATTTCTGATAACGGAAAGGACGTTTTAGGTGTCTGAAAACAGCGGTGCAAACTGCGGTTCAAAGTTTTCCGTTCGTTTGTCGTTTTGCACCGGGTTCAAGTCAGCGGTGCAAACGGTGCAAATGTGGTTTAGTTCATTGAAAGTATTACGTTATTTTTGCACCGTGCTAGGTTCAGCCCCGACCTGTGGGAGGGCTGAACTGCACTGAACTGCACCTTAGCGAAGCGTAGCGAAGCGTCCCGTTCAAATAGGTTCAAAACAGAGAGGCCGACCTGATGTCAAAACTAAACGAGGATACCCGACCCCTCGGCTCTCCCAAGTCATGGGCGGCGACCTACGGCACCCACCTCGCAGGACAGGCCGCGATCGATGGCGCAGATCACATGGCGATCACGATGGAACAAAAGTGGGGTGCTGGACGCCTGCGCTTGCTGGTCCCGGTGGAACTCAGGGAGCGGTTCGACAAGCAAAGGTTCCGCTTCAACTCGGCGATCTGGCATGGCGACCTGCAGGAGCTCCAGACCGAGGCGCAGCGGATGATCACCGCCTGGATGGCGCTAGACCGCGCAGCCGTGGCCGCTGGTGCGTCAGAACTGGACCCCTTGGTCTGGGAAGTGGCGATGCAGGATGGCACCGTGGTGGCGCTGGTGCGCTGTCCAGAGGACGTCTCGATTGTGACCCAAGGACGCCGCATGGCGGTCTATACCCTTGACGAAATCGCCGTCATGCTGGGGAACTACCGGGAAGTGGTCAAGGTCAAGGACACTTTCCCTGGCGCCACCGTCGAGGCGATCAGGCGGACCATCAATGATCCCCTAGACGGGTTCCGCGATGGCAGGCGCCTGGATGATACGCTTAACGACGAAATACCGCAGATCGGTGCTTAGCATGATCTTTACCTCAATCGATCGACCTACCGCATGGCGTGGCGCCACCTGGTCGATTGACCTGGTCAAGCTGCGCTTGGTAGAGGCATTCGAAATCGAGGCCAAACTACCCGGTCTGCGCGGTAATCATGCCAGCGGAAACGCATGGCCAGCCATGGCACGCGAATTCGAGGACCTGATCGGCTGGTCGGACGAAGCACGGCAAGCGGTATGGGAGGATTGGGAACGTGCCAAAGGCGCCTTCCCCTACGAGGTGACACGCTACGAGGAAACAATCGCCTGGCTGGTGCTGCTGAAAGACCAGCCCGGCGAGCAACGCTGCCTGGCGGCATGGGCAAAACTCAAGGCCAAACCACGCCGTGCCAGTTTACGTAAATTGATGCGAAAAACAGGCTGGAGCCGATCAACGTTTCACCGCCGACGTGACAGTGGTGCTGCCAGAATAGCGGATTATCTGAATAGCCATGGTGTGGCGGTCAGATAAAATAGCTACTTGTGGTGTGGACCATTTGGTGCCATTTTCCCTCTGCAAACCGATAACGTGACAAGCTATGACCTTTTGCCCTGACCCCCAGCGCAAGGTTTTGGTTTGTACGTTATCGGTTTTGTATTGAATTAGCGGCACCTGCTACGCCTGTGCACGGGCAAAGTGGTGCGGAGGTGGACTAGTGGCCTGAAAAACCGCTTGGTTCTGCGAGCTGGGACCGGTGTAGAGTAGCCAGCACATGCTTAGACCAGATCAACGCCATGCCCTGCTACTCGCCGATCGCACCCTCGATCTGGTCGAGGTGCAGGAAGCTGTTTCCTATGTGCTGTCCGTTAACCCTACCGCTACCCTGCTAGAGTGCGAGATGGCATTCCGCGATGCCGCTGCGCATAGCTACCTGATCAGTACAGGCAATGGCTACCGTGTAGTGATAGGCATGGTTGCCTGGCGTATAGCACTAGGCAAGGAAGGCATCAGCACAGAGCAGAACCATGGCAGGCTACTACAATACAGCAGAGTGGCAGTTAGCTAGGCGACGTGCCCTGCATGACCATGGCTACAGGTGTGCACGCTGCGATACCACACTGTTCAACATGGGACGTGAAGCGCACGTACACCACAGGAAGGCACTTAAGCGTGCCCCTGCTCTGCGTAGTGAGCCACTCAACCTGCAAGCCTTGTGTCGTGCATGTCATACACGCGAACACAATGAAGAAAAGAACCCAATGATGACATCGATCGATGGAATGCCGAATGATCCATCGCACCCATGGCACCCTGGGGGGGCGGTCGTGGAATATAGGGATGTTTCGCAAAGGAGCGGCGCCCAAAAAAGAACTCTTTCATTAAAAATCGAAAAAAATGAACAGGACCAATGACTAGCCGCAGTGCGTTACAAATCGAGGCGCAGCGGGCATTAAGCGGTAAACGTAAGCGGCAATTGCCATGGGAACGTAAAGGCCTCTCGCGTGTCGAGCGCGTGATCGAATTCCTTGAGTTTTTACCGATCACCAAAGGCATTTTAGTCGGCAAGAAACTGAAATTACTACCCGGTCAACGGCGGTTCATCGAGCGTATCTATGGCTCTACCGAGGTGCGGCTGGCGATCAAGTCCGAGCCGCGCGGCAACGGCAAGACGGGCTTGGTGGCGGGCCTGGCGCTGTGTCATCTGATCGGACCCGAGGCCGAGCTGCGCGGCGAGTGTTATTCGGCTGGCGTCGATCGGCGGCAGGCGGCGCTGATGTTCGACGAGATGGTTGCCATCATTGAGGTAGTGCCGGAATTCGCGGCGGTAGCTCGGATCAAGTCTGGCAGCCAGCGGCGGCATATCGAGGTGTCGGATGGGCCCGGCAAGGGCTCGAAGTATGAGGCGCTGTCGGCGGATGCCAGGCGTGGTCACGGTCTGGCGCCGAGCTGGTGGGCCTATGACGAGATGGCGCAGACCCGCGACCGGCGCCTGTTCGATGCGCTGCGTACCGCGATGGGCAAGCGTAAGCGGTCGCTGGGTGTGGTGTTGTCGACACAGGCCGAGGATGACGAGCACCCGCTAAGCCAACTGATCGACGACGGCCTGAATGAAATTGACCCGAGCCTGGTGGTCGATCTGACTTGCGCGCCGAAAGACGCCGACGTCTTCAACCAGGATGTGATCCGCGCCTGCAACCCGGCGCTTGGTACTTTTCTCGACGCCAAGACCCTGTTCACCGAGGCCGAGCAGGCGCAGCGGATGCCATCGGCGGAAACCGCGTTTCGGAACCTGCGCTGCAACCAAAGGATCGGCTCGGCGCCGGACATGCTGTGCACGCCGGCGGTTTGGGATTTGGGCAAGCCGCCGATCAATATGGGCATCTTCACCGATGGCCGGCCGGTGTTCGCTGGGCTCGATCTGTCGGCGCGGCTCGATTTGACGGCGATGGTGCTGGCGGCCGAGGATGATCAGGCGCGCATTCATTTGCTGCCGATGGCCTGGACGCCGGAAAAGACCTTGATGACCAGGACGCAGCGCGACGGCGCGCCGTATGATGCCTGGCACCGTGGCGGTTTTCTCAATGCCACGCCGGGATTGGCGATCGATTACGATTACGTGCTGGCGGAAATCGCCACGGCCATTGATGGCATGAACCTGGTTCGCGTCGCCTATGATAGCTGGAATATCACGACCTTGCGGCAGGCATTGAACCGTACATCGCTGGATTTGCCGCTGGTTAATTTTGTGCAGGGCTGGAAATCCTATTCGCCGGCGGTTCGTGAATTCGAAATCGCCGCGGTGGAAAGCCGGCTGGTGCATGGCAATCATCCGGTGCTGCGCTGGTGCGTCAGCAATACAATCCTGGTTCATGCGCCGGGCACGCCGGGGCAGAACCGCAAGCCTGAGAAGCGCCGCACCTATGGCCGGATCGATCTGGCGGTCGCCGCCATCATGGCGATCGGCACCATGAAGTGCTCTGACGACGCCGTGATGGATGTATCGGCAATGATCGGATGATGCTCATGCTCGGCAAGATGTTTGCCGCGATCCGGCGCTGGTTATTGCGGAAGGAAAAGGGCTAAAGCCTTGCGATCGATGTAAACCAATAAGGAGGAATAGGCATGAAATCATTCTTCGCACTTGTTACGCCGTTCGACCCCAGCCTTAAACCCGACCAGGGTTTGCCGACGCCGCAGCCGCCGACCGGCGGGCAGCCGCCGCATCCCGATCAAGGGCTGCCGGGTGATCTGCCGCATCCTGAGCACCCGATTTATTACCCGCTGCCGCCGAATGCGCCGGTTGATCCGAGCTACGGCATTCCGATCGATGGGCCGTATCCAGATCAAGGCTTGCCTGGTTCGCAGCCGCATCCCGATCAGGGCCTGCCGGGCTCGCAGCCGAAACCGGATCAGGGACTGCCGCCGTTCCCGTCACATCCGATCGTGCTGCCGCCGGGCGGTGGCAACTGGTTGCCGGTTTATATCGACAACTCGCTGCCGGGATCGCAGCCGTATCCTGACCAAGGTCTGCCGGGCTCACAGCCGAAACCTGATCAGGGGCTGCCGCCTTTCCCGTCGCATCCGATTGTGCTGCCTCCGGTTGGTGAAATCCCGGTACCGCCGGAAATCGGCATTTCCGGCACCATCAAGTTCAAGGCAATATGGACGCCGCAGAACGGTTGGCAGACCATTGGCATCATCATTCCGTCAACAGACGGCAGTGGCAAGCCGATCCCAACGCCGTCATCCAAGCGAAAATGACGCCTGGCCGCCGCGACCTGGTCTATATTGTGGGTATGGTCGCGGCGGTGGTGCTGATCGTGTGGGCGCTGTTCTATATCTAGAGGGGCGCTCATGCACGTCACGATTGCAGTCAGCAGCAATACCGAAAATGGCAGATATTTGATCGAGTGTGCGCGGGCGCGTGACGTTTCGGTTACTCGTTTTGTCAATAAGCTAATCGAGCGTATAGCGCGCGATCGTCTTGTCGACGCCGTGCTCGACGATGACGGCGAACACGATCGCGCCAGGCACGAACACCGATTTAGGGAAGTCGTTTAACCGTTAACCGAAAGGGCTGACGCTATGACCGCTCAACTAGAAGACCGGGTATTGGACCTTGGCATCAACGTGCTCGATGCCGAAAGCACCGCGATTTATATCGTTTCGTCGGCGACCGAGCCGACCACCTACGCGCTGGCGACGGCCGGCGCCGGTTCGCTCGGTTTCAAATCATTCGGCGCGGGTGCTGTATTCGGCTCGCCGTCGGCGGCCGCCGACGCCAACGGCCGGCGCGTGACCTCGACGGCGGTGACCGACGGCACCATTGTCACTGGTGGCACCGCGGCCTGGTGGGCGATCGTCGCGGCGGCATCCTCGCTTCATGCGCACGGCTCGCTGGCGGCGAACCAGGTGGTGACCGCGGGCAACACCTTCACGCTGGCGGCGTTCGATATCACGGTACGCGCGCGATGATCGATAACGATCTGAAAAACAGTCCGGTGACGTTAGGCGCGCCGGCGATGTCTATCAATCCGCCTGCCAAGCCGAAACAGCAGGACCAGCAACCCAAAGCAATGGAAACGCAGGATGACGCGGCGGCAGATCAAGACGACGACAAACTATAAATACGGCCCGGCAATTTCCTATTACGACGACGACAAGTGGATCGGTCGCAGCCTCGGCCTGTACGGCGAATATTCCGATTACGAAGTCGAGGTTTTCAAGAAGTGCCTGCGGCCTGGCGGGATCGCGCTTGAACTCGGCGCCAACATCGGTTCGCTGACGGTGCCGTTGGCGCAGTGCGTCGCGCCTGACGGCAAGGTGATAGCGTTCGAACCCGGCCTCGACACGCTGCGGCTATTGCGCCGGAACATCGAGCAGAACGGTCTCGACGGCGTTGTTGAAATCGTTCCAATGGCGGCATCGGACAAGCGCGAAACGCTGCCGATCGTCTACAACCCGAACCCGAATTATCCAAAAGTCGCGCTCGGCGACAACCCGCACACCAAGGGCAACCAGGCCGACGGCTATATCGAGGCGATCACGGTCGATAGTCTCAACCTGCCGCGGCTCGACTTTGCAAAAATCGATGTCGACGGCTGTGAGCAATTCGCGCTCGACGGGATGCGCGAGACCATCAAGCGTTGCCGCCCGATCATTTTCATTGAGAACGAAATCCCTGACAAGGCCGAGCAACTGACCGCGACCATTATCGAGCACGGCTATCGCGGCTACTGGTACCGGCCGCCGCTGTTCCGGTTTGACAACCACGCCGGCGTGATCAGGAATATCTTTCCTGGCACCGTGGCGCTGATGCAGGTTTATATTCCCGAGGAAATGGATTTGGAGGTGAAGGGCTGCGACGAGGTGTCGGATATCCGCACCGCCGACCCCAACGATCCCGATCTGTTCAACCGCGAGATCGTGCGTTACGGCCGCTTGAGCGCGCGCTATCCCGAAAATTTGGAAGTGCGGCTGATCCAGGCGCATTACCTCAATTTGATGGGACGGCTCGACGAAAGCGCCGAGCTGATCCGCGAAAACCTCGAACGCAATCCTGATCATGTGCCGACGCTGGCGATCGAGGGCTTGCATATGCTACAGGCCGGTAACTACCGGGAAGGCTGGCAACGCTACGAGCTGCGCTATCAGCAGAACAACCCGGCGCAGTTCGGTGGCCACCGCAAGCCGCGCCACCTCAAAGCCTGGGACGGCACGCCGACCGACGCGCCGCTGCTGGTCTGGTCCGAGCAGGGTTTCGGCGACACCGCGATGTTCGTGCGCTATTACAAGTACGTGCTCGAACGCGCGCCGAATGCCATTCTTGAGGTGCAGCCGGAAATGTACGAACTGATCGAGAGCTCAAAGATCGCCAGGCCGGGCACGCTGTTCCGGCTCGGGCGTGAATTGCCCGATCAGTTCGGGCAACAGTGCTCGATCCCGTCGCTGCCGGCGGCGCTCGGCGATGACGGCTCGCTGATCCCGATCGACGGGCCGTATTTATTCGCCGATCCGGTTCTGACCACCAAGTGGCGGGGTGTTGTCGGCGATCGGCAGATCGGTGTGTGCTGGCAAGGATCGCCTCGATCCGAACGGCCTTATACCCGCGATTTGCCGATCGAGTTCCTGCGCGAGCTGGACGGCGACCATGGCCCGTTTTTCTCGCTTAATGATGCCTGGGTATTCGATAGCTACGCCTCGACGGCGGCGGCGATCATGGCGCTCGATCTGGTGATTACGGTCGACACCTCGGTCGCGCACGTTGCCGGTGCGCTCGGCAAGGAAGTCTGGCTTTTGCTGGCGTTCGATCCGGATTTTCGCTGGGGGCTGAAAGGCACCACAACGCCGTGGTATCCTTCGATGCGGATTTTCCGGCAACCGCGTTTGCGCGACTGGCGCACCGTGATCGACGAGGTGCAGCAGGCGTTACAGGAGCGCCAGGATCAATGCCGCGCCGACGCGGCCTAACGATAAGGAGCGCAAACGTGGCAAGCGATTTTATCCCGATCAATGTCAACAACCCGACGGTGGCGACGCAGGCGAACCTGCTCAAGCAATATGTCGGTATACTGCGTAGTGCCTACGAAATCGGCCAGCGTGTCCGCGCGCTGATGCTGCATATGCACGACGGTGTTACCTTTACCGAGCTGGAGAAGCAGTTCGGATTGCCAACAGGTAAAGGCAACGTGGTGTTCGACCTGGTCAATGGATCGATCGGGGCGATGGAAAGCACGTTCCAAAACGACGACTGCAAGCAGATCACCGAACAACTCGGTTAGGCAAGGCGCGGGTGATGGCCGGTGACAGTCTGGAACACTTCCGATCAGCGCAACATCACCGTCACCGGCAGCGGCCTGATCGCGACCGTCAACACTACCAACGGCGCTAACACCAACGGCATTCGCGCCGACACATCGAAGTCGGGCAGCGGCAAATACGTTATCGAGTTCACCGTCAACAACCAGAATGACGGATTTTACGGTCTCGAATACGCCGGAAAGGACCCGTACTACAATACTGGTCCCGGCATCTGGCAATTGCACTACTACAGCGGCGCCACGCTGTTCGAAGAAGCGAACGGCCCCTGGCTGTTTTTTGATAACACTACTCTTCCCGGTGGCGGCTATCCGCCATTCGGGACGCCTTATACACTCCGCTTCTTCGTCGATCTGGACAACAACAGATATTACGTCCAGATCAACGGCACCAACATGGGCGGTTGCGATCCGACCGCGCAAACCGGCGGTTTTGGGTTCACGCCATCGGGCCCGTTGTTTCCGTTCTTCGGCGGCGTCTATTCCGGCGAAAGCGCCACGCTTAATCCGACGCCGACGAGCCTTCCTGCCGGATGGACCGCGTGGGACGCATCAACCGGCGCCACGCTTACCGCCAGCGCACTAACCAACACCGCGCCCGTTCTCGGCCCGGCCACGCTGACGATCAACGCGGCGCCACTCACGCTGTACGACTATGCGCTCGACTACGGCCTTAACGCCTTCCTGCTGGCAAACAAGATCGTGGTCTGCTCGGCGTTGCCGACCACCTACACTGAAGCCAACAGCACGTTCAAGATCGGCCAGAAGTCATTCAGCATCGGCGGCGTTGTCACATCAGGGCCGCAAGCGGCGTCACCTGATGGGCGGCAGATCGTCACCGCGGCGGTGGTCGGTGGTAGTGTTACCACCAACGGCACACCGACCAATTGGGCCATCGTTGACGACGCCAACACGCGGCTATTGGCAGCGGGGATCATGACGGGATCGGTGGCGGTGACAACGGCTGACGGCTGGACGCTCGACGCCATGACTATCAACGTGCCCTGATGGCGTTTGGCTTCAAGGGATCGGGTGGGTCCGGCACCACCGCGACGGCTAACCAGGCCTCGTTTAACGCGACCACCACCACGACGGCGGGTGCGGCATGGGACCTCGCGGTTCTGCTGATCGGCGTTGACAATAACCAGACAACGGACGGTGACGAGAACGCCGTCACCAGCATCAATGCCACCAACGGCAACGTCTGGCAGAAGGCGGGTGAGTTCACCAACGGCCAAGGCACCGCGCAGACCGGTGCCACCTGTTCGGTCTGGTACAGCAATCTAACGGCGGCGATTGCCACCGGTTCGACGATTACAGTTAATTTCTCCAACAGTGCGTCTCGTGATTTTTCGGCGTGGTCGCTAACCTACTTCACGTCAGCCACAGGAAAGGCTGTAGCTCTCGCAGCCGCTGCCGCTGGGCTGGCCAACGACGCCGCCGTCGCCGGTTCGCTTAACGTCACGACGCCGAATATTGCTTGCCTGCGCATCCGCGCGATTGCGTCCGAAGCCAACGTCACCACGGCACTGACCAAGACGGCGGCGTTCACCGGGCTGCTCGCGGAAGGCACATCGGCGGGCGGTACGAGTACTTCTAAGATCGGCATCCGTGGCGAGTATGCGATCAGCACCGGGACCAGCCTGGCGTCAGCGCCAACGGGTGGCGCCGGCGCGGTCGATAATGCTTCGGTCTACGTCGCTTTCGCCGAAACGATTGAAGTTCTCGTTGACGCCGACTTGTTCAACACCGCGCCGCTGCTCGGTGCGCCGGCGTTGTTCTCGGCGCAGACCTATAGTCTAGCCGCCGCGAGCTACCTCAACGGCGCGCCGTATCTAACGGCGATCCCGGCGTTTGCCAAAACCGGCGCCGGCATCGCGGCCGCGAACTTAACCAACACCGCGCCGCTGCTGGGCCCGGCGACGCTGCAACAGCGTGTGGTGCTCGTCGCCACCGCACTGACAAATACCGCGCCCGTTCTCGGCCCGGCGACGCTGCAACAGCGCGCGGCGCTAACCGTGGGCGCGCTGACCAACACCGCGCCGCTGCTCGGCGCACCGCTACTTGCCGCGACTTCGATCCTGGTCGCGGCGCCGCTGACGAACACGCTACCGGTGCTCGGCCCGGCCACGCTTGGCCAGAGGCACACATTGATTGCCGCGACGCTGGCGAACCTGGCGCCGCTATTGCCGGGCCTGTCGCTCGGCATCACCGGCACCATGGCGTGCGCGCCACTGACAAACACGGCGCCGACGTTTGGCAGCGCCAACCTGGCGCAGCAGCACGCGCTCGGCGCTGCGGCGCTGTCGACCGGGCCGCCGGTACTTGGCGCGCCGGCAATATCGATCGCGATCGCCGGCCTGGTCGCGGCGGCGCTGACCAACAAGCCGCCCGGTGTTGGCTCGATCAGCTACACGCCGAGCCAGATCACCGACTTTACGACGGTCGCGAGCACGGTATCCGCCGACGTCGCCGATGGTCCGTATGGCGCAGGCACCGCCGACAAGCTGATCGAGACTGCGACGAATGCGCAGCACTCGGTGTCGTTCTCTTGGTACCTCACTTCAGGCACCTCGACGGTTTGGGCCGAGCTGAAGGCGGCCGAGCGAACATGGGCGGTGGTCACGCTCAAAGACGTCAATGGCGGTTGGGTCAACCTGACCAGTCAGACGCACGGCACCGAGCTAGGTTCTAACAGCTCGCGAAACGTCGTCCCGCTTGGTGATGGTTGGGCGCGTTACGAATTTACGTCGGTCGGCACGCCGTTCTTTATGCGCATTGCGACGGCGCTGGGGGACGGCGGCGGTTCCTATCTCGGCGACGGCACCAGTGGCATTCTGGTCGGCCGCGTCGGCGCCGCGCCAGGCTCGGCGGTTTCGCTCGGGCCTGCACTCGTCCAGGTTAACGAAAAGGTTCTCGCGGCCGCGCCGCTAACGAATACCGCACCGGTGCTGCCGGCGCTGGTGCTTGCTATCTCTGGCGTGATGGCGGCTGCGCCGCTGACCAATACGGCGCCGGTGCTCGGCGCGCCGGCGATCGGCCAAAAGCATCTGTTGGCTGCGGCCAACCTAACCAATACCGCGCCGCTGCTCGGCGCGCCGTTGCTGGTCGGCACATCGGCGCTGACGGCGAGCGCGCTAACGAATACGCTGCCTGTTCTCGGCCCGGCCACGATCGGGCAGAAACAGGTTCTGACCGCGGCGACGCTATCCAACCTGGCGCCGACGCTGCCGGCGCTGGTGCTCGGCATCACCGGCACCATGGCGGCGGCTCCGCTCGCCAACACCGCGCCGGTGCTGGGCCCGGTGGTGCTGGCGCAAAAGCACGCGCTGACGGCGGGCGCGCTAACCAATACCGCGCCACTACTCGGCGCACCGGCATTGCTCGCCATTGGCGGGCTGGTTGCGGCACCGCTGACCAACACCGCGCCATTGCTGGGCGCGCCTGTTATCGGCCAGAAACAGGTTCTGGCGGCCGCCGCGCTAACGAACACCGCGCCGCTATTGCCCGGCCTGGTGCTTGGTATATCCGGCGTGATGGCGTGCGCGCCATTGACCAACACCGCGCCGCTACTCGGCGCGCCGACGCTGGCGCAGAAACAGGTTCTGGTCGCCGCGGGTTTAACCAACACCGCGCCGGTACTGGGACCTGCGATACTGGTCGGCAGCTCGGCACTATCAGCCGCGCCGCTGACGAATACCGGCCCGGTGCTGGGGCCGGCGCTCCTCGGCCAGACGCAGGTTCTGTCTGCCGCGAACCTGACCAACGGCGCGCCATTGCTGCCCGGCCTGGTGCTTGGCATATCCGGCGTGATGGCGTGCGCGCCACTGTTCAATACCAGCCCTGTGCTGGGGCCGGCGGCACTCGGACAGAAACAGGCGCTGACGGCAGCGACGCTGGCGAACCTGGCGCCGGTGCTGGGTCCGGCCTCACTGGTCGGCAGCGCAACGCTGGCGGCGGCAACGCTAGCGAACACCTCGCCGGTACTCGGTGCACCGGCGCTGGTTCGGGTTACTGCGATCGTCGCGGCATCGCTGACGAATACCGCGCCACTACTTGGCGCGCCTGTTATCAAGCAAGCGCACGCTCTGTCAGCGTCGCTTACCAATACCTCACCGGTTCTAGGCCCGGCGACGATCACGCAACGGCAGGTTCTGGCCGCGGCGCCGCTCGCCAATACCGCGCCTGTTCTCGGGCCGGCGACGTTCTCGGAACGGCGGCAGCTTACCGCCGCTAACCTGACCAACAGCGCGCCGGTGCTGGGTCCGACATTCCTGACCGTGAACAGCGGCCGGATCACGCAACATTACACGGTCGCCGCACAGGACACGCCGAACCCGGAATTCGTCGGGCAGCAAACACCGCCGGCGGCTTACACCGCCAGGCGTACGCCACCGGCACAATGGGATGCCATCGCATGAGCACAGTGCATGAAACGGTCAACTGGACGGCGGGCGACGACTGGCAGATCAGGGCCACGCTGATCGACGACACCGGCACGCCGTTTAACCTGAGCGGCGCGCCGCCGATCAAATGGGCGCTGATCAATTCGGACGGTTTGCGCGCGCTCGACGAGACCGACACCACCGTTTCGATCATCGACGGCGTGAACGGCAAGTGTGAAATCCATATTGCGGCGGCCAAGTCGGCGCCGCTACCTGGCGGCCGCTACAGCGACATGATCCGCATCGTCTACGGCGGCATGACCTCAACGTTATCCTACGGGCCGATCGATGTCGCGGCCAACCCGTGGACCGCGGCCGAGGTGGCCGCCACTGGCGCTCAAATGCTGCGCGTCGTCTAACCGGAAAGTAAACCAGCATGGACGTGGAACATAAGGTAACGGCGGCGCCGCCGCCGAGCGCGGACGTGCGCGAATTCATCATGAGCGATGGTTCTGTTGATCGTGTCGGCGACGTGATCGAGCCGGCCGGCTGGGACCTGTCAAGCTTCACGGCCGGCGCCAAGTTCAATCCGATCGCGCTGTTCAACCACAAGGCCGATCAGGTGGTCGGCAATTGGACTGACGTTCGCGTGAAGGGCGGGCGCCTGATCGGAAAGTTTAATCCGGCGGCGCCAGGCACCAGCGAGATCGCCGACAGTATTCGCAAGCTGGTCGAGCAAAACATTCTGCGCGCGGTGTCGGTTGGCTTTGAGCCGATCGAGCGCGAGCCGCTGAATGAAAAGGCCGACAAGCACTACGGGCCTTGGCGCTTCAAAAAGCAGGCGTTGCTTGAATGCTCGATCGTTAGTGTTCCCGCCAACCCCAACGCGGTCGCGCTGGCGCGATCGATGAACCTACCACAAGCGACCGTCGCCGAGATTTTCAGCAAGCCTGCAAACGAAAATCCTGGGCGATCATCTCATGGCAAGCCTGCCGCATCATCCATCGAAACTAAAGGGTTTCGAACCATGTCAACCGCAGCCACCATCGCGGCTAAAATTCAGTCCGCGCAGCAGAACCTTAATGCCTTAATGGCTTCTTTCGAGGAACTCGCATCCCGCGATAATCTCGATGAAAACGAAACCAGGTCCTACCGCGACGACCTGCCGGCACAGATCGATGCCGCTAAGGCCGAGCTGGAAAGCCACAAGCGATCCGAGCGCATCCTGGTATCGGGCGAAACCCGCAGCGCGCCACCGGCACGCGACGGCGAAATCCTGGCACCGCAACCGGCCAGGTCCGAACCGGCACCGGAAGCAATCCGCATCCCGGCACAGCCGCGCCAGAAGCTGGAATATTCCGACCATCAGTTCCGTGCATTGGCGGCCTGGACAAAGGCACAAGCGGCGCACGATCCCGACCTCGGCCGGACGCTGCGCGACATGTACCAGGGCGGCCAGCATTCCGAAATCACTTCGGCGGTGTTGCGTGCCGCGGTCAACCCGGCAAACACCACGGTGGCGACCTGGGCGGCCGAGCTGATCCAGACTGAAACCCTGCCGTTCCTCGATCGGCTGATACCCGACAGTATCTTTCTGCCGCTCGCCAATATGGGCGCGCGCTATAATTTCGGAACGGCCGGTAGCCTTAAAATTCCGGTGCGCGGCGGTGGGCCGACTAACCTGCTGACGGGCAACTGGACCGCTGAAGGCGGTGCAAAGCCAGTCAAGCGAGCATCGTTCACGACTGTGTCGCTGTCGCCGAACAAACTGTCGGTGATTTCGACCTTTACGGAAGAAATGGCAACCTATTCGCCGCAGAGCATCGAGCAGATCATCCGTCAGGCAATGAGCGATGATACCTCGATCATTCTCGACACCTACCTGATCGACGCGGTGGCATTTTCGGCTGGCGTTCGTCCGGCTGGATTGCTTAACGGTGTGACGCCGATTACGGCATCAGTACTAACGCCGACATCGGCGGCAATGATTGCCGACCTTAAGGCGCTGGTCGGTGCGTTGATCGCCGCCGGCGGCGGCCGCGCGATTGCGATCATCGTCAACCCGATGCAGGCGCTGTCGCTCGGCCTGGTGCAGACCACGACCGGAGACTTTTTGTTTGCCAACCCGGAACAGGTCGGCGCCAAGTTCCTCGGCGCTCGCTTTATCGTCTCGGCAACCTGCCCGGCCGGTCGCGTGATCGCGGTCGACGCGGCAGATTTTGCCTCGGCGCAAGGCGATCAGCCGCGGTTCGCGGTATCGACCGATGCAACGCTGCATGAGGAAGACACCACGCCGCTGGCACTCGGCACGACAGGTTCGCCCAACGTGGTCGCGGCGCCGATGCGGTCGCTGTTCCAAACCGATGCGGTCGCGGTTCGCATGAGCCTTTACGTCTCATGGGTCATGCGCCGTGCGGGCATGGTGCAGACCATCGCCGCGGTCACCTGGTAACAAAAACCGCAACGCTGCAACCGTTGTGGCGTTGCGCCAACCTAAAAAGGAAACCATTGAAATGGCAGACGAAAAGACGTTTGAACAGCGCCGGCAGCAAGTCATTGACGACGAGAAAAAGCGAAATGAACAGGCCGAGGCCGATCGCAAGACACGCGAACAGGCCGACCAGCAGCGCAGGAAGGAAGCTCGTGATGTGCCGCTGGTGCCAGACGCTGCTGGCAACGTGATGGTGGAAGCCTTTATGGGACCATATCGCGGCAACCGCCTGACGATGACGGCGGCCGATGGTCAGGCCGCGATCAATAACCATTGGGCGCGCAATCCCGGCCAGATCGAATACGAACACGAACCGCTTGATGACGCCGGCCGCATCGCCGCGCTCGATGCCTCCAAGGCTTGGGCACAGGTGCAATGGGATGCTGCTAATGGCACTAACGAGGAGGACATCGGCACGCCGCTCGGCAACAAAAAGCGCAACGTGACGCCGGAACCGGCCGGCGGTTATGTCACCAAGACGGCCGAACCGACGAAACGCTAATATGGCAAACATGCTGCAAATCCTGGCGCGGCTGATCGTGCCGCGCCAGAAAGCCAACCCCGCGGGCGAGGGCAATTGGCACGCCGGGCCGTACACGGTGAACGGCGGCGTGATCCCGGCCGGATCACCGTGGAACTTCTGGCAATGCGACATCGATCCGTGCGGCTATCCGTCGAGCGCGATCGTCGAGGCTTGCGTTTGGGCTTATGTCCGCGCCATCGCGCAACTGCCTGGTTACCATCGCCAGGAGCTAAACAACGGCGGCACCGAGACCATCACGACGTCGGCGCTGGCGCGCTTGCTGCGCAATCCCAACCCGTACCAGACGCCATCCGATTTCCTGGTGCACTTGATCCGCTCGTTATTGCTCAACGGCAACAGCTACTGGATCGCGCAGCGTAACGATCGCGGCGAGGCGACCGCGCTGCATTGGACCGACCCGCGGCAATGCCAGGTGCGTGAAATAGGCATTCAAGGACAGTCCTATCGCGAAATTTTCTATGAGATCAGCGACAACCCGCTGTTCCAGTTCGACCGCATCCTTGGCCGTGGTTCGCTGGTGGTCCCGGCGCGCGACGTGTTTCACGTGAAATTAGCAACGCCACGCCACCCGCTGGTCGGTGAGACCTGGCTATCGGCGCTGCCGACCGAGCTGGGGCAAAGTGCGGCGATCAATAATTCGCTGACGCAGGCGGCATCCAACATGCGGCCGGCCGGGCTGATCCATACCGATATGACCTTGACGCCGGCACAGGTGCAGGACCTTAAAAAACTTTGGGAGAATACGTCGCAGAACCTCGCCAGTGGCGGCGTGCCGATCCTGACCCATGGCCTCAAGTTTCAGCCGCTGACGATGAGCGCGGACGATCAACAGATCATCGAGCAAAAAAAGTTAAACGACAAAATGGTTGCCGCGGTGTTTGGGGTGCCGGCGATCCTGCTCGGCATGACCGATACAGGCAGTTCGAAAAGCGCCGAGGCCGTAATGGCCGAATGGCTGGCCGCCGGCCTTGGCTGGCTGATCAACCATATCGAGGTGGCGTTCGACCAGTTTGTCGACCTTAACGCCAATTCGGTCGGCAAGGGCCGCGAATATACCGAATACGATACCCGCATGTTGCTGCGCTCGGCGTTCAAGGATCGGCTCGACGGCCTGACGAAAGCGGTGGTTGGCGGCGTCTACTCGCCGAATGAAGCGCGCCGGCTCGAAGGCTTGCCAGATGCCGAGGATGGCGCTGAACCGCGGCTGCAGGCGCAAGTGGTGCCGCTGTCGGCCTGGGACAAAGCGCCGGCGGCGCCGAGCGCACCAGCCGCGCCGGCAGCACCGACCAAGCCTGACGCCGAGCCGGCCGAGGATGACCAGGCCGCCGAGGACAAGGCCGCGGCGTTCATCGCTTTCAACCTGAAACGGGAATTGGCTGATGCCCGCACTGCCTGATCGCGCGCTGATGCGCGCCGTTGCTGATGTGGTTATCGATGAGGAAAAGGCGCGCGCTGCCGCCGATCGCGAACTGGCCGGAGACCTGGCGCGGCTTAAGGAACGGATAGACGAATACGGCAATGTGATCGAGACCAAGTTCCTTGGACTGGACATGCGCCTGCGCGATCTGGTCGCCGCGCAGGTGGCGGCGATCGTGGTTCCACCCGGCGAGCGCGGCGAGAAAGGGGAGCGCGGCGAAATCGGGAACCGGGGGGAACCGGGCGAACGCGGCGCGGATGGCGAGCGGGGGGAGAAGGGCGACCACGGGGAACGCGGCGAGGTGGGCGAGCGCGGGCTACAGGGCGAACAGGGCGAGCAAGGGCTACCAGGCGACGCCGGATATCCCGGCCGCGCCTACGGTCTGCACAGCGCGACGGTGGCCTATCGTGCGCTCGACGTGGTGGCGTTTAATGGCAGTGAGTGGCGGGCTAAGGTCGACAATCCGGGACCGTTGCCGGGCGACGGCTGGATGTTGTCGGCCAAGGGCGTCAAGGGCGAGAAAGGCGAGCGCGGCAACAGGGGGGAACCGGGAGAGCGCGGGGCGCCAGGCGCGCCGGGCCCGGCCGGTGTCGGCATTGCCGATATCGTGATCGAGCAGGGCCTGCTGATCATCGTGCTGACCAACGGCACCACCAAAGAATTCGCGCTGGAGGCGGCCTGATGAGCATCCGCCGGTCTGGTCTCGATCTGATGGTGCTGCCGCGCGGGCTGCTGTCCGATGCCAAGGGGCATCTGCGGATCGACGGCACCTGGGACGACTATACCGTGGTGCAGACCATCGCGCGCGCCATCGGTTGGTTTGAACGGGAAACCGGTGTCAGTATCAATGCCGCGACCTACACATGGAAACCGACGGTCGACGAATTCATCGACGGCATGGCGCGGGTGCCGGTGTCACCGGTCAATAGCTGGACCGCCGCGATCGGCGCCACCGACGCCACATCAAGCTATGCCATTGAAAGCGATACCTTGCATGGCGTTCAAATCGAAAACCTGGTCGGCGCCTGGGCGTCGGGCCTTACCGTCATTATCCCGAGCGGCTACACCAGCGTCGCCGCGATCGATCCCGGCATTGTCGACGCGGTGTTCCGTTACACCGCGCATCTTTACGAGCACCGCGAAATTCTGGTGGCCGGCTCGGAAGCACAGACGCCCGGTTGGATGGACAACGTAATAGCGACCTGGTGGAAGCCACGCCTTTAATGAAAACCGTCGAGCTGTTTCGTGATTACGATTACCGGCCGCACAAGCGCAAGACGGTGCGCTTTTATGGCGGCACGGTTTACACCCGCGTGCTCGAAATCGCTGCCCACGAAATCGAGCGCACGGGTGCCGGCCGGATAATGACCTCTGATCCGGCCGGCACTTATTTAACGCGCGACGCAAGCCACGCTTTCAAACCTCGTAAATGGAGAAAATAAGCCATGACCGATCTAGTCATCACGCCGGCCAATGTCGTCGCCGGTTCTAACGCCATGCGCGCCGACGGCACTGCTGGCGTTACCCTGCTGGCCGGGCAACTGATTGTCAAAGACGCCACCACTAAAAAATATGTGCTGGCTGACAACAACGCGGTGGACGTCACCTTGCGGAAGCCGGCTGGCATCGCATTGCATGGCGCCTCGCCAAGTCAGCCGATCGCGTTCCTGACCTCTGGCGATATTACGATCGGCGCCGCCGTGGTCGCCGGCACCGATTACTTTCTATCCGGTGCGCCAGGCGGCATCTGTCCGCGCGCTGATGTGATCTCAGGCATGAATGTCGTGCTGGTCGGCCTCGCCAAATCGGCCACGGTGATCGCGGTCGATATCCAGGTGCCGGGCGTCACGCTCTAACCATGGCGCTTGCAGCGGGTAGGCTGGCCGTTGCCGATGGCGCCGGAACGCTGCGCTATCGCGTGACGTTTTCGGAACGCGACACGACGTCGGACGAATACGGCAACCCGACCACTGGCTGGATTGATCGCTTCACCGTATCCGCCGGTATCTTCCCGCGGCTCGGCGGCGAGGCGGTCGACGCCGCGCGGCTGGCTGGCCGCCAGCCTGTCGTGATCCGGGTGCGCAAATCGCCGGATACCAGAAAGATCACGGTCGACTGGAAAGCCACCGACCAGAACGGCGCCGAATACAACGTGCGCACCGCGATCGATCCGCTGCTCGGTGACGGCCGCCGCGGTTTCTATATCGACATGCTTGCCGAGACGGGTGTCGCGGTATGAGTGACCCGAGCCTGCCGCTGCAAAAGGCCATGGTCACGGCGATGACCAACGCCGGTATTGCGGTCTACGACCAGGTGCCGCCGGGTGCGGCATTTCCCTATGTCACCGTCGGCGATTGCCAGGTGCTGCCTGACAAGGCCGATTGCATCGATGGCAGTGCGGTGTTTCCGCAAGTCGACGTCTGGTCACGAACCACCGGCTACCCGGAAACCAAGCGCATCGCCGCGGAAGTGCTGGCCGCGCTCGACGACAAACCGCTCGCCGTCGACGGTTATCATTTGGTGGTTTTTGAATTCGTCGACGTTCGTTATTTGCGCGACCCTGATGGCATCACCCGGCACGGCGTTTTGAATTTTCATGGACTACTGCAACCGGTCTAAAGGAGCATGAAGCTATGGCCCAACCTACTGTTCTACCTGGCACGAAACTGTGGATCTTGATCGGCGACGGTGGCAGCCCTGAAGTGTTCGACCAGCCGTGCGGCCTCACCACCCGCGGCATTACGTTCACAGCCTCGACTAACACAACGTTGATCCCTGACTGCGATGACCCCGAGGCGCCGGCATGGGAAGCCAAGGATGTTAATGGGCTGTCGGCAAGCGTCACCGGTAACGGCGTCATGGCGGTGGAAAGTTTTGACGTTTGGAATACCTGGTTTCAGTCGGCGTTGCTGCGCAACTGTCAGGTGACGCTCGATCATCCCGAGCTGGGCCATTGGCAAGGCTTGTTCATCCTGACGACGCTGACCTATGGCGGTGAGCGCGGCCAGAAAGTCACTGTCGACGTGACGCTCGACAACAGCGGCGCGGTGCCGTGGATCGCCAACCCATGAGCTATAGCGGCAATCCGACGGTCAAGCGGTTCAAGACCGATATGATCAATTTCCGCAACCAGCTCGCCGGATCATTTGAAGAGAACATGATCCGTCAGGCCGAGGAGTTGATGCAGAACATGCGCGGCGCCGTTCCGGTCGACAGTGGCAATCTGAAGCGATCGATCCGCCGTCGCAACATTACCCGGAAGTTCGGCAACCGGGCACGTGTGTCGGTGCTGGTGTTTGCGGGTGGGCCGTTGACTACACAACGCAGTGCCCGTAGCGGGCAAATCTACGACTATGCGCTCGGCATCGAATTCGGAACTGTAGACACCGAGGCCGAGCCGTTTTTCTATTCCAGCGCGCGACGCTACCAGCAAGCCGGACGGCAGTCGGCGGCCGAGACGCTGGAAAAGGCAATCGAGGAAAACAACCGGCTGCGAGAACAGCGCAGCGATCATTACAGCCGCAAGTCGGCGCTCGGCGTCTCTACCGGTGGCCGTGGCGGCGCGGTGTTCCTGTGAGCGCGGATGGTTCGCTGTCCGTGTTCTGGGGCGACGGCGAAACCCGTTTCAAAATTGCGATTGGGGAATTCCGCGAACTGCAGGAGAAGGTCAACGGGCGGCGCGCCGCGATGGGGCTTCCCGGCATTGGGCCACAGGAATTCTCCAACGCGCTGCGCACCAACAACGCCTGGCCTGACGACGTGCGCGACGTGCTGCGCGTCGGCATGGTGGGCGGCGGCATGACGCCAGCCGCCGCGCACCGCAAGCTGGTGTTGTATTTCGACCACCGGCCGCCGGTCGAAAGTTATCAAACCGCGTTCGCGGTATTCGCCGCGGCGTTCGTCGGCGCGCCCGGTGATGAAATGCTAAAAAAAAAGACAGCGACAACGGACCCGACGAGCCTATCGCCTTCTCCCGAATTTACGGCAACGGCGCCGTCATGAGTTACACGCCGCAGCAAGTCGACGCGATGTCGTTCTGGCAGTTCGCCGCCTGCGTCGAGGGCTTCAACAAGGGCAACCACCCAACCGATCTGGCGCCACCGTCGAACGCCGAGTTCGACGAGTTCACCGCGCGCTATGATAAAATGATCGCCTCTAAAATGGTGCATTGAATGGCGAATGATCTAGTCGTTAACCTGGGCGCGCGGCTCGATCAATTTTCCGCCGACATGAACCAGGCCGGCGATATTGCCGACGGTGCGGTTTCCAAGATCGAGCGATCGTTCGCCAGTCTTAACCCCGGCATCAACATGTCTGGCTTGGCTGCCTTGACCGCTGGCGCCGTGGCCGGTTTCGGCGCACTGATGGGGCTGGTGGCTTCGCTCAACAGTGGCCTCGACGATATGGCAAAACAGGCCGAGCGTGTCGGGCTGTCGTTCGAGCGGTTTCAGCAACTCAAGTTTGGCGCGGCGGCGATCGGCATCGGCGACAAGGCGTTCGGCGCCGACATGGAGGCGTTCACCACCAATGCGCAGGCGGCGTTGTCCAAAGTCAACGATCTCAAGCGGGTGTTCGATGCCAACAACGTTTCAATCACCACCGCCAACGGCAAGCTGAAAGAGACTAACGCGCTGTTTGAAGCCGCGGTTGACGTTCTTAAGCGGGCGCCGACGCTGGGTGACGCCTTGCAGATCGGCGGTTTTCTCGGCATCTCGAAAGACTTCGCGCAGGCAATCTATGATGCCGGCGACAATTTCCTGCGGCTGGCGTCGACCGCCAACAGCGTCGGCGCGGTGATCGACGACGCTACCATTGCCAAAGCGCGCAAGTTTACCAGCGAGTGGAATACGGCGAGCGCGGTATGGGGCGCGCAGATGAAGGCGGCGACGCTGGAGTTCCTGCCGTTGATCAATGACGCAATAGCAGCAGCCAAACGCTTGCTGGAAGTCGTCGGCATGGCGACCAGCGCGATCGGCGCCATCAAGGATTTTGCATTCGGCGTCAATGTCGACACCGCCTCGCTCGACAAGCTGCAAAGCACGGTTGACCAGATGCTGGTGGTCCGTGACAAGCTGGCGGCCGGCGATACGCTCAACCCGATCGAGCTATTTCAGGCCAGCAATGCGCAAGAGAACGGCGAGCTAACGGTCGCCACCGTTGACAAGTATCTGGCGCTGCTGGCTGACCGCATCCTGAATTTTAACAAAAGCGCCGGCGCCAGGGTGGTGATCTCGACTGGCACGCCGAGCGTCAACCCCGGTATTAAGTCGACAGCAGGTGGAGAGACTGCCTCGGCCTATGAACGCGAGGTAGACGCGATCACTAAAAAGATCGCGGTTATGGAAGCCGAGACCAAGGCGGCTGGTACATCGATCGAAAACCGTGCGGCGATGACCGAGCAGGCGCGGCTTTATACCGCCGCGGAAAAAGACGGCATCGTAATCACCGAAGCCTATGCAAAGGAGATCGAGGCGCTGGCCGGCAAGTATGGCCTGGTGGCGCAGAAATCCGCCGAGGCACAGGCGAAAGTGGCTGCGATCAACCAGGCCTATCAAACCGTCGGCTCGGCGGTTTCGACAGCGTTTGCCGACGCGATCGTCGAGGGCAAGAAATTAAACGAAGTTCTCGACAGTTTGGTGAAAACGCTTCTGAAGGCCTCGATCAACACCACCATCGGCGCCATATTCAAAGGCATCACGCCGGGCGGTAGTTTTGGATTTGCCGGCGGCACCAATTTCGCACCAGGCGGCATGGCGCTGGTTGGCGAGCAAGGTCCCGAGCTGGTTAATCTGCCGCGCGGTTCGCAGGTGATCCCGAACGACGCATTGCGTGGCGGTATGGGCGGTAGTGGCCAGATTGTCTACTCGCCGGCGATCGATGCCCGTGGCGCCAGTGTCGAGGCGGTGGCCCGGCTGGCGCAGATCATGGAACAGGATCGCGCCTCATTTGCGACCCGAACAGTCGCGACAATACAGCAAGCGCGACGCGCGCGACTGCCGGGCGTTTGATGACAATCACATATCCAATTAATCTGTTGCCAGGTTTTCCCGGTTGGACGACTGGTTTCTCGCTGCGCTGGCGCCAGGAACAATCGACGCAGGCGTCGGGCCGCATCCTGGTCAAGGACATGGGCGCGCCGTTATGGACGCTGCGCGCGGCTAGCAGAACGATGTCGCCGAACAACCTTGACCTCTGGCGTGCTAAACTGACTTCATTAGAGAATGGCCTACAGATATTCTGGGGCTATCCGATGTCGCGTTGCTATCCGATCCTTTATCCAAACGGCACATGGCCAACCGGCAGTTCGTTTAGCGGCAACACCGCCAACCTGTCAGCGATCAATGTTAATCGCAAAGCAGTCACACTATCGGCGTTGCCTGCCGGGTTTGTGTTGTCGGTTGGCGACTATATCGCGATCACGTTCGGCACCCGCAAAGACCTGCACCAGGTGATGGAAACCGCGACCGCTAATGGTTCAGGCGTCACTAACGAATTCGAAATCCGGCCGCAGCTCTGGCCTGATATGACCATCACCAAAGCGGTGTCGGTGAAACAGCCAGCCTGCCAGATGGCGATCGTACCTGGCTCGTTGTCGACAGATGCGGGGCTAAACGGTTGGGGTGCGTTTTCATTCGAGGCGATCGAAAGCCGTGACTACCCTGCGATAACAGCCGTTATCGCGCCGCCGCCTACCGACCCGAATATTGCCAGCGTTAAACTGTTGCTCGGGTTTGAAGGCGCGGACGGCTCGACTACGATCACTGATGAAAGTCCGGCGGCGAAGGGCAGCGCCACCATATCCGGCAATGCGCAGATCGACACGGCGCAGGCAAAATTCGGATCGTCGTCGCTGTTGCTGGACGGCGTTACACCGTTCGACAAGATATCGTTCAACAGCAGCGGCAGCCCGGCAACATGGAATTCGGCTGATCTGTCAAACGTCACGTTGAGCCTTGCAAACCTTCGGGCGACTGCGACTGGCACTGGTGGCGTTCGTGCTACTACAGGCAGAACGACGGGAAAATACTATTTCGAACAGACGTTTACGACGATAGGGTCCAACCCATCGGTCGGGCTTGCGCTGGCCACAGCCAGCCTGACTGGATCGCCGGGCACCGGGATCGCTTCTGTCGTCAGGTTTACCGGCAACATTACCGTCAACGGTGTGGCGACCGGTAATTCGCTCGCGATAATTGGCGGCGGCGATGTTATCGGCATTGCCGTTGACCTGACCAGCACGCCAAAACAAATCTGGTTCAGGAAGAACACGGGAAACTGGAATGGTAGCGGCACGGCCAACCCGGCAACGGGTGTTGGTGGGATCGATATCTCGTCGATCAGCACCGGGCCGCTGTTTCCGATTTTCTTTGGCACGAACCTTGACGCAATGACTGCGAATTTTGGTGCGTCGGCGTTTACCGGTGCGGTGCCGTCTGGCTTTAGCGATTGGGAGTTGATCGGGCCATTTACGATCGAGGCGTGGATCAGGATCAGCGGGTTTGGTACCAGTACCTGTACCATCGTCAGCCACGGCGTCAGTTCAATTTCATATGGTTGGTGGTTGACCCACTCCAACGCCGGGACGCTGCGTTTCCGGCTCGACGACAATGCCGATGGCGTACAAATCTATGATGTAACGCAGGGCACTGCGCCGATGGTCGCAAACCAATGGTATCACGTCGCGGTTGATCGGGACGCCAGCAACAAGATCCGTCTCTACGTGGATGGCGTGATGCGCGGCTCGCAAACATCCGCGCCTGCGGCGTCGGCCAACTCTGCTGGGACGCTGGACATTGGCTATATCGGCTCGACTACGTCGTTGGCGTTTGCCGGTTGGATCGACGAGCTGCGCATCACTAAAGGCGTGGCGCGCTATGCTAGCGATGCTGGGTTTACTGTGCCGACGGCAGCTTATCCGAGGATATAAATGCGAGGTATCAGCGCCGCCAACTACACCGCCCTACAAAATCGTGTATTGCTGCCGCGTGATTTTGTCTGGTTCGTGGTGCGCGATCGTACCACCGGCGCGCCTGTTACCGATGGCTATTGGAGTGACATTGGCCCGATCACCGCCGACGTGATCGATCCTGATACCGGCGGCACCTCGACGCGGACCTGGGTGGGTGCTGGCTCGCTGATTTCGATTTCAAATATCCCGCTGGTGTCAAATCTCACCGTGCAAAATGTCACCGTGACGCTGTCGCAGGTGGCTGATCGCGTCAATCAACTGGTGCGGCTATACGATTGCAAGCAAGGTCGCATCGAGATTTACCGCGGGCTGTTCGATCCGAATTCAAGGGTCATGGTAGCACCGGCCGAGCCGAGATTTGTCGGCACGATCGACGAAGCGCCGATCAACACGCCGGCGGAAGGTGAGGACGGCGACGTGCAACTGGCCTGCACCAGCAACACCGCCGAACTGACGCGATCGAATACCGACACGCGAAGCGACGCCAGCCAGAAGCGCCGCAACCCGGTCGACGAATTCTTTCAGGACGTCGCGGTAGTCGGCGGCTGGCAACAATTCTGGGGCAAGGAAGGCGGCTCGCCGCGCAACATGCCGGGTTATTATAAGAGGCCAACGTGATCCGCCATGCCGAGCCACCTGACAAGACGGCGGTAATCACGCTGTTGAAACAGTCGCACCATGCCGCCGGGTTCGATACACCCGGCGGCTTTTCGTTTCCGTTCGACCCGGCCTATGCCGAGCGGTTGTTTTTCATTCACCAGACGCCGCGCCACGTTTGCCTGCTGCTCGATGTCGAGGGCACCGCCGGCGGTGTGTTGATGGCGTCCTATGGTGAGCACCCGTTCGGACCGGTCAAGGTGGCGCGCGAAACCGTGTGGTTTATCAACCGGCACTATCGCGGCCTTGGCGCTGTCAGGATGCTTGACGCTTATGAAGTGTGGGCGCGTGCCAACCACTGCGAATTCATTGGCATGGCCGGCATGGGCGAAGACCCGGAAGTCGGTAAGCTATACCAGCGCCGCGGCTTTATGCCGGCTGAGCGTCATTACTTGAAAGCGATCTAGTGGCAATCTTCACACTGGCCGCGACTGCGATCCTCGGCGCGATCGGCATCACCTCGACGTTTGCGATATCAGTCGCCGCTGCCGGCCTGGCCATCGCCACCAGCTACGCCGTCAGCACGGTGATGAAGGCGCTGGGCGGCCAGCCGGAGCAAGCCAAGAGCGACAGTTTCGGACAGCAAGGCACGCTTGCCGCTGGCGGCGACGTGCCGCGTGCGTTCGGGCTCGGCAACCACATGACCGCGGGAAGCCTGGTCTATGCGAATTATTGGGGTTATTTCGGCGAGACCCCGAATGCCTATTTGACACAGGTCATTGCCGTCAGCGACCTGCCGCGTGAGCAATTGCTCGAAGTGTGGGTGCAGGGCGAGAAATGTACGCTGATGCCGGCGGCGATCGATCCCGTGCTCGGCACGCCGCTGTCGCAATACATCACCGACGACACTGGCCACCATCTCTGGATCAAGTATTATGACGGCACCCAAACCGCCGCCGATACTTTTCTAACGTCAAATGTTTCGTCGACTGATCGTCCATGGGGCTCTAACCGGATTGGCACCGGTGTTGCCTATGTGATCGCCACCTCGCTGGTCGAAGAAAAACTGTTCTCGGGTTTCCCGACCTTCAAGTTTGTTTTGTCCGGGATACCGCTCTATGACCCGACCAAGGACAGCACCAACGGCGGCAGCGGTTCGCATCGCTGGTCGACGCCATCGACATGGGGCGGCGATGGCGACCTGTTGCCGGCGGTGCAAGCCTATAATGTCCTGCGCGGCATCAAGTATGCCGGCGCCTGGCTCTATGGCTTGCAGAACGTTACCAGCGCGGCGCGACTGCCGGCGGTTAATTGGAATTCACAGATCGCCAAGTGCCGTGCCACCATCACCGGCGCCGCGGGATTGGAACCAACCTACCGCGCCGGTGGTCAGGTCAATGTCAATACCCAGCCGGCCAACCTGATCGAGGCGCTGCTGACCGCCTGCGGCGGCCGCCTGAGCGAGATTGGCGGATTTTATAAGATCCACCTCGGCGCGCCTGACAGCCCGACTTTTGCCTGGACCGACGCTAACCTGCTGTCGAGCGAGGGACAGACGTTCCGTCCATTTTTCAGCCTGGCCGACAGCATCAACGGGATACAAAGCACCTACCCTGACCCGACGCAGGGCTGGGAAACCGCGACCGCGCCGCCGCTCTATCGCACCGACCTTGAGGCGCGCGACGGCAACCGGCGTTTGATGGCGGCGCCGGCGTTCGATTTCGTGCCGTACCCGACGCAGGTGCAACGCCTGCAGAAGTCCGGCATTGAGGAAAGCCAGCGCGCGCGCACCCATGTGCTGCCATTGCCGCCGCTCTATTGGGTGGTAGAGCCTGGCGACTACGGCACCTGGAATTCGACGCGCAACGGCTATGTCGACAAGGTGTTTCGCGTCGACAGCGTGGTCGATCGCGCGAACCTGGACGTGTCGCTGGCGGTCACCGAAGTCGACCCCACCGATTACGACTGGAACCACGCTACCGATTATACCGGGGTGGCAATCGGGCCGACGGTGTTTCCGCGGCCGCAACCGCAGGGCGTTATCGACTGGTTTGTCGAAGGCGTGGTGCTCAACGACAGCGGCGGTATCGGCCGGCGGCCGGCGATCCGTGCCGCATGGGATGGCTCACTTCCCGGTGTGGTCGGCATACAATATGAAGTGCGCCTGACTGTCGACTTAAGCCACGTTACGCGCGGTCGCACCGACCAGCTCGCCGCTGGCGCCGTGATCATTTCGCAGGGCCTGATCCCGCTCACCGCCTACCAGGTGCGCGGCCAGTATTTGCCGAGTAGTCCGCGCGATATGCTGTGGTCGGATTGGCTCGATGTCACCACGCCGGACATACCGGCGGGCGACATCCCGGAATGGATCACGGTTCAAGTTACTTCGGTGATGGACTACCTCAACGATCGGTTGACCGAAGTCGAGCAGCGGTTCGCGACGCTGATGGCGACTGACGGATCGCGCAACTGGCTTGACCACAAGGAAACCCGCTCGCAGATGTCGAGCCGCACCGATGCGGCGTTCGCGGAAATTTCTCATGTTGAGCAGGTGGCGACCGATGCCGACACCGCAATGGCATCTGAAATAGATACCATCACGGCGCAGGTCGGCACCAACACCGCCAACATCACCATTAACGCCGGCGCGATTGCTTCAATCGAGGGCTGGGGTGCAGCGCAATATTCGGTGACGCTCGACGTTAACGGATACGCGACCGGTTTTGAATTAATCAACGGCGGGCCTGGTGTATCGAGCACCACGTTTGTCACTGACAAGTTTTTGATCGCGTCACCCGGCGCCTTTGGCGGCGCGCCGGTACCGATCTTTGCGGTCGGCAATGTCGCCGGCGTTCCGAAAATCGGCATTCGCGGCGACGTCTATGTCGATGGCACCATTGCCGGCACCAAGATCATCGCCGCCACCATCAACGCCGACCGCCTGATCGCAGGAACCATCACCTCGGCCAGCGGCAGGATCGGCGCGCTAAGTGTGGACAGCCTATCGATTGCTGATTATGCCGTGGTGGTGCCGGTGGCGGAAACCCGTTCCGATCCGATCGGTGCCACAAGCTTCCTGCAAGTCAATTCGGTCAATCTGTCGATCGACACCACAGGGCTGGCGGGCAAGCCGATCACTGTGATCGCCGGGTTTGTCGGCCAGGTGAGTTTTTCCGGCACTGGCGGCGCCGTCGGTGTGCAGCTCAAGATCAACGGCGGCGTCATTCAGTTCGTCAGTACGACCAATAGTTCCGACTGGTTTCTGGCAGTCACCGGATCGCTTACGCTTACGGCTACCGGCGGTATCATGAATATTCCGGCGACGATCGAATGGCAGGCCGGTACGACGGCAGCGCCAAGCCTCGGCGGCCGTACCTTGTGGGCAATGACGGGCAAGCGATGATCTTTTTCATTCACTACCGGCCCGGCGATGGCGAGATATTCGGCTGGGGCTCGGGCTTCGAACCGATGCCGATCGAAGGCATGGCGGTGGCGTTGTTCGGAGAACCTGTCGTGCCGGACCCGACAATGCACAAGATCGATCCGGCAACTGGCGCGGTGATCGACAAGACGCCGGCAGAAAAGCGCCAGGCGTTGACGCCGACGGTGCGCCAGGTGCAAGAAGCGGTCTTTCTGGAACTGACGCGCACCGATCGGTTCATGCTTCCTGACGCGCCTGTTGACGACAAGGTGTATCGTACCTGGAAACAATACCGCGGCGAGCTGCGCGACCTATCGAAACATTTTAGCGACGCTGCCGGCATGATCGAGGCCTGCGACCTGGCGCCAGACGGCGTCGATCCATTCGTCGAACTACGCAAGAGGCTGTAAATGGCATTGCCAACCTATTCGACCGGCACCGCATCGGTTGCCGCCGGCGGCACCGTGATCACCGGCGCCGGTGGCAGTTGGACTGGCATCAATGCCAAGCAAGGAGATTTCATTTCGATCGGCGGCAGCGATGCGGTGCTGATCACCGAGGTAACCGATAGTACGCACCTCAAATGCACGCCGTGGCCTGACGCCGCCAAGACATCGCAGCCTTATATCATCTATCAATCATATGTTGGCCGCGTGGTCGGCGTTGCTGCCGCTGAAGACGTTGGCGTGATGCTGGAGAAGCTGCACACCGATGGGCTGCCATTCATCCTTAATCCGTCCGAGACCGTTCCTGACCCATCCTACGGCGATGACGGGCAGTTTGCTTACAAGCCATCAACCGGCCAATGGTGGACAAAGACCGGTGGCGTATGGGTGGCATCGGCAGGCCTAAGCCAGGTCGGCTATGGTGGCACCTCGACGACGTCAATCCTGATCGGCACCGGTTCCAAAGTATTCACGACACAAGCTGGCCTCGGCTATAACGGCGCGCGGGTAAGGGCAGCCAGTTCGGCCAGCCCAACGAACTGGCTCGAAGGTATTGCGACCTATTCCGGCTCAACGCTGACGATCACCAGCGACGCCACCGGCGGTTCGGGCACTTTTGCGAGCTGGGCGTTTTCGATCGCAGGCACGCCAGGCACCGCCGGTTCGGGTGGCGACGTGGTGGGACCGGCCAGCGCGGTCGCCGACCGGCTCGCGGTCTATAACGGCACCACAGGCAAACTGATCAAGGACGGCGGCACTACGGTCGCTTTGCTCGCAACGGCTGCCTCGGTGACATCGCTGGCCGGCACGGTGCCGGCGGCCGCGACGGTGGCGCCGCTGGCACCTGGTACCGCTGCGGTCGGTGTCGCAACCAAGTATGCGCGCGAGGATCACGTACACCCCGGCAGCAGCACCACCAAGGCGATCAACGGGCTGCTGCCGAGCAACGACGTCACCACACCGAACACGAAAATTCTGGTTTCGGCCGGATCATGCCGTGACGGCGGCGGTACCCGCGACCTGGTGCTGGCGACCGGTCTCGCCAAGACAACGGCGGCGTGGGTGGCTGGCACCAATAACGGCGGCCTCGATAGCGGATCGATCGCGGCCAATACCAGCTATCATATCTGGCTGATCCACAATTCAACCACCGTGGTCACCGACATTCTGTTAAGCGGTTCGGCCGCGTCGCCGACGATGCCGAGCGGCTATAATTTCAAGCGCCGGATCGGCACGTTCCAGACCGACAGCGCCGCCAGTATCGTCAAGGCGCAATGGCGTGCCGACGGCTCGGTGCAGTACACCTTCCCAATGCCGATCCTAAGCCGCAACATGCAACTGATTTCGCTGCTGACGCTGGCACCATCGACGCCGGCGGCCGGTATCGCCGGCACCGTCCCGCTCGGCGTCAAGGTCAAGCTGAAAACGCAATTGGTGCTGTTCAATAGCGGCGGCACCGACATTGCGTTTTACGGCATCGTGCGCGATCCTGACAACGGCGCGCCGGTCAACGATGCGACGTTAGGCCAGTTCGGCGTCGCCTATCGGGCAATCGCGGCCACCCTGGTCACGATGACCGAGGATTGGACCTCAACCGCCGGGCAAATCTACACCGCGTCTTACCCGAGTGGAGCCAACAACGTCGCGCATTTGTACATTCAAGGCTATCTTGACCTGCGCGACGAGTACGCCTGATGACGCCGTTTAACATTGCCATTGTCGGCGACAGCCTGACCAAGGATCGCAGCGCGCGCAACTGGCCGCTGCATTTCGAGCATTTAATGCAGGTCGGCAAAAGCCAGCGCGTGCGCACCCATCTGTTCGGCCAGGAAGGCACCGCCAGCAATGTTGGCCTGACGCAATACGGGCCGATCCTGAAACTGAAACCCAATGTTTTCGTGATCGCCTATATCAACGACGCCAACCCGGCGCAGTTGAGCCTGGCGACATCGCTGTCGAACTACAACACCATGATCGATGCGATGCAGGCGGCGTCGCCGTCGACGTTGATCTATGTCGCCTCGATATCCAGGCCGACCGGTACGGCAGCGGCGGCCTCGTTTGGCAACATCGACGGATTGCAGACGCAGCTCGCCGGGCTTGTGACCTCGCAGGGCCTGGCCGGATTTATTGACGGCTACACCGCCTGGGGTGATCCGGCGTTAAACCCGACCGAGTATGATCCCAGCGACGGCATCCATCCTTTACTGCCTGGACATCAGCGCGTGACGTTGCCGCTATGGGCCAGCGTGTTTGCATCGCAAATCACATGATGGTCGAGCAGGCGCGAAGCTGGTTTCGCGAAAATTCGACGCTGATTTATTTCTTGATCGCACAGTTTATTGCGATCGGTGCGTTTGTCGCAAGCGGTCTGGCCTACATGGTGAAGCTGGAAACGCGGGTTGCGATCATGGAGACGCGCGGCGCGGAATACACCGTGGCTCGAATGGAAGAAATGAAGTTGAAGATACATGGTCTTGAACAGCAAATTGAAAAAAACGAGGACACCATCAAGCGCATCATCGACATCATGACCCGCGAATTAGGGAAACCGAAACCATGACCTACAGCACCATCGTAATTTCATCCGGGCACGGTTTGAAGGTGCGCGGCGCCAGCGGTATCATCGACGAGGTGGAAGAAGCGCGCAGGGTTACCGAGACGCTAGCCGATGCGCTGCGTTTTCGTGGTGTCGATGTCATCACCTTTCATGACGACAAGTCGACATCGCAGAGCCAGAACCTCTGGACGATCACGGATTTTCATAACGCGCAGGATCGTGATCTCGATATATCGGTGCACTTCAATGCATTCGAGCAGCGCAGCCAGCCGGTCGGAACAGAAGTCTGGTACGTCACGCAAGCGGACCTCGCCAAGCATTTGTCGGCCGCGATGGCATCGGTGGGGTTTATCGATCGCGGTGCCAAATATTCCAACGGGCTGCATTTTCTCAACCAGACGGTGATGCCGAGCGTGTTGCTGGAAGTCTGTTTCGTCGATAGCCAGGCCGATTGCGATATCTACATCGATAATTTTGAGGCGATCTGCGAAGCACTGGCCGACGAGCTGGCGGGCGGTGGCGCAGAACAGCGAGCACCGAAACAGTTCATTGCCGAGGGTATGGTGAGTTGGTTCGGCGGTCCCGACGACAAGACCGGCGTCAGTCCGTCCGAAGGGCTGGCTTTTATCTACACCACCGAAGACCAGCCAACCTTATTCCTGAGCTATCAGCCCGAGGGCACCACCGGCCTGGCGCGGCGGCTTAACCCGGAGCAGCCGTATGTGGCGTGCCGCTGGCCCTACACCAGCGAAACCAAGGCGCAATGGCGCGAGGTGCTGCTGCACGAGATGGCGTTGGTCTACGCGCCCAAGACTGGAAAAAGTATCAAGTGTTTCCCGGCCGACTGGGGACCCCATGAGGAGAAGACGGGACGTGCCGCGGACATCAGTCCGAGTGCCATGGAATACCTCGAAATCTCAACGGATGATGACGTCATCGTGACGTTCCCTTGCACCAACCGATACTGACATGACGCTGCACATCGTGACCTGGCTCAACTGGTGGCGGGTGATGACTGATCGCGGCCAGATCGCCGCGGTCTGTGAGACCTATGAAGAGGCCGAGGCCTATATCGCACAACAGCCTGTGGAGAACCTGCCATGAGCGTTCTTATCAGTTTTCTAAACCTGTTACTGTACATCGCAATCATTGTTTTCGTCGCTTATGTGATCCTGTGGGTGGTGCGCGATTGGTTCGGGATTGTTCTCGATGCCAACGTCCTGAAGTTTGGCAAGATTATTGTCGGCCTCATTTGCTTGATCGCGATCGTGATGTGGCTCGCCGGCGTGCTCGGAGGTGGGCCAGGGTTGCCGCACTTTTGGAACTACCGATAACCGGATCGAGCCGCTACCGCCGTATCCACCGGCGCCGCCGTCGATCTGCCGGGGTTGCTAATGTCAGGGTTTAGTGATGTTGCACTGATCCGTATCATAGCCGTATTGTTCTCTGTCGCTGTATGGGCGGCGCTATACCGGCTGGCGGAATGGTTATGGACAATGATCTGATTAACATTGTCGTCGCCATCGGGATGGCGATGGCGGTGCTGCTGATTATCGTCAACACCGATTTGTAGGCATGAAAAAACCGCCGGCACCTTGAGGGGTGTCGGCGGTTTTTTTGTTGAGCGGAATTAATTATACTTGTTCATCCCACCACGGGATTTCACGGTGTTCCTGTTCACGTGCTTTCCAGTCGGCCAGTGCGCGCTGGGCTT
>Ga0207683_10000355_pt1 | contig 42024 bp, 42 predicted proteins | sample KBSM73metaG_FD_184333 | JGI IMG/M metagenome (GOLD analysis project Ga0207683, IMG submission 184333) | Miscanthus rhizosphere microbial communities from Kellogg Biological Station, Michigan, USA - KBS M7-3 metaG (SPAdes) (version 2) | ecosystem: Host-associated > Plants > Roots > Rhizosphere >... | reverse complement strand
CCGCGGCCCGCCGCGAATGCGTCACATCCAATAGACGAGGATGAACAGCAGCAGCCAGACGACGTCCACGAAGTGCCAGTACCACGCCGCCGCCTCGAAGGCGAAATGATGCGATGCGTCGAAATGCCCGCGAAACGCGCGGGCGAGCATCACAGACAGCATCAGTGCACCGATGGTCACGTGGAAGCCGTGAAATCCGGTCAGCATGAAGAATGTCGATCCGTAGACTCCCGTCGACAGCTTCAGGTTGAGCGCGCTGTAGGCATGCGTGTACTCGTAGGCCTGGAAACCGAGGAAGGTGAAGCCGAGCACGATGGTGACGAACAGCCATGCCTTGAGGGCCCCGCGATGGCCGGCCTTCAGCGCATGATGCGCGATCGTCAGCGTTCCGCCCGAGCTCACCAGGATGATGGTGTTCAACAGCGGAATGCCGATCGCCTCCATCGGCGTGAACGCGTCCTTCAGATAGGGACCGTTGGTCGGCCACGACGGGTTGAAATCCGGCCACAGCAGCTTCTGGTCCAGCCCACCCAGCTCGGGCACCGACATGTTGCGCACGTAGAACAGCGCGCCGAAAAAGGCGGCGAAGAACATGACCTCGGAAAAGATGAACCAGCTCATGCCCCAGCGAAAGGACACGTCGACCTTTGCGTTGTACAAGCGGTGCTCGGACTCGTCGATCACGCGGCCGAACCAGCCGAACATCATCGTCAGCAGGACCAGGAACCCGGCCAGCACCAGCCAGGGGCCGAAGGCGTACGAGTTGAACCACGCCGCCGCGCCGAATCCCATCAGCAACAGCGCGCACGAGCCGGTGATCGGCCAGTACGACGGTTGCGGAACGAAATAATAGGGCCCGGCGCCGGTTGGGTTTGTGCTCATCGATTGTCCTTCGCTTTTTGCCTTGTGATCTCTCGCCGCGGCTGGCGGCTGCTAGGAGTTATTGCCTTCGACCTCGAAGAACGTATACGACAGCGTGATCGTGCCGACGTCGCGCGGCAGCGCAGGATCTACGACAAAGACGACCGGCATCTGCCGTTTTTCGTGCGGCGCGAACGACTGTCTCGCAAAACAGAAGCATTCGAGCTTCTTGAAATAGGCGCCCGCGAGCTGCGGGCCGTAGCTCGGCACCGCCTGTCCGGTCAGCGGCCGGTCGGTGGTGTTCTCGACCTCATAGACCACCTGGGTCACCGCGCCCGGGTGCACGTCGACGGCCGCAGTCAGCGGACGGAACGTCCACGGCAACTTGCGCACGTTGGCATCGAATTCCATCCGCACGACGCGTGAGGTGTCGACCTGCGTATTCGTCACGCGGTCGGCGGTGCCGATGTCGCGCAGTCCGGTCGCCTTGCAGATCTGGTCGTAGAACGGGACCAGCGCGAAGCCGAACCCGAACATCAGCACGACGACGATCGAGAGCCTCGCGACCATCCTGCGGTTGGCGCGGCCGGATTCATCCGGCGCCTCTGCGCGACGAAAAATGCTCACTGCCGCTCCCGCCTGCCGACGTTACGGCCGATCGTGACGCCGAGAAAACCGACTATTGCCAGCCCAAGGATGCCGATCGCAAGTGCCGGCGCGTTGGAGTATTGCGCGAGGATGATGCCGCAAAAGAACAACGCCGCGATCGACAGCAGGATCGTTGCCGTGCGCAGGTTCGCCGCACGTCGCGGCGCTGTTTTCGTGTCTGCTCGCATCGGCCCGGCCGCCTGGCTCGTCATTTCACGACGGGCGGAGTTTCGAACGTGTGGTACGGCGCCGGCGAAGGCAGCGTCCACTCGAGCGTGTCGGCGCCATCCCACGGCCGCGCTGGCGCCGGCGCCCCGCTGCGGATCGTCTTCAGAACCGCGATCAGCAACAACAGCTGCGACAGACCGAAGCCGAACGCGCCGATCGACGCGACCACGTTCCAGTCCGTGAACTGCGTCGCGTAATCCGGGATGCGGCGCGGCATGCCGGCGAGGCCCAGGAAATGCATCGGAAAGAACGTGATGTTGAAGAAAATGAACGACGTCCAGAAATGCCATTTGCCCAGCGTTTCGTCGTACATGCGGCCGGTCCATTTCGGCAGCCAGTAGTAGATGCCGGCGAAGAATGCGAATAGCGACCCGGCGACCAGCACGTAATGAAAGTGGGCGACGACATAGTAGGTGTCATGCAGGGGGATGTCGACCGGAACGATCGCCAGCACCAGGCCGGTGAAGCCGCCCATCGTAAACAGAAAGATGAAGCCGATCGCGAACAGCATCGGCGTCTCGAACGTCATCGAGCCCTTCCACATCGTCGCCAGCCAGTTGAATACCTTGACCCCGGTCGGGACGGCGATGAGCATCGTGGCGTACATGAAGAACAGCTGGCCTGCCGCCGGCATGCCTACGGTAAACATGTGGTGCGCCCAGACCATGAACGAAAGGATCGCGATCGAAGCGGTCGCGTAAACCATCGAGGCATAGCCGAACAGGGGTTTCCGCGCGAACGCGGGGATCACGGTCGACGCGATCCCGAACGCCGGCAGGATCATGATGTAGACCTCGGGGTGTCCGAAAAACCAGAACACGTGCTGGAACAGCACCGGGTCGCCGCCGCCCGCCGCGTTGAAAAAGCTGGTGCCGAAATGGCGGTCGGTCAGCAGCATCGTCACCGAGCCGGCCAGCACCGGCATCACCGCGATCAGCAGGTACGCGGTGATCAGCCAGGTCCAGACGAACAGCGGCATCTTCATCAGCGTCATGCCGGGCGCGCGCATGTTGAGGATGGTGGTAATGATGTTGATCGACCCCATGATCGACGATGCGCCCATGATGTGCACGGCGAAAATGGTCATGTCCATGCCCATGCCGGCCTGAACCGACAGCGGCGGGTACAGCGTCCAGCCTGCGCTCGGCGCACCGCCCGGAGACAGGAACGAGCCGAGCAGCAACACGCCGGCGAATGGCAGCAGCCAGAAGCTCCAGTTGTTCAGGCGTCCGAAGGCCATGTCCGGCGCGCCGATCATCATCGGCACCTGCCAGTTCGCGAATCCGACGGCAGCCGGCATGATCGCGCCGAAAATCATGATCAGGCCGTGCACGGTGTTCAGCTGGTTGAAGAACTCGGGCTCGACCAGCTGCAGCCCGGGCTGGAACAATTCCGCCCGGATCGTCAGCGCCATGATGCCGCCCGCGATGAACATGATGAACGAGAACCACAGATACAAGGTTCCGATGTCCTTGTGGTTGGTCGTCATGATCCAGCGCATGATCCCGCCGGGATGATGCGCGTGCTCGTGCTCGTGACCTGCGGCGTGATCGTGTGGAATGCTGCTCATCGCTTGACTCCTGGATCGATCTCGGAATGCTTCGCTGTATCGCTTGGACGAGGTGTCACTTGCCCGACGCCTTGGCGCTGGCGACCTCGGCCGGCTGGATCGCCTCGCCGGTGTGATTGCCCCAGCTGTTGCGCTCGTACGTGACGACCGACGCAATGTCGACGTCGGAGAGAGTCCCTTTCCAGGCCACCATCGCCGTCGGCTTGCCGTCCCGCGTCACACCGTTGAGCACGACCGAGATGTGCGCGAGCTTCGGCCCGGTCGCGACTTTGGAGGCGTCGAGCGGCGGAAATGCCGGCGGCAGTCCCTTGCCGTTTGCCTGATGACAGGCGACGCAGTTGGCCGTGTAGATCTTTTCGCCTCGCGCAGTCAGATCCTTGATGTCCCAGGTCTTGTTGACGTCATCGGCGGCGGACGCGAGCTTTTTCTTCTGGTCACCGACCCAGGCGGCATAGTCCTGTTCGGACTTGACCTCGACGACGATCGGCATGTAGCCGTGCTCCTTGCCGCAGATCTTCGCGCACTGGCCGCGATAGGTCCCCGGCGTGTCGAATTTCATCCAGTCGTCGCGCACGAATCCGGGAATCGCGTCCTGCTGCACGCCGGCCGCCGGCAGGTACCACGCATGGATCACATCGCTCGACGTGATCAGAAGCCGTATCTTCTTGTTCACCGGCACGACCAGCGGGCGGTCGACTTCGAGCAGGTAATGCTCGTTTTTCTTCTCGAGGTTCTGGATCTGCGCGTAGGGCGTCGCAAGCTCGCTGAAGTAGCCGAAGCCGTCGTTCAGGTAATCGTAATTCCATTTCCATTGCGAGCCGGTGATCTTGACGGTCAGATCGGCGGCGGATGCGTCCTTCATCGACAGAACGGTCTTGGTCGCCGGCCACGCCATCAGCATCAGGATGATGAATGGAATGACGGTCCAGATGATCTCGACTGTCGTGTTCTCGTGGAACTGCTCGGCTACGTGACCTTTCGACTTGCGATGCGCGTAGATCGAATAGCCCATCACGCCGAAGACAACGAAGAAGATGACGACGCAGATCCAGAAAATGATCGCGTGCAGCTCGAAGATCTCGTGTGCGATCGGGGTTACCGGCGGCGGCAGGTTCCACTCGCGATCGGCCGATGCCGCGCCGGATGCCAGCGCCGAAATCATTAGTGCAGGAAGCAACCGTCCGATCCGCCAGGCTGTCTTGATGCGATCCATGCTTTCCCCGAAAACGTCAACCATCCCTTAAGCCCTATGCCGGCGATCTGATTGCTGCTGCCAGCACGCGTCGCAGTTCGCGGCCAAGTCTTATTCGCTCGCCGGCCGGCAGGTCGTTGCCGAACGTCGTGCGCTGCCCCGCGTAGCGTAGCGCCAGCGCCGGCGGACGGCCGAAACTCCGTTCTTCCAACTCGACGCGCAGCCACTGCCTGTTGAATACACGCCGCGTCCGCGCGCCGTTTCGCTCGCTTTCGACGATCACGCGGTCGCCGCACACCGTAATGCGCTCCCACTCGCCGATCCGACGCTCGAAGCGGTGAAATGCCCAGAACAACACGCCCATCTCGATCGCCGAATACGGCAGCACCGGCCAGGCGCCTCGGACCGCGAACATCAGCGCAAAGCCGAACGAAAGCCCGCACAGCGAAGCGAACAGCCACCATCGGCCACGCGGACCGATCGCATCGTGGCGCCGCGAGATCAGCGAAAACTCGACCTCTGCGTCCAGGCTTGCGGCAACCGGCGGCGAAACGCCCGCGCTACGCATCGAAAACTGCTCTGCGCTTAAAAACCCGAGGATGTTAGCATGGCTCTCGTCGGCGCGGAAAGCCGTACGATCCGGGCGCGAGCAGACCCGCTAACGCGTCCAGAACGCCGTGCAGCGCCATGTCGGTATGCCCGCATCGCTGCACCGCAGCGTCGCAAAGCCGCGGCGCCGCAAGCCGGCGCTCGATGGTCGCGACGTTTTCATTTCACCCGCGCCCGCGCGGACCGCGATCGAAGCGCACGATCGCACGCCCGTCGTCGACGACGCGCGGCTCGGCCTTCCACGCGTGTCCGTAGACGACCTCGAAGCTTGCCTGCAGGCGCCCATCGCGGCGAAAGTCCTCCAGCGCCGCCAGCATCCGTTGCCATCGATCGCGCCCGGTGAGACTCCGCCTGCGGTCAACACGCGCATTCTGCGCGCCGATAGCCTTCAGATCGCGCATCAGGGAACCGGCATCGGCATAGGTCATCGTAATCATTTCCATGTCCATGACCGGATCGGCGAATCCGGCCTGCACCAGCATGTCGCCGACGTCGTGCATATCGAGGAAGCCGTTGACGTGCGAGCTTGCGTCGGCAGCGGCGAACGCGCGCCGCAACTCGCCCAGCGTATCGGGACCGAACGTCGTGAAAGTGAAGAGGCCGGCGATATTCAGGACGCGATGGAATTCTGCGAGGGCAAGCGGCAGCTCGTCGACCCATTGCAAGGTCAGGTTGCTCCAGATCAGATCGACGCTGCGTGCGCCGAGCGGCAGCCGGCAGACATCGGCGCAGACCAGCGCAGGTTGCCGCACCTCTGCGGTGAAGGTGCCCAGCAGCCGCCGAACGAGTGGTCGCGTATCCGCCCGCGCCAAGAGATCGCGGCGCCGCGCGGCTTGCAACATCGGATAAGCCAGGTCGAGACCGACCAGCCGCGCGCGCGGATAGCGCGCGCGCAATTCGCCCAGCGCCTCGCCGGTGCCGCAGCCCGCATCGAGGATCGCCGCAGGATCCAGCCGAACGATGCCTAGACGCTCGGCCATGCGCTGCCCGACTTCGCGGTGCAGCACCGCCGCGCTGTCGTAAGTCTCGGCAGCGCGCTCGAATGCCCGCCGCACGCTGGCGCGATCGAGGCGAGCACCTCGGGGCTCGCGATCATCGGCCATCGCAGAACGCCTCCGACACCGCAAAAAACACCCCGGGACTGGACCGGAAAGGCGCGTGCGCTGCGCTCGCCATGGAGGGCAGGCGGCCCGCGGGCGATGCCTGCGGTCCGGCGCGCTGTTCAAGCGCGGTGTCGAGCTCCGCGATCAGGCGCGACATCGTTGCTTTCGTTCGGGCGGAAGCCCGCTGGAGCGCCGGTATACCGGCGCTAGTGCGTGTCGGCGCCGGCGTGCAGCCCGAGGCGCTCGAACAGGGCCTGGTCGGCGGCGACGTCGGGATTGCCGGTGGTCAACAGCTTCTCGCCATAGAAGATCGAGTTCGCGCCGGCATGGAAACACAGCGCCTGGATGCCATCGCCCATCTGTTGCCGCCCGGCCGAAAGCCGCACCATCGCGCGCGGCATCGTGATGCGCGCGGCGGCGATCGTGCGCACGAATTCGAACGGGTCGATGGCTTCGCCACCGTAAAGCGGTGTGCCTTCGACCTGGACCAGGTTGTTGATCGGCACCGACTCCGGATACGGATCGAGATTGGCGAGCTGCGCGATCAGGCCGGCGCGCTGGGCGCGAGATTCGCCCATGCCGACGATCCCGCCGCAACAGACGCGCACGCCCGCCGCGCGGACGCGCTCGAGCGTGTCGAGGCGGTCCCGGTAATCCCGGGTGGAGATGATCTCGCCGTAGAAGTCAGGCGCGGTATCGAGATTGTGATTGTAGTAATCGAGGCCGGCGTCCCTCAGTCTCTCGGCTTGGCCATCCTTCAGCATACCGAGCGTCGCGCAAGTCTCGAGCCCCAGCGCCTTGACCTCACGCACCATCGCCAGCACCGGTTCCAGATCGCGATCTTTCGGGCCTCGCCATGCCGCGCCCATGCAGAAGCGGGACGCACCTGCCGCCTTGGCCGCGGCCGCCGCGGCGGTGACCTCGGGCAGCGAAAGCATCGCCCGATTGTCGACGCCAGTGTGGTAACGCGCCGCCTGCGGGCAGTAAGCGCAGTCTTCCGGGCAGCCGCCGGTCTTGATCGACAGCAGCGTGGAGAGTTGGACCGCGTTGGGATCGTGATGCGCGCGATGCATCTGTTGCGCTCGGTGCAACAGATCGTTCATCGGCAGCGCAAGCAGCGTCGCGACAGCGTCGACCGTCCATCGCGGGCGAGGCTCGCCGCGCGTGCCGCGATCGACTATCGGGACTGGCTGCATCGAGCGGCCCGCTGGTTACAATGGGTCCCAAGTGTCGGGGAGGGTCATTCCGTTGTCAAATTTTCTGACTGGCGCATTTGACCGCGCCCTGGGGCGAGCGCGGCGCGGCGCGATCGGTGCGGCGAGGCGCGCGCTGCCGCAGCGCTGCGAACTCTGCGCCGCCTCCTCCGGCAACGATCTGATATGCGTGGCATGCGCGCGCGATCTGCCGCGGCTCGGACCGGGATGCCCGGTATGCGCGTTGCCGGCGCCGGGCGGCGAGGTTTGCGGAAGCTGCCTCGCCCACCCACCGGCGTTCGATGCGACGATCGCTGCCTTTGCCTACGCTTTCCCGATCGACCGGTTGATACACGCTTTCAAGTACCAGGGCCGCCTCGCGCTGGCCGAGTGGTCGGCCTGCGCGGTCCTGGCCGAGCGCCTGCGGGTCAGGCGGGCCGATCCCGACCGGCTGGTCGCCTTGCCGTTGTCGGTCGAGCGCCAGCGCGAGCGCGGCTACAATCAGGCGGCGGAAATCGCTCGCGTCGTGGCGGCGCGCTGCGGCGTTCCGCTGTTGTCGGCAGGCGTGCGGCGTACCCGAGCCGCACCGCCGCAAGCGGTACTTCCCTGGGCCGCGCGCGCGCGCAACGTGCGCGGCGCGTTTGCCTGCGACGTCGACCTCACCGGCCTGCGGATCGCGATCATCGACGATGTGATGACGACCGGCGCTTCGCTGTCGGAACTGGCGGGGACGCTGCGGGCCGCCGGTGCGGCCGGCGTGGAGAACTGGGTCGTCGCGCGAACGCTGCCGCCGGCACACTAAGCGACGAGCCGCGCCAGCATGATCGCCATCGTCCTCGTCCATCCGGAAATTCCGCCCAATACCGGCAACGTGATCCGGCTTGCCGCCAATGCCGGCGCCGAGCTGCATCTGGTCGAACCGCTGGGCTTCCGGCTCGACGATCGCGAATTGAAGCGCGCCGGCCTCGACTACCACGAGTACACGCGCCTGGTCGTGCATCGCGACTGGGCGGCATGCCGCAACGCACTCGCCGGGCGTCGCCGCTATGCGTTGTCCACGCGCGCGGCGACGTCGCTGTTCAGCTGCCGGCTTTCGGCGGACGACGCTTTCGTGTTCGGCTGCGAGACCGGCGGCTTGCCCGACGCCGTGCTCGACGAATTCGCGGCGCAAGCGCGGCTGCGGATTCCGATGCGGCCGGCGATCCGCAGCTTGAACCTTTCCAATGCCGTCGCGATCACCGTGTACGAGGCGTGGCGGCAGGCGGGATTCGTCGGCGCGGCCGGACTGAATCGCTAAGGCGATCCGCTTTCCGCCGCCACGCGGCCTACTGGAATTCCGGACCTGGCTCGCGCGCGAGCAGCGTTTCGACGGCGCGGCGCGGCGGCAGTTCGTCGTAGAGGACCCGGTAGACCGCCTCGCAAATCGGCATGTCGACGCGGAGCGCGGCCGCCAGGATGTGCACCGCCCGCGCGGCCGACACACCCTCGGCGACATGGCCCAGCGCCGCAAGAATCGCGGCGAGCGCTTCGCCGTGCCCAAGCCCGAGTCCGACGCGCCGGTTTCGCGACAGGTCGCCGGTGCAAGTCAGCACCAGGTCGCCGAGGCCGGAAAGCCCCGTCAGCGTCTCGCGCGTGCCCCCGAGCGCGACCGCAAGCCTGGCCGTTTCGGCCAAACCGCGTGTGATAAGCGCCGCGCGCGCATTATTGCCGAAGCCGAGCCCGTCGCTTGCGCCGGCGGCGATCGCCAGCACGTTTTTCACCGCCCCGCCGACTTCGATGCCGGTCAAGTCGTCGCTGACGTAGGCGCGCAATGTGTCGCCGCGAAGCCGCCGGGCGATCGATTGCGCGAGATCGGGGTCAGTGGCCGCGACGCTGATGGCCGTCGGCAGCCGGCGCGCGACTTCCTCGGCAAAGCTCGGGCCGGAGATTACGCCGACCGGCGCCGGCCACATCGGCGCGATGACGCGATGCGCCAGCGCGACGCCCGGCGGCTCGGCAGCGGCGACGAACCCTTTGCCCAGCCAGGCGAGCGGCGCCTTCGTTTGCGTGCGCAAGGCCTGCACGATACCGGTCAGCGCACCGATCGGCGTGGCCACGATGATCAGCGAAGCACCGGCAATCGCACGCGACAGTTCGAAATCGACCTCGATCTCACTCGGAATGGCGATGCCCGGCAGGTACCGCGAATTCTCCCGCGAGGCCGCGATCGCGCGCGCGGCAGCGGAATCGCGCGCCCAAAGACGCAGCGCCGGCGGTGCGGCAACCCCGGCCAGATGCACGGCTAGCGCCGTTCCCCAGGCCCCGGCGCCGACGATCGCAACGGTGTCGCTCATCGGTACGACGACACGACGCTGCTACAGGCCCCAGACCTGCGCGATGCGAATGTAGCCCTGCTGTCCGTCGCGATGACGCACCTTGGCCCACCCCGGCGTATTGCTGACATGAGCCGGGTCGACGAGCTCGAGCACGACGTTCTGCTCGGCCTTGAATACCGGCGGCGCATTGCCTTCGGGAGCGGAGAGCACGTCGGCAACCGGGACGCGCACGATCAACGTGCGCCGCTCCGAGACCGCCTTGCGTTCGATCCACGCGACGGTGCCGCTGGCATCGCGGATCTTGAGCCAGCCTTCGACGCCTACGATGACTTCGAACGGCGTGTCGCGGCCGATGACGAAAAGCGGCTTGGCCTTGAGAGACGGGGCATCATAGAGCACTGCCGCTCCGCTCGCCGACTGGAAGTCCGCCGCCGCCGCCACGCCGCCGCTGAGCGCGATCGTCGCGATCAGCAGCGAGCTAACGCGTCTCATCGCCCGCTAGTTCGTCGCCGGCACCGCGGGCGCCTGCTGTTGCATGCTGGCGATCTGCTGCTGGTACAGCGCTTCGAAATTGATCGGGTCCAGGTGGACGGGCGGAAAGCCCGCGCGTGAAACCGCATCTGCGATCGTCTCGCGGATGTAGGGGAACAGCACCGTCGGGCAATGAATGCCCATCAGCGGTTGAATTTCGGAAAGCGGCACCCCGACGATGCGGAAGACGCCTGCTTGCGCGGCTTCGACCAGGAACAGCGTCTTGTCCGCTGTTTTCGCGGTCACCGTGATCGTCAGCACGCATTCGTAGACGTTTTCCTCGATTTGCTCGCCGCGCGTGCGCAGTCCGACCTCGACCTGCGGTGCATCGGGTGTGGTGAACGACTGCGGCGCGCCCGGATTCTCGAGCGAAAGATCCTTGACGTAAATCTTCTCGATCGACAGTGTCGGTTGAGCTTGGGTGTCGGCCATGCGATTTCCCCGGCGATAAACGGATGATTATAGCGTAGCGCCCGTTGCAGCGCCTGCCTGCGGGTCCGCGGCGAGCAGCGGGAGAAGCTCGCCCTCGCGGTCGAGCACGACCAGGTCGTCGTATCCGCCGACGTGCCGCTCGCCGATGAAGATCTGGGGCACCGTGCGCCGCCCGGTCCGTTCGATCATTTCGCGGCGTCGCGCCGGCTCGAGGTCGACGCGAATCTTAGGGATGTCGGTGACACCCCGGGCGCGAAGCAGGCGCTCGGCGAGGGTGCAGAATGGACAGCTGGCGGTCGAGTACATCAGGACCCCGGCCATCAGCCTTTCTCCAGCGGCAGGCCCGCCTCGGCCCACGCGCGCACGCCGCCCCGCAACGCGTAGATCTCCTTGAACCCGAGCTTGCTCAGCGCCCCCGCCGCGCTCCGGCTGCGATTGCCGCGGCCGCAATAGGCGATCAGGGGCCGAGACGTGAACTTGGCGAGCTCCTTTCCCCTGCCGGCAAGCTGCGACAACGGGATGTGCATCGCGTTGGGGACACGACCGCCTTCGTACTCCTTGGCCTCGCGCAAATCGAGAATCAGGGCGTCCTTGCGATTGATCAGCTGTGTCGCCTGAACGGCGCCGATTTCGCGCATCGTCGACAGTGGGCTGCCGATCAGCGGCCACGCCAGCATCGCTCCGGAGACGAGCATCACGAGGACGAGCGGCCAGTTGTTCTGCAGGAATTGGATGGTCGGCACAGGTGTCGGCGGCGGCGCGCGGCCGAAGCAAAGGGATAAAGTAAAATGATAGCGTAAACCCTACGACCCCGAGTGCGATCGCGAATTCCCCGATGACCGAGCATCCCGCCGCCGCGGCCGCGGTCGTTCCCGTCGTGCTGCTGATTCTCGACGGCGTCGGATGCCGCGACGATGCGCCCGACAACGCGATCAGCCGCGCCGCCAAGCCCCATTGGGATCGGCTGTGGAGCTCCTTCGCGCATACGACGATCGACGCTTCCGAGCTCGCCGTCGGGCTTCCGCGCGGCCAGATGGGCAATTCCGAAGTCGGTCATCTGAACATCGGCGCCGGCCGGGTCATCTACCAGGAATTCACGCGCATCGACCGGGCGATCGAGACCGGCGAATTCGTGCGCAACCCCGCGCTGGTCCAGGCAGTGGTGACCGCGCGAAACAACCGCTCGACGCTGCACGTGCTGGGGCTCGTTTCTCCGGGCGGCGTTCACAGTCACGAGCGGCAGATCGCGGCGATGGTCGCGATGGCGGCCGACGGCGGCGCACCGCGTGTGGCGGTGCATGCTTTCCTCGACGGGCGCGATACGCCGCCGCGCAGCGCGGGGGCCTCGCTGCAATACATGACCGCGGCGTGCGCCGGCCGTCCCGGCTGCCGCGTTGCCGACATCGTCGGTCGCTACTACGCGATGGATCGCGATCAGCGCTGGGAGCGCATCGACGCCGCATATCGGCTGATCGTCGACGCCGAGGCGCCGTATTCGGCGCCCGACGCCGCCTCGGCGCTCGCGGCTGCCTACGCGCGAGGAGAGAACGACGAATTCGTCAAGCCGACGAGGATAGGCGAAGGCGCGCGCATCGAGGACGGTGACGTCGTCGTGTTCATGAATTTTCGCGCCGATCGCGCCCGTCAGATGACTCGTGCGCTGACTGAAGCCTCGCTGTCCGGTTTCAAGCGCGGACGAGTACCCAAGATCGGCACATTCGTCACCCTGACTGGCTACGGCGAGGAGTTCGCGGCGTTGCCGGTTGCCTTTGCACCGCAGACGATCACCCACAGCTTCGGCGCGATCGTCGCCGAGCGCGGCTTGCGTCAGCTGCGCATCGCGGAGACCGAGAAATACGCTCACGTCACCTATTTTTTCAACGGTGGCGTCGAGACCCCGTATCCGGGCGAGGACCGCATCATGGTGCCGTCGCCGAAAGTCGCGACCTACGATCTCAAGCCGGAGATGAGCGCGTTCGAAGTCACCGACCAGCTGGTCGCCGCGATCGAATCGCACCACTACGATGCGATCGTCTGCAATTACGCCAACGGCGACATGGTCGGCCATACCGGCAAGCTCGAGGCGGCGACCCGGGCGATCGAAGTGCTCGACACCTGCGTCGGCCGCGTGGTTGCCGCCCAGCGGGCGCGAGGCGGCGAGATTCTGGTCACCGCCGATCACGGCAACGCCGAGAAGATGCACGACGATGCGACCGGGCAGGCACACACCGCGCATACGCTCAATCTCGTGCCCTGCCTGTACGTCGGACGCGCCGCGACGCCGCGCGGCCCGGGCGCGCTGCAGGACATCGCACCGACCTTGCTGGCGATGATGGGCCTGCCGCAGCCGGCGGAAATGACCGGGCACGCGTTGTTCGACATCGCCCGCTAGGTTGGCGCGCGCCGGGGGCGGCGCCGCCGGTCTGATCGAAGTTTTCCTTCCCGAACAGGCTCTTCCGAACATCGCCGCGGCTTGTTCACTACCGAGCGTTGCCGAGGCGAGGGGGAACTTGCCGGCCGCGTCGCAGTCCACGTACTTCGCGGAGGAATGCCCAGGGTCGATCCGCCAGCCCGGAGTCCGGACCGGCGCTGGCGCCCGGCAAACGGCGTATACTTTGACCCAAGAATCAGGGAGTAGCGGTCGGTCCGGCTTGGTGGATCGCGCGTTAATCCAGCAATGATTGCGCAGCAACCCGGCGGCGAGAGGACCGTGTCCGGGGAAGCAAGCGCAGCGACTTTTGATCATCGGGCCGCCGAACACCGGCATACCGAGCGGTTGCGCCCGAGCGCGCAACCGCGACACGACGAGGCAAACATGGGTAATGGCTGGAAAAAGGCGGGACTGATCGGTATCGGTGCGGTGCTGGGGCTGTTGCTCAGCCTCAACTTCTCGGCGCTGGCCGAGCGCGAAGCAAAGCTTCCGATCCCCTACGAGGACCTGCAGCTCTTCTCGGCCGTGTTCGGCCGCATCAAGAGCGACTATGTCGAAGTCGTGCCGGACGACAAGCTGATCCGCGAAGCGATCAACGGCATGGTCCACGGGCTCGACCCGCATTCGGACTTTCTCGATGCCGACGCGTTCAAGGAATTGCAGATCAACACCCAGGGCAAGTTCGGCGGCCTCGGGATAGAAGTCGGCGCCGAAGACGGGCTGATCAAGGTGATCTCGCCGATCGAGGACACGCCGGCCTTCCGCGCCGGGATCAAGTCGGGAGACCTGATCGTCAAGATCGACGACCTTTCCACTCGCGGGCTGCCGCTGTCGAAGGCGGTCGAGAAAATGCGCGGCAAGCCGGGCACCTCGATCGTGCTTACGATCGCGCGCAAGGACGCCGAAACGCCGCTGACATTCACCTTGTTGCGCGAGATCATCAATTTCCGCAGCGTTCGCGCCAAATTGATCGAGCCGGGCTACGGCTACATCCGCGTCGTGCAGTTCCAGGAACATACCGGCGAGGACGTCGCCAAGTCGATCCGTGACTTGTACAAGCAGGGTGAGCTCACCGGGCTGGTCCTCGATCTGCGCAGCGATCCAGGCGGCTTGCTGAATGTCTCGGTCGGCGTCGCCGCGGCGTTCCTGCCGGCGGATTCGCTGGTCGTGTACACCGATGGCCGCACGTCCGATGCGCGCATGCGCCTGTCGTCGACCAAGGGTGACTATCTGCGCGGACGCAGCGACGACTATTTGAAGGACCTGCCTGCAGCGGTCAAGCGCGTGCCGATGGTCGTGCTGGTCGACGGCGGTACTGCATCGGCGTCCGAAATCGTCGCCGGCGCCTTGCAGGATCACAAGCGCGCCGTGGTGATGGGCACGCAGACCTTCGGCAAGGGTTCGGTGCAGACGATCCTTCCGTTGGGCCCGAACGCGGGGCTGAAGCTGACGACGGCGCGCTACTACACGCCGAGCGGCCGCTCGATCCAGGCCAAGGGCATCGAGCCCGACATCGCGGTCGACGACGGACGCGACTACCGGCTGCGCGAGGCCAATCTCGATCATCACCTGCTCGACGGCAAGACGCCGATCGCCAGCGCCGATGGCGCCGCGACGCTGTCGATCAAGACGCCGGTCGAAAAGACGCAGGAAAACCCGAAGAAGGGCGAGGCCGCGCAGCCGCGTCTGGAATTCGGCTCGACCGATGATTTTCAGCTCAAGCAGGCGCTTAACCGCCTGAAGGGTCTTCCGGTCATCGCATCGACCAAGGCAGTGGCCGCGGTAGCGCCGCAGTAGGCAACGAGGTTTTGGCAACGCAAGACGCCCGGCTCGCCCGGGCGTTTTTGCTGGCGAACGACCGGGCAACGGAAAACGACGATGGACGACGCCCAGCTGCTGCGCTACAGCCGGCACGTGCTGCTGCCCGAGTTGGGCGTCGACGCGCAGCAGCGCTTTGCCGACGCGCATGCGCTGATCGTCGGGGTCGGCGGCCTGGGCAACCCCGCAGCGCAGTTTCTCGCGGCGGCCGGCGTCGGGACGCTGACTCTGGTCGACGCCGACCAGGTCGATCTGACCAATCTGCAGCGCCAGATCCTGTTCGCCACCGCCGACGTCGGCCGGCCCAAGGTCGACGCCGCGGGGGAGCGCATTGCCGCGGTCAATCCAGAAGTGCGAGTCGAGCGCGTCGCCAGGCGCGTCGGTCCGGAAGAGCTCGCGCCGCTCGCGGCGGAGGCGGATATCGTTCTCGACTGCTCCGACAACTTCGCCACGCGGCATGCGGTCAACCGTGCCTGCGTCGCCGCGAAAAAGCCGCTGGTCTCCGGCGCGGCGATCCGCTTCGACGGGCAGATCGCGGTATTCGACGCGCGCGACGGCAGCCAGCCCTGCTATCACTGCCTGTTCGGCGAGGGTAGCGACTTCGAGGAGACGCGTTGCGCGGTCATGGGCGTGTTCGCGCCGCTGGTCGGCATCGTTGGCGCAACGCAGGCTGCCGAAGCGCTCAAGCTGATCGCCCCGGCGGGGCGCTCGCTCGCGGGCCGCCTGCTGCTCGTCGATGCGCTGACGATGGAATGGCGCGAGGTCCGGGTGCTGAAGGATCCGGCGTGTCCGGTGTGTGCCACGCGGGCGCGATGAAGGGCGTCGTGCCGGCGCGCTGGAGTCTCCGCGGTGCGATGGCGCGATTCGCCATCGTCGCCGCCGCCTGCTGGATCGGTGCGGCTGCCGCGCAAACCGCACCGACGGCCGCAGAATGGCAGGCAATCCAGCAAGTCATCGCGGCACAGCGGGCGGCGATCATCGCTGGCGAGGCGGAAAAGGCGTTCAGCTATGCCGCGCCCGGCATCCAGCAGCAGTTCGGCGACGCCGCAAACTTCCTCGCGATGGTCGATGCGGCTTATGCCGCGCTCGAGTCGGCGCGCTACGTGGAATTTCTGGAAGGCGCCGTTATCGACGGCATCGTCGTGCAGCCGCTGCGCCTGATCGACGCCGACAACACCGTGCGCGTCGCCTTGTACACAATGGAAAAACAGGCCAGCGGTGAATGGCGAATCTCGAGCTGCCGGATCGCCCCGTCGACGGTGCGCGCGGCGTAGGGTCTGCCGCCTTGCGCTTTAAGCTTTAGGCGAATAGATACTTGCGCTGCGCGTCCCATCCGTCCTGCGGGAGGCGCTTGAATCCGGATTTGGCGAACAGCGTCCAGCGTCCGACGACAAACGCGAGAAGAACGTTCGCGTCGGCGACCGGATCCCCCGGCCAGGCGCCGCCCGCCTGCGCGATCTTCAGCGACTGCCGCAGCGCGGCCTCGATCCGGTCGTACAGCTGGTTCATGCGCGCCTGCAGGCGCTCGTCCTCGTTGACCAGCGCATCGCCGATCAGCACGCGAGTCATGCCCGGATTCTTTTCGGCGAACCCGAGCAGCACGGCGACCATCTGCGTCGCCTGCGCGACGCCGTCGGTGGACTCGCTGCTGATGCGATTGACCAGCGAGAACAGTGTTGTTTCGATGAACTCGATCAGCCCCTCGAACATTTGCGCCTTGCTCGCGAAGTGGCGGTATAGCGCCGCCTCGGAGACATCGAGGCGACTCGCCAGCGCGGCGGTCGTCACCTTCTCGCCTCGCGGCGTCTCCAGCATGGCGGCCAGCGTCTGCAGGATCTGCATCCGCCGCTCTCCCGGTTTGCTCGCCATTCTCCCGCTCCCTGATCAAATCGGCGGCATCGCGTCGTGAGGGCCGATGCTGCCGAATCGCGACTTAGCTTCGTCACGACCGTTCGCTGCCTGCGCGGATCGATTAGTCCGCGCTTATCATCGTCCCGACGCCCTCGTTGGTCAGCACCTCCAGCAGCAGCGCGTGCTCGACGCGGCCGTCGATGATGTGCGAGCTCTTGACGCCGTTTTTTACCGCGTCCAGCGCCGAGCCTATCTTCGGCAGCATGCCGCCGTGGATCGTGCCGTCGGCGAACAGCGCCTCGATCTCGCTGGCCGAAAGGCCGGTCAGAAGATTGCCGTGCTTGTCGAGCACGCCGGCGGTGTTGGTCATCAGCACCAGCTTTTCGGCATTCAGCGTCTCGGCGAGCTTGCCGGCAACGAGGTCGGCATTGATGTTGTACGCCTCGCCTTCGTGGCCTACGCCAATCGGCGCGATGACCGGGATGAAGTCGCGCGAATCGAGCAGATTGATCAGTTCCGGATCGATCTTCTCGATTTCCCCGACCAGCCCGATGTCGACGAATTCCCCGTGATTGGTTTCGCTCTTCAGCAGAAGCTTGCGCGCGTGAATGAATGCGCCGTCCTGCCCGGTCAGGCCGACCGCGCGTCCGCCGTGCTGGTTGATCAGCCCGACGATCTCCTGGTTGAGCTCGCCCAGGACCATCTCGACGACATTCATCACCTTGTCATCGGTAACGCGCATACCCTGGCGGAACTCGCTGTGGATGCCCATCGTCTTCAACAGGTCGCCGATTTGCGGGCCCCCGCCGTGCACGATCACCGGATTCATTCCGACCAGCTTCAGCATCACCACGTCGCGCGCGAACCCCGCCTTGAGTGCGGGCTCGGTCATCGCATTGCCCCCGTACTTGATGACGATCGCCTTGTCGTGAAAACGCTGGATGTAAGGCAGCGCCTCCGCCAGGATTTGGGCTTTGAGGGCGGACGAGCCGACCTCGATCGAGACGGATTTCATCGGACGCTTCGGGTTGCGGCGATTGTACTTGAAGGCGCCCGAATAGAATACGAGCGCCGCTGCGCCAACGAGTAAGCCCTAACTGGCGAGGCGTTGTCGCGTTTGTATCGAACAAGGCATTTTGCTATCTTGCCCCCATGCCGAGCCCGCTGCAGGACCCCGTCGACCTCGGTGTTGTCCACCGCGCGCTGGTCACCAAGTTACGCCACCACGGGGATGTGCTGCTCGCTTCGCCGGTGTTCACCGTTCTCGGCCGCGCCGCCCCGGCGGCGGAAATCGATGCGCTGGTTTACGCGGAAACCGCAGCGATGCTCGCCGGCCATCCGGCGATCGCCGAGACACACGTCATCGATCGCGACTGGAAGCGCCAGGGATTTGGCCGCCAGTTGCGCGCGGAGCGTGCGCTGCTGTCGGCACTCTCGAAGCGCCGCTACGATCTTATCGTCCATCTGACCGAGCATCCGCGCGGTGCGTGGCTCTCGCGCCTGCTGCGGCCGCGCTACAGCGTCGCGCGCCATCTCGATCGCGCGCACTGGCTGTGGCGAACGAGCTTCACCCATTACTACCGGCTGCCGCGACGGACGCCGCGTCACACCGTCGAATGCAATCTCGACAGCCTGCGCCGCATCGGCGTGCAGCCTGCGCCGGGCGACAGGGCGCTGGTCCTCGTGCCGAACGGCGCTGCGACCGCGCGGGTGCGGGGTCTGCTCGCCCAGCACGGGATCGAGCCCGGGCGTTTCATCCAGCTCCACCCGGGTTCGCGGTGGCTGTTCAAGTGCTGGCCCGCCGAGCATTACACGGCCTTGCTCGAGCAGCTCACTTCCGAAGGGTGGCGCATCGCGCTGACCGGGGCGCCGGACCCGCGCGAGCGCGCGCTTGTCGACGCGATCCTCGCCGCTACAACGAAGCCGGCGCGAAGCCGTGTCACCGATCTCGGCGGACAATTGAGCCTGACCGAGCTCGCGGCGCTGACCCGCGAAGCGCGCGCCTTCGTCGGCGTCGACTCGGCGCCGATGCATATCGCGGCGGCGGTGCAAACGCCGGTCGTCGCCTTGTTCGGTCCGAGCGGCGATGTCGAGTGGGCGCCGTGGCAGGTGCCGCACCGCATCGTCGCATCGAACGAGTATCCGTGCCGGCCCTGCGGCAATGACGGCTGCGGCGGCGGCAAGATCTCAGAGTGCCTGACGACGCTGCCTGTCGCGCGCGTGCACGCGGCGCTTATTGCGATTCTGGCCGAGACTGGCGGCTGAGCGATGTTGAGGCTCGCGATCATCCGGCAGCGCTATACGCCGTACGGCGGCGCCGAACGATTCGTCGAGGCGGCGCTGGAAGCGCTGCTCGAGCGCGGAGTCGCGATCTCGCTGTACACGCGCGAGTGGCCGCAGACGAGGCTGCAGCTGATCGAGCCGGTTCTCTGCGACCCGTTTCACATCGGGCGTCTGTGGCGCGACTGGAGCTTTGCCCGCGCGGTGTGCCGGGCAGTGACCCAGAAAGCCCCCGAGCTCGTCCAGTCGCACGAGCGGCTGCTGTGCTGCGACGTGTACCGCGCCGGCGACGGCGTGCACCGCTCCTGGCTCGACGAGCGTCTGCGCGGCGCTTCGACCCTTCGCCGCTGGTGGACCGAGCTCAGTCCTTATCATCGCTATGTGCTCGCCATCGAGCGGCGGCTGTTCGCCAGCCCGTTGCTGAAGGCGGTGATCTGCAATTCGCGCATGGTCCGGCAGGATATCCGCGATCGCTTCGGGCTGCCCGACGAGCGCCTGCCGGTCGTCTACAACGCAGTCGACAGCGAAGCCTTTTCGCCGAAGCTCCGCGCACATCGCGACTCGATGCGGCAGAAGCTCGGCGTGCCGCCGGACGCGACCCTGTTCCTGCTGGTCGGCTCCGGCTATGTGCGCAAAGGGGTGGCCGCGGCGCTCACCGCGTTGTCGCGGCTGCCGGACAGCGCGCATCTGCTGGTCGTCGGCCGCGACAAGGCGCGAGGGCGATACAAACGGATAGCACGCCAGCTTGGCATCGCTTCGCGGGTCGCGCTGGTCGGCGCGCAGGACGATCCGAAGCCGTTCTACGGCGCAGCCGACGCCTTCGTGTTACCGACACTCTACGACCCATGTCCGAACGCCGCGCTCGAGGCCATGGCCTGTGGACTTCCCGTTGTGACCAGCACCAAATGCGGCGCCGCCGAGCTCGTCCTCGAGCACGATGCGGGATTCGTCTGCGATGCACGCGACCTCGACGCCTTGACCGCGCACATGGGCACGCTGACCGATGCACAGGCGCGGGCCGGACGGGGCGAACGCGCGCGCGAAGCGGTGCTGACGTTGACGCCCGAGGCGATGACGTTGCAACTGGTGCTGCTCTATCGCGATCTCCTGGCGGCAGCACACGCGGCCAGGACCGAGCAGCCGAAGACCGCTGCGCTATAATCGCGGCCCGTTCATACCACCGCCGGCAGCCCAGGGAACACCAAGCACCGGCCGCATCGGACCCGCCGTGTCGCCCAGCCTGGTCCTCTACCGGCGTTTGCTGACCTACGTCCGCCCCTACTGGTGGGCGTTCGCGTTGGCGCTGATCGGCATGGTCATCGTCGCCGCCGGCGATACGCTGATGGCCTACATGGTGATGCCGATCATCCAGAGGCTGCAGAACCCCGATCCTGCGATGACGGTGCAGCTTCCGCTGGCGGTGGTCGCGGTGTTCCTGCTGCGAGGATTGGGCTCGTTCATGTCCGAGTACGGCATGGCGTGGACCGGCCACCGCGTCGTGTTCGACCTGCGGCGCGAGATGATCGATCGCCTGCTGTCGCTGCCGACGCCGTATTACGACAATCAGTCGTCGGGCCGGCTGATCTCGAAGTTCACGTTCGACGCCTACCAGCTCGCGGCCGCGACCTCGTCGGCGATCACGACTGCGGTACGCAGCGCATTGACGATTGCCGGGACGCTCGGTCTCCTGTTCTGGCTCAACTGGCAGCTGACGCTGGTTTCGATCGTCATCATGCCGGCAGTCGCGGTCGTGATCCGCTATTTCAGCCGGCGGCTGCGCCGCGTGGCGCGCGATGTCCAGCAGCGCACGGGTTCGATGAGCCATGTGCTCGAGGAGATCGTCGGCGCACAGCGCGTGGTCAAGATCTTCGGCGGCCAGGCGTACGAGCGCGTGCGCGCCGTCGCCGGCGCGAACAGGCTGCGCCAATCGATGAGCAAGCAATCGTCGGCAAGCGCCGCCAGCTCGCCGTTCCTGCAGTTCGTCGGCGCCTGCGCGGTCGGGTTGATCGTCTATCTCGCGTTGAAACAGAGCGAAACCGGCGGCTTCGACGCCGCGCGCTTCACCTCCTACGTGATCGCCTTGCTGACGCTCCTCGACCGGCTGCGGGCGATGTCGGGCGTCAATGCCAACATCCAGCGCGGGCTCGCGGCGGCCGAAAGCATCTTCGGCCTGATCGACGAACGACCGGAGGCCGACAACGGCACCGTCGAAATCGCGCGCCTGCGCGGCGAGCTCGAGTTCGAGCATGTCTCGTCGCGCTACGCCGGCGCGGACAAGGACGCGCTGGAAGACGTGAGCCTGACGATTGCACCCGGCGAAAGCGTGGCGCTGGTCGGCCCGTCGGGCAGCGGCAAGACCTCGCTGATCAACCTGATACCGCGCTTCTATCAGCCGAGCGCCGGCCGGATATTGCTCGACGGCCACGACATCGACGCACTGACGCTGGCCAATCTGCGCAGCCACCTGGCGCTGGTCAGCCAGGACGTAACCTTGTTCGATGACACCGTCGCCGCGAATATCGCCTACGGCGCGATGACCGGCGCATCGCGCGAGGCCATCGAAAAAGCGGCGCTGGCCGCGCATGCGCTGGACTTTATCCGCGCGTTGCCCGACGGGTTCGAAACGCTGGTCGGCGAGAACGGCTTGCGCCTGTCCGGCGGGCAGCGGCAGCGGCTCGCCATCGCGCGCGCCATTCTCAAAAATGCGCCCATCCTGATTCTCGACGAGGCGACGTCCGCGCTCGACTCCGAATCGGAGCGCCACGTGCAGGCGGCGATGGACGCGCTGATGCGCGGCCGCACGACGATCGTCATCGCGCATCGTCTGTCAACGATCGAGCGAGTCGACCGCATCGTCGTGCTCGACTCCGGCAGAGTCGTCGAGCAGGGCACGCATGCCGAGCTGCTCGCGCGCGGCGGCCTTTACGCCAAGCTGCACCGGATCCAGTTTTCGGCGGCGGCCCCGGTCGCTGGTTAAGGGCCTGTTCACGCTAAATGCGTACCCGCGTGAACAGGCCCTAGCCGTGCGCATCGTTCATACCGAGGCCTCGCTCGGCTGGGGTGGCCAGGAGATCCGTATCCTGACCGAAGCCGCCGGAATGATCGCTCGCGGCCATCAGGTCGAGATCGCCTGCCCGCGCGAGGCGCGAATCTTCGCCGAGGCGCCGCGCTTCGGCGTGCCGGCGACCGCGCTGCCGATCGGGCGCAAGCGGCCGCGCGGCGTCGTCGCGCTGCGTCGCTTTCTCGCTGCGCGCCGTGTCGACGCGATCAACGCGCACAGCTCGACGGATGCCTGGCTCGCCGCGCTCGCCGGCCGCTCGCTGTCCCGACCCCTGCCGCTGGTGCGGACCCGGCATATCTCGGCGCCGGTGCCGCGGGATGCACTGACGCGATGGCTGTATACCAGGGCGACCGCCGAGATCGTCACCACTGGCGAAGCGATACGCACGCAGCTGATCCGCGACATCGGGGTGGCGCCTTCGCGCGTCAGCTCGATTCCGACCGGCATCGATCCGGGCCGCTTCGGCCCAGCCGACCGCGACGATGCGCGCCGCTCGCTCGGGCTGCCGGCCGGCGTGCCATTGCTCGGCATCGTCGCGACCTTGCGTAGCTGGAAAGGGCATCGCATCCTGGTCGAGGCTATGACTTTGCTGGCGCATCGCGAGGCGCAACTGGTGATCGTCGGCGACGGCCCGCAGCGAGACGCACTTCGCGGGCAGATTAGCGCCCTGGGCCTGGACGCGCGCATTCGCCTCGCCGGCAACCAGAACGATGTCGTGCCCTGGCTCGCGGCGCTCGACGTATTCGCGCTCCCCTCGTACGCGAACGAAGGTGTGCCACAGGCGCTGTTGCAGGCGATGCTGATGGCCCTGCCCTGCGTGACCACCGATGCGGGGGCGATCGGCGAGGCGGCAATCGCCGATCACACGGCGGTCGTCGTCGCCAAGGAGAACGCGGTCGCGCTCGCCGCAGGCATCGATCGGCTGCTCGGCGACACTGCGCTCGCGCGGCGCATCGCCCATGCCGGCAGGGAGCGCGCCCTGTCCAGGTTCAGCCTGGCTGCGATGCTCGATCGCATGGAGGCGGTGTTTCAGCGCGCGGTCGACGCTCATGCCCGGGAGTAACCGCGGCCATCGCCTGGCCGGACGCGCCCGTGTCGTCAGTCGCGCGCTGGCCCGGCGCGTCTCGACCTTGGGCCACCGTCGCATCTCGCCGCGCGAGCCGCGGCGGATCCTGATCGCGCACCATCTGCTGCTCGGCGACACGCTGATGCTCACCTCGCTGCTGGCCAAGCTCCGCGGCCAGCATCCGGCAGCCGACATCGTGATGGCGCTGCCCGAGCCTTACGCCGCGCTCTACCAGTCGGCGCCGTACGGCGTGCGGGCCATCGGCTGGAATCCGCGCGTGCCGTCGCGTTCGCCACTGTGGCGCGAACGCGAGTTCGATCTGGCCTTCGTTCCCGGCGACAATCGCTTCAGTTGGTTGGCTCAGGCGCTCGGCAGCCGCTGGATCGTCGGCTTCGACGGCGACCGGCCGGCGCCCAAGAGCTGGCCGTTCGACGAGCTCCGCCGCTATCCGGACGAGCCCGCGGCGTGGACCGACATGGTCGCGGCGCTGGCTGACGGGCCGCCGCCGGCGCCGTACGCAAGGCGCGACTGGCGCGATCCCGCAGCCGATCCATTCGAATTGCCGCGCGGCCGCTACGCGGTGCTGCACGTAGGCGCGAGCACGCCGCTCAAGCGCTGGGAACCGGACAAATGGCGTGCGCTCGCGGCATGGCTCGCGGCGCGCGGGGTCGAACCGGTGTGGTCGGCGGGCCGCGGCGAGGAAGCGATCGCACGCGAATGCGATCCCGGCGCTCGCCACCTCTCGTACGCCGGCGCGCTGACCCTGCCGCAGCTGTGGCGGCTGCTCGCCGACGCCGCGCTGCTGGTCGCGCCTGATACCGGCATCGCCCATCTCGGACGCGTCGTCTCGGTCCCGACGGTCGCGCTGTTCGGTCCGGGCTCGGCGTTGATCAGCGGCGCCGGCCTTTTCTGGCGCGACGCGCCCTTTCGCGCGGTAACCGTCGATCCGTTCGCCTGCCGCGATCAGCAGGTGTTGTTCAGGCGCGAGATCGCGTGGGTGCGCCGCTGTGGCCGCGGAATCGCCGAGTGCCCGCGCCCGCGCTGCATGGAAGCGATCGATCTGGCGCAAGGCTGCGCCGCGATCGTCGATCTGGGCGTCGTGGACGCGTAATCGGGCCTGATCGAAAGCGCGATCAGCCGCGGCGCCGCGCGAACAGGGGGACAGCGCCAGCCAATTGGACCGGCACCTCGCCCGGCAGCGCGTATTCCGGTATCCACCTCTTGAGCCACGCGCGAACCTCGGCGTCGCCGGTGGCACGGTCGCGCTCGAGCCAGCTGACCATCTGCTCGACCGCATCGCGATTTCCGGGCAGCGCCTGCGCGATCCGCAATTTCGGATGCGGCGTCGGCAACGTGGTCTCGCCGGAGGCCAGCGGCTCCTCGTAGAGCTTTTCGCCCGGCCGCAACCCGGTGAAGACCACGCGGATCTGGTCGGGATCGCCGCCGGACAGCCGGATCATGTCGCGAGCGAGATTGACGATCTTGACCGGCTCGCCCATGTCGAGCACCAGCACTTCGCCGCCGCGTCCCATCAGCCCGGCCTGCAGCAGCAGCTGCGTCGCCTCGGACGAGGACATGAAATAGCGAGTGATCTCCGGATGCGTCACGGTGACCGGGCCGCCGCGCGCGATTTGCTCCCTGAATCTGGGAATCACGCTGCCCGCGCTGCCGAAAACATTGCCGAAACGGACGATGACGAACTGGGTTGTGCCGTTCTGGAGGCTCTGGCACACCATCTCGGCCAGCCGCTTCGAGGCGCCCATCACGTTGGTTGGATTGACCGCCTTGTCGGTCGAAACCAGCACGAATTTTTCGACCTTCGACGCAGCCGCGGCTCGCGCCAGCACCCAAGTGCCATAGGCGTTGTTGCGCACCGCCTGCCAGGCGTTGGTTTCCTCCATCAGCGGCACGTGCTTGTACGCCGCGGCGTGAAAGATGACGCCTGGGCGCTCGCGGGTCAGCACCTGTTCGACCAGCGAGCGGTGCTTGACGTCGCCGACCAGCGTGGCCAGCGGCAGAGCGGGAAACTCATCCTGCAGCGCCTGCTGGATCTGGTAGAGCGCGTATTCCGACAAGTCGAAAAGCACGAGCCGCAGCGGCCGGAATCGTGCAATCTGCCGGCACAGCTCCGCGCCGATCGAGCCACCGGCGCCGGTGACCATGACGACCCGGCCGCCGATCCATTCGCTCAACCCCGCGCTGTCGAGTACGACCGGGTCGCGCGCCAGTATGTCGTCGAGCTCGACGTGGCGGATCGTCGTCAGCTGCGAACGGCCGCTGATCAAGTCATCGTACGAAGGAACCGTCAGCGCCTCGACCCCTGCCGCCGCGCAGAGCTCGGCGACTCGCCGGCGCACGCCGTGCGCGGCGGCCGGGAGTGCGATGATGACTGTTCGCACGCCGAATCGCTTGACCCACAGCGGAAGCTCAGCGATCGGCCCCAGGACGCTGATGTTGCGCAGCAGCCGCCCTTGCTTGCCAGTGTCGTCATCGAGCAGCCCGACGACTCGCCATTGGCGGCTGTGCGCGAGCTCGTTGGTCAAGTGTGCTCCCGCCTCTCCGGCGCCGAGAATCAACACCGGCTCACCCAGAGCCGCCAGAGGGCTGTACAGCCGATGCTCCTTCCAGATGCGGTAGGCGAAACGGCTGCCCGCCATCAGGAAGATCAGAATCAGCGGATAGAGGATCAGCACGCTGCGCGGCACGACGGCCGTCAGGCGCAGCATCACCAGCACGACCGGGATCGCCACCGCGCCAAGCCCCACCGCCAGCATGATCCGCTGCAGGTCGGGAACGCTGGCGAAACGCCAGAGGCCGCGGTAAAGGCCGAAGGCGAGGAAAATGCCGGCCTGCAACGGAAGAACCCAGGCAAGCGTGCGAGTCATGTCGGCGAGCTGGGGCTCGTGCAGGTCGAGATTGAAGCGCAGCCAGTACAGGCCGGTCCAAGCGATCGCCGCCGCGACGACGTCGTGGGCAAAGGCCAGCAGCGCCCGCCAGTTAGCGCTTACTCTCACGCAATCCACCGATTCTAGTTCGCCATTGATGCGCCACCGAGCCGAACAGCAGGGCCAGGGCAGCACCCCAAACGGCCAGCAGATACCATCCGGCCTGGGGAGCGCGGGCCAGCGCTGCCAGCGCCGACACCGCCGCGCCGATCATTAGAGCAGCATAGAGTGCCAGCGTGCCGGCATGGCCCAATCCAAGTTGGACCAGCCGTTGGTAGCTGTGGTCGCGGTGAGCCTGCCAGACCGGCTCGCCGCGCAGCAGCCGGCGGAGCAGGGTCGCGCTGGCATCCGCAACAAAAGGGAGGAAAACTAGCAGCGGAAACCACAGCGGCCACCATCCCTGCCGCCAGCCTTCGATGCCAAATACCGCGGCCAGGAAGCCCAAGGGCACCGACCCGGCGTCGCCGAGGAAAATACGCGCCGGCGGCCAGTTGGCCAGCAGAAACGGGAGCGTCGCGGCCGCCAGCGCAAGGAACGTCGACGCACGGTCACTTCCCGCCCAGAAAGCAGCCAGCGCGTAGGCGCCGAACCCGACGACGGTCATCGTGCCGGCAAGGCCATCGCTGCCATCCATGAAGTTGTACAAATTGGCGACCCAGACGATGGCGACGGCCATCGTCGCGGCAACGATCAAATCGGGCATTGGAGCTGCGAGCCATAACCAGGCGATCGACGCCGCCAACTGCACGAACAGTCGCAGCAGCGCAGGTATGCCGCGACGGTCGTCGAAAAACGAAACAATGACGATCGCGACGAGCGGAAAGATCCACGGTTGAGCATCCGGGAGCCAGATAATGCCAGCGCACCAGCCGAGCCAGATGGCCAACCCGCCGCCACGCGGGACGATGCCACGATGCAGTGAGCGCGCGTTCGGTCGATCGAACGGCAAGCCGGCGCGTCCGAGCAAGCGCAGCGCGATCCCGGACACGACGGCAGCGATCAACGCAGGCAACAGCATCGACATTCGCTGCCGTTTGCGCAAAAACGGTCCGGATCGCGAAATCCGGCCGCCAAGCCGTTATTTGCACCCATTTTTTGCCCGCCTCGCGCGCCAAACGCCGCAATGGCGGCGGAGCGTGAATTATACGCGCTCGCACGCTCGGGCGGCGCTCTGCCCAAAAGGCATTCCTTGTTGCAATTAAGCAACAGGATTGATGGGGGTTTTAGGGCCTTGGGGTTTTAGCTTGCCTTGGGAATCGCGCGTTTGGCACAATTGGGGCAACTTCTCCGTTGCTCCTGAGAAGGTTCCGGTGGCAGGCGCAATCGCAATTCTTGCCAATCTTATCTGTTAGAGGAGAGATTCCATGAATAAGAAACTCGTCGCTCTGGCCGTGGCCGGCGCATTTGCGCTGCCGCTCGCGGCGGAAGCGCAAACCGCACAGGTCACGCTGTACGGCCGTGCCAATATGGACCTCGAATTCGTAAAGGCATCGGGCCCTGGCGCCTCCGATGGCTCGACGTCGACTGTAACTCGCGTCGCCAGCAACTCGTCACGCTTTGGCCTGCGCGGCACCGAGGCGCTCGGCGGCGGGCTTACCGCATTTTTCCAGGTGGAGAACTCGGTCGCCTGGGACGGCAACCCGAACGCCAGCGGCGTCGGCAGCGCGAATACGATCGCCAATCGCGAAACCTTCGTCGGCCTGCAGGGCAGTTTCGGCCAGATCTGGCTGGGTCGCTCGCTCTCGCCGTACGACGACTCGACGCCGATCTGGGCTTCGGGTCCGTACAACTACAACACCGGCCTGTTCAACAACTCGAGCCTGTGGGCGAACAACTCGAATGCGCCCCAGGAGGCGATCGGCGGCTACGACGACCGTTACAGCAACAGCATCCGCTGGAACAGCCCGACGTGGTCGGGCTTCACCGCGGAAGTGCAGGTCGCGACCCGGGAGAACACCGGTCACAGCTGGGCGTTCATGCCGGGTGTTTTCTACAACAATGGCCCGATCCAGGGCGCCTTGACTTATTCGCGGCATAACAAGTTCCGTTGCTACAGCGCGCCTAGCGCGGCTGGACTCACCACGCAGGCTCCTTGCGGCTCCACACCGTTCGCCGGAGTGTCCGCCAATGACGACGCGGTCACGATCGCGGGCAGCTACGACTTCGGCATCCTGCGTCTGGCGCTGATGTACGAGCATCTGAAATACGAAACGCCGACGGGCGACCTGAAGCGCGACATGTGGGGCATCTCGACCACGATTCCGATGGGCGGCGGCCTCTGGTACATTTATTACGGTAACGCCGGCGACGGCAAGGGCGGAGCGTCGGACAGCGAGTCGCGGATCAATTCGCTGGTCCATGGCGCCGATTCGGGCTCGCAGAACTTCGAAATCGGTTATCGTTACGACCTGTCGAAGCGCACCAGCCTGAACGCCGGCTACGTGTATATCAAGAACGATGAGAGGGCCAACTACACGTTCAACGTCAACGGGTACGCGGTCAGACCCGGCGGCGATCCGCAAGGCTTCGTGCTGGGCATCATCCACAACTTCTAGACGGCCAGGACAGCGGCTGTTCAGCGTAACTGGGTTTGAAGTGATCACTCGGGCGTCCTATGGACGCCCGTTTTTTTTCCGGGCGCGAGTCGTTACACTTCGCAAATACGCTGCGAACTCAATCGATGGCCATGCAAGATGCTGAGGGAATCGACCGGCTGATCGTTGGCTTCGATCGCGCGCTGCGCACGTTGTCCGGAACGACATCGGCCGCGCGGCCCAGCCCTGCCACGGGGCTTGTCAGCGAGGAGTTGACGCCGGAAGAGCGCCGGCACGTCGCGGGGCTGATGCGCGTCAACCATACCGGCGAAGTGTGCGCGCAGGCGCTCTATCAGGCGCAGGCGCTGGTCGCGCGCGATCCGGACGTGCGCGACAGCTTCGCGGCCGCCGCGCGCGAAGAGGAAGATCATCTGGCCTGGACGCAGGAGCGAATCGGGGAGCTTGGAGGTCGAACGAGCCTTGCGAACCCGCTGTGGTACCTGGGGTCGTTCGCGATCGGCATCGCCGCGGGGCTGGCCGGCGACCGTGGCAACCTCGGTTTTGTCGTAGAGACCGAGCGCCAGGTCGAGGAACACCTGTCGTCGCATATCGATCGCCTGCCTGCCGGCGATTCGCGAAGTCGCGCGATCGTTGCCGCAATGCGCGACGATGAAGTCCGGCATGGCGCTGCCGCAAGCGAGGCCGGAGCGAGCGCCCTTCCATTGCCGGTTCGCGTATTGATGCGCGCAACCGCAAAGCTGATGACGCTCACCGCCTATCGCATCTGAATCGGGTTGCAAGTTCCCTGCGGTACACTCCGATCATTTGTTTCGCTGGCGGGAAGACATGGTGATCGATGCGCCGGAGCTCGCGCAGACCGGAGAGCGCCTTGCTTGACCGCAGGACGCTATTGCTCCTGGTCGCGGGTGTCGTGCTGTCGCCGCTCGCCCATGCGCAGTTCCTCAATGTCAGCCTGTACGGAAACCTGAATCTCGATGTGGAGGTGGTCAACGGCGCGCAAAGCGATGGCAGCAATCCATCGATCGTGCGCGTGTCGAGCAATTCGTCCCGCTTCGGCTTGCGCGGCCATGAATACCTCGGGCGGGGTCAGGTTGCGATCTTCCAGCTCGAGTCGACGATCTTGGGCGATACCGGCGGCTCGGCGCTTGCCTCTCGCGAAACCTACGTCGGTCTTCAGGGCGACTGGGGCACGATGAAGCTCGGCAGTTTCCTGACGCCTTACGACGACATCCTCACGATATTCGGCAACACCCCCACGTTGACAACGTCGATCCTGTCGACCGCGGCCCTTTGGGCGCAAGGCGGATTAACCAAGAACGAGGGTGGATTCGACGCCCGGCTCGGCAACTCGCTCCGCTACGAAACGCCGCCGCTCCAGGGCTTTTCCGCGGCGCTGCAGTTCGCCACGAGGGATACGTCAGGCGATCCGAATGGCGGCGACAACGGCGACCGGCTGTCGGAGTTGAGGCACGCGAACGTGATCTCCGGAGGTGCGTTCTACAACAGAGGGCCCCTCGACCTCGGTATCGCCTACGAGCGCAATTACCGGATACGCCCGACCGGGCCTACCGACGAAGCGCTGTCGCTCACCGGCGGCTACGACTTCGGTACGGTGGCGAGCAACGTCGGGCTGCGACTTGCCGGCGTATACGAGCGGCTCAAATACGATACGCCGACCGGCAGTTTGACGCGCGACTTCTACGGAGTGTCGACGACGCTGGCGATCGGGGACGGCACCTTCTACGCCTTCTGGGGCAAGGCCGCCGACGGGAAGGGCAGCGCTGTCGACGGCACAACGATCGGAGCGCTGGTCAAAGGTCCGGATACGTCGAGCCAGCAATGGGAGCTGTCATACAGCTACAACCTGTCGCTGCGAACGATGCTCTACGCTGGTTGGGTGCAAATAGATAACCGGCCAAACGCAGCCTACGCGTTCAATATCAACCCCTATCCCGTCGCGCCCGGCGCCAAGCCCAGCGGGTTCGTACTGGGCATCGCGCATTTCTTCTGAGGTCGGCTCCGCGATTCGCCTAGCGGGGCGGCTCGCTGGCTTGCCGCGCATTGCCGTCGTTCGCTTTTTCCCAGGCCTGCAATGCTTTGAGTCGCGCTGTTCTGATCCGCTGCGGCAGCTCGGGCGAGTCGGGATGCGCTGCGGCAATCGCACCGGCATCGACCTCGCGTACGACGGCGAGCGCCGCACGAAGCCGCTCTGCCGCCGCATAACTTTCGCCGCGGCGGCCCGGGCGGGACAGCGCATCGGCGGAGCAGGCGCGCAGCAGGCCGTCGAGGCGTTCGGGCCGGCGCAACGCGTCCGCCGCGAGCAGCAGGTCGAGCAAGGTCGAAGCCCGAAGCTCCTCCGCGCGATGCACGTCGCCATGATAGCGGGCGACCAGGCGGGCAAGCTCGCTGCAGTCGGCAGGCACGCGCAGGCGCTCGCTTAGCCCTCGCGCCAGTGCGACGCTGCGAGCCTCATGGGCGATGTGTCTCGGCCAGTCCGCGCGATCGCTCGTCGCCTTGCCTAGATCGTGCGCGAGTACCGCGTAGCGCACAGGCAGCGGGTCGCCGGCGGCTGCGGAGAAATCCAGCGCCAGCATCAGGTGCACGCCTGCGTCGATCTCGGGGTGATGCGCGGGAGGCTGCGGCACGCCGAACAGCGCATCCACTTCCGGCAGCAGTTGTCCCAGCGCGCCGCAGCGGCGCAGGACTTCGAAAAAGAGCGAGGGGCGCGCTTCCATCAGCGCCTTGGCGAGCTCCTGCCAGACGCGTTCAGCGGTCAGCGTCGCCAGTTCGCCGCCGGCCGCGATCTCGCGCAGCAGCGCTTCAGTCTCGGGTGCGACGCTGAAGCCGAATCGTGCCGCGAAGCGCGCGACGCGCAGCACGCGCAGCGGATCCTCGGCGAATGCCGGGCTGACGTGGCGCAGGATGCCGGCATGCAAGTCGGCGACCCCGCCGTGCGGATCGATCAAAGTCCCGTCGTCGTCGCGCGCGATAGCGTTGATCGTCAGGTCGCGTCGCGCAAGATCCGCTTCGAGCGTCACATCCGGCGTCGTATGAAAGACAAAGCCGCGATAGCCCCGGCCGCTCTTGCGCTCAGTCCGTGCCAGTGCGTACTCGTCGTTCGTCTGCGGATGCAGGAAGACCGGAAAGTCGCTCCCGACCGGACGGTAGCCCGCGGCCACCATCTGCTCGGGCGTCGCGCCGACGACGACGAAATCGCGATCGGAGACCGTGCGGCCGAGAAGCTCGTCGCGCACCGAGCCGCCGACACGATAGGCCTTCACGATTTCAGGCGCCGCGATGCGAGCGGATGCGGCCGTAGCGGCTTGTCGGCGCGGCGGCCGCGATGTAGGTTGGCACGATCGCCTCGAGCGCGACCGGAGGCCCGCCGAACAGCGGCGGAAACGGGCAGTCGCAGACACTGTCGCGCTGCATCGAAGCCAGATTGTCGCGGCTCATCAGCTTGCCGGGAAGCCGTTCGAGCACGCTTGCCTGGAGCTTAGAAAGGCCGGGCCCGAGCGCGACGATCGGCCGCCTGTAGCCGGTAAGCTCGCCTACATAGGCAACCAGCTGGCGCAGCGTGTAGACCTTCGGACCGCACAGTGGATAGCGCTGGCCGTGCGTCGCGTCGTCGCCGAGTGCGCACACATAGGCGTTCGCCACGTCGTCGACCGCCACCGGCTGGAAGCGCGCCCCGGCGCATGCCAGCGCGATCACCGGCAGCAGTTGTTGCAGCTTGGCGAACAGGTTGAGAAACGAATCCTCGCGCCCGACGATGATCGACGGCTGGAAAATCGTCCATTGCAGGCCGGATGCAGCGACCAGCGCTTCGGCCTCACCCTTGCTGCGCAGGTACCGGCTCGGCCCTTGCGGATCCGCGTTGAGGGCGCTCATGTGCAGCAGGCGTGGAACGGCGCCGTCGCGGCAAGCGGCGATCAGCTTGCGCGGCAGCTCGACGTGAACCCGATCGAAGTCGCCGGGGCGCGATTCGTTGAGGATGCCCACCAGATTGACCACCGCCGCGGCGCCGCGAACCAGGCGGGCGAGTTCCCCTGCGTCGTGCACATCGGCTTCGACCACGTCGACCGTCGGCAAAAGGATCAGGTGTCTTGCGCGCTCGCGGCTGCGGGTAGGGACGACGACGCGATTGCCGTCGGCTACCAGACGCGAGACCAGGTGCCGGCCGACAAAGCCGCCGCCGCCGAGCACGACGATAGCCTTGCCGTTCATGGCAGCGGTGTGCGATCGGCCGAAGCGACCGGCGAACCCGCCGCCATGCCGCGCGGCGTGACGATGCCAAGCCGATCGGTCAGCGTGACGTAAGGCAGGCCGAGTTGCGCCTGATAGAACATCGCGTTGGCCATCACTTTCTTGACGTAGTCGCGCGTCTCGGTGAATGGAATCGTCTCGGCGTAGATCGCCCCCTCGAGCGGCGCGGTGCCGCGCCAGCTCTGCGCACGCCCCGGCCCCGCGTTGTACGCCGCGGTCGCGAGCACCGGCAGGCCGTCGAGGCGGTCGAGGACATGGCGGAGATAGTAGGTGCCGAAGCGGGCATTGATCCCGGGCTCCCCGAGCTGCGTGATGCGATAGTCGCTCTGATGGGTTTGCTGGGCGATCCAGCGCGCGGTCGGCGCCATCAGCTGCATCAGTCCGATCGCGCCTGCGCTGGAGATGACGTCGGCGGCGAAGCGGCTTTCCTGCCGTGTGAGCCCGAACACCCACGCCTCGTCGAGGCCCATTTCTCGCACGGCGGAACCGATGGCCTCGCGGTAAGGCGTCTGGTAGCGGAGGCCGAAATCGTGTCGTCGTTGCGTGCGGTCAGCGGTGTTGATCGAGCGATCGTACAAGGCGTTTCGGCGCGCGAACTCGCTGGCGAGCAAAAGCGACCGGTCGTCGATGCCGCGCACGACGTAAGTCCATTCGCGCTGCGCCTCGGGCCGCATGCCAAGCGCGGCAAGACGAAGCACGCGCTGCACCGCGGGACGCGCGCCGAATGCAGCGAGCGCCTCGTCGTCGACCGGCAGCGGCTCGCTGACCGGCATGATCGAAGCTCCGATCGCGTCGGCGGCGAGAAACCCGTAGAAATGCGGCTCGGCGGCCAGGCTGCCGAACAGCCGGATCGCGTCTTCCTTGCGCGATTGCGCCTCGAACGCTCGACCCTTCCAGTAGCGCCACGCCGGCTCCTGGGCCTGGCTTTCCGGCATCGCATCGATCGCGCGAGCCACATCGTGCCAGGACAGCGCACGCAGCGCCGCGCGCACGCGCCACTCGCGCTGGGCTTCGTTCAGCGCAGCATCGCCGACTTCGCGATACCAGACGTTGGCTTCAGGCAGCAGCTGCCTGGCTGCGCTGTACGCGACCAGCAGATTGCCGTAGCGCCGATCCGCCTCGGGCAGTCGGGCGCGCCAGCGCAGCCAGGCGCGATGCGCCGCGTCGGCGTCGGTGCGCGCGACTCGATCGAGCGCGTAAAGTGCGATCTCACGGCCGCTCCGGAAGCCGAACCGAAACTCGCCCTTCGCCAGCGCGGGCCCGGAATTTCGCTCGACGCGCTCGTACTCGGCGGCCGTTGGCCGATCGTTGGCCGGAAGCTCGACCAGGAGCCGCGATGCTAGCCGGAAATTTCCCGCCTCGTGCGCAAGCCGAAAGCGGCTCCAGATATCGTCCGGCGTGATCTGGTTTCTCGCCTCCAGCTCGGCAAACAGCGGCTGGCACGACTCGGGCTGGTCGCGGCCTGTAAACCAGTATTGACGCGCGTCGGCCAATGCCCCTTCGCGATTCGATTCGCGGCGCCACTGCAGCGCGAAGCAGGCAAGCTCGGGATCTTCGCCGTTGCGCTTCGGATATTCGGCGGCGAACTCGTTCCAGAGCGCACGCTTGCCCAGCGCCTTCAGCCATTCGCCGCGCAGGGTGTCGGCCAGCGGTGTGCCGTCATTGCGCTCGAGAAACGAGCGCACGCGCTCAGGCGTTGCCTCGTCGAGCTTGAGGCGCAACTGCCAGTAGGCGACGTAGGGCTCGAGCACATGGCCGCTGGCCCGCGGCGCGATCCTGTCCAGGGTCGCGGCATCGCCGGCCAGAAACGCTGCGCGCGCCGCAAGAAAATCGGAGTCGGTCGGCTCTGCGCGTAGAGTGACAGCGTAGACGCCGGCGGCGATGAACGCCAGCCAGCGCAGAGCCCTTCCAGGAGCAGGCGACATGAGCATTAGCGCGATTATCGCCTATTGTCGAGCTTCGTCGACGGCCCCGTTCCCGACGCCGCGTCGGCAAGGCACGGTGCGGCCGATGGTAAAATCATCACCTGCCGGCAGCGACCCGCCGCGAAGCGAGGGACCAGAGATGGCTCGACAGCAAAAGTCCGTTCAGGTCGGCGTGGTCATGGGCAGCCAAAGCGATTGGGATGTGATGCAGCATGCGGTCGCGCAGCTTGCCGCATTCGGCGTCACTTATGAAGCCAAGGTCGTGTCCGCTCACCGCACGCCCGACGCGATGTTCGCGTATGCGAGCGGCGCGGCGGGACGCGGGCTGACGTGCATCATCGCCGGCGCCGGGGGCGCTGCGCATCTGCCGGGAATGCTCGCCGCCAAGACGACGCTGCCGGTGCTAGGCGTCCCGATACCCACGCGACATCTGAACGGCGAGGATTCGCTGCTTTCCATCGTGCAGATGCCCAAGGGAGTGCCGGTGGCGACGTTCGCGATCGGCGAAGCCGGCGCGGCGAACGCGGCACTGTTCGCCGTCGCGATGCTCGCGCGCGGCAACGCCGCGCTTGCCAAGAAGCTCGCCGAGTTCCGCACCGCCCAGGCCACGGCCACCGGCGCGATGACGTTGCCGCCGAAGCCTCGCGCGAAGTGATCGCCCCGGGCTCATGGCTCGGGCTGCTCGGTGGAGGACAGCTGGGCAGGATGTTCTGCATGGCCGCGCAAAGCATGGGCTATCGCGTCGCTGTGCTCGATCCCGGCGACGAGAGCCCTGCGGGATCGGTCGCCGACCGGCACATCGTTGCCCACTATGGCGACCGGCACGGCTTGGCTACCCTTGCCGAGCTGGTCGAAGCGGCAACGACGGAGTTCGAAAACGTTCCGGCCGCGAGTCTCGAATATCTCGGACGCCGAGCCCGGGTCACGCCGTCGGCTGATAGCGTCGCCATTGCGCAGGACCGCATCCGCGAAAAGCAGTTCCTCGCGAACAACGGCTTCGCGGTGGCGCCGTTCGCCGTGCTGGCGACCGAGGCCGACGCCCGGGCGATCGATCCGGCACTTCTGCCCGGCATCGTCAAGAGTGCACGCTTCGGCTACGACGGCAAAGGCCAGATTCGGGTCGATAGCGCGGACAGCGTCCCGGCGGCGTTCGCCGCGATGGGTGCCGCCCCCTGCGTACTCGAACGCATGGTTTCATTGACCTGCGAGCTGTCGGTAATCGTCGCGCGCAACGACCGCGGCGACGCGGTGACCTGGCCGGTCGCCGAAAATCGCCATCGCGACGGGATCCTGGACTCGACCATCGTGCCTGCGCGCATCGCCCCCGCGCTTGCGTCCGAAGCGCGGGACGTAGCACTCAGGGTAGCCGCCGCGCTCGATTATCGCGGCGTGCTGTGCGTCGAGCTTTTTGTCGTCGATGGCGGGGTCCTGTTGATCAACGAGATCGCGCCGCGTCCGCACAACAGCGGGCACTACACGATCGATGCTTGCGTCACCTCGCAATTCGAGCAGCAGGTGCGCATTCTGGCCGACCTCCCGCTTGGCGATACCCGGGCCCACGGCCCGGCGGTCATGATCAACCTGCTCGGCGACGTCTGGTTCGACGCACCTTCCGGCACGCCGGACACTGCTCGCCGCGAGCCCGATTGGCGCGCGGTGCTCGAAGTCCCCGAGGCGAAGCTGCACCTGTATGGCAAGGATGAAGCGCGCCACGGGCGGAAGATGGGCCATGTGACCTGCGTTGCGCCGACCCTCGATCAGGCGCTCGCCGCGGCGCGCGCGATCCGGCGGCAGCTTCGAATTCCCGACGACGGGGCACTGTGACCGCGCCGCTCGACGGCGTGCGCGTGCTGGATCTTTCCCGACTGCTGCCTGGGCCGGTATGCACGCTGCACCTGGCCGACCTCGGCGCGGACGTGGTCAAGGTCGAGGACACCGGGGCCGGCGATTATGCACGCGCGCTTGGCCTCGCTCCGACCGGCGACACCCCGAACACCCCGTCCGCGTTTTTTCGCATGGTCAATCGCAACAAACGCAGCCTTGCGCTGGACCTGAAGGCCTCTGCAGGCCGTGATGCCTTTCTTCGGCTGGCACGACACGCCGACGCGATCGTCGAGAGCTTCCGTCCGGGTGTGGTCGACCGGCTCGGCGTCGGCTATGCGTCCGTTGCGGCGATCAATCGGCGCATCGTCTACTGCTCGATCAGCGGCTACGGCCAGACGGGGCCGTATCGAGATCGGCCCGGCCATGACATCAACTATTTGGGCTATGCCGGCGTCCTCGACCAGACAGGAATCAGCGGCGGGCCGCCGGCGCTGTCGAATCTACAGGTCGCCGATGTGCTGGGCGGCGCAATGAATGCTTCGACCGCCATTCTCGCCGCGCTGTTCGGCGCGTCGCGCACCGGCAACGGCACGCACGTCGACATCGCGATGACCGAGGGCTCGCTGGCGCACAACATCTTTGCGCTGCACGCGATCGAGACGCTCGGCCACGCCCAGGCGCGCGGGGAGGACCTCCTGACCGGCGGTGTGCCCTGCTACGGCGTCTATGCGACGCAGGACGGTCGGCATCTTGCCGTTGGCGCGCTGGAGGGCAAATTCTGGCGCGCACTGTGCGAGGCGCTCGATCGTCCGGACCTCGTGGCCGGACAGCTCGCTACCGGGCGCGCCGGTACTGCGGTGCGACAGCAGCTGGCCGCGATATTCGCGCAGCAAACGCAAGCGCACTGGATCGAACGGCTGGCCACGGTCGAGTGCTGCGTCACGCCGGTGCTTTCGCTCGACGAGGTGCTCGCCGATCCTCAGGTGCGCGCGCGCGATATGGTCGTCACCGCAGCCGACGGCACCCGGCAATACGCGCCGCCGTTTCGCCTGTCCGGGCACGCGTTCGCGATTGCGCGTCCTGCGCCTGCGCAAGGTGAGCATTCGGCGGAGATCCTGCGCGAAGCCGGCTTTAGCGCGGAAGAAATCGGCGCCCTTGCGGCGACAGGCGCGATCACCGGGGCCTGCGGCGCCGGTTGATCGCAGGTCGAGTGTGTCGGCGCCGGGAACGAGGGCTGAAGCATACAACCGTTGCCGACCGCATGCAGCGGATAGCGCTATCGTCCCTATGTTGGGCAGCGCACCGTCCGCTGCTCCGATCGAGCGTACAAAGGAGTCTGCTCAATCGGACATACGAGGACTTCCAATGATCAAGAAAGTACTTTTCATCAGCATGATGGCCGCATCGGTTGGCGGTATAGCCGTACCTGCCGCTGCCGCGATTTACGTGCAGGTCGGGCCGCCGGAAATGCGCGTCGAGGCCGTCCCGGCGCCACGCCACGGTTATGTCTGGGCACCCGGATACTGGAACTACCGAGGCAACCAGCACGTGTGGGTCAAGGGTACCTGGGTGCACGAGCGTCCCGGCTATGCGTACCACTCCCCGAAGTGGGTGGAACACGACGGACGCTGGTCGCAGGAGCGTGCCCATTGGGCGCGTCACGATCGGGACGGCGACGGCGTGCCGAATGGCATGGACCACCAGCCGGACAATCCCCGCCGCAACTAGGACGCATGACGTTGCACACGCCGGCCAGCGCGGTTGCGCTGGCCGCGTTCGTTTGGGGGGAAGGAAACCATCCCCTAATGACCGCGATCCTCCTGCACTCGCCCTTTGCCGCTGTCAATCCGGCCGCCCGACTCACTTCCGCTTGTCGGCTTCCCGCTCGGCACCGACCGGCAGATCGGCGACGCGAGCCATCTCCGGATCGGCGAAGCGGCAGCCCTGCGCGACGTAGTCGGCGACCATCGCCGTCGCATCGGCGCCCCAGAACAGCGCTTCGCCGATCGCCAGCGTCGGCACGCCGAATACGCCGCGCGCAATCGCCTCGTCGGTGTTTCTCCTGAGCGCTTCCTTGACTTCCGGCGACTCGATGCGGGCAGCCGCGTCCGGCATGTCGATCTCGGTCATCAGCTCGGCCCATTCGATCGGCAGGTCGCCGAGCCTGCCGTCGCGCCAGACAAAACGGAAGATGCGCCGGATGACCTCCGGGTCGGCGTCGGCAGCGACGGCAAGGCGCAACAGCGGCAGCGGATTGAATGGATGGACCGCCGGGAACTTCAATGGCACGCCGAGGCGCTTGGCCTGCCACGCGACGAACTGATAGGTGAAGCGACGCTTGGCGGGAATTTCCGCAGGCCCCTTGTGCCCGGATGCCTTGAGCAGGCCGGCAAACAGCACCGGTCGGTAGCGCACGCGGATCGAGCGTTCGAGCTGCGGCAGCTGCTCGCATTGCAGGTACGAAAACGGCGAGACGAAATCGAAATACCAGTCAGCGCTCGCCATCGCGCTTGTCACCGGTTGGATGGCGCACGGACATCCCCGCGTGGAACCGCGCGCGTCGTATCAGAAGAGTTTCAAGCAGCGTGCGCTTGTGTTCCGCCGACAGGTCGATCCAGCCGGCGATCTCGTCGAGCGTGCGGTAGCAGCCGACGCACAGGCCGGTCTCGGCGTCGATCATGCATACGCTGGTGCATGGCGATGCGACCTCGGCAGCCCCGGAGCGCGTCATGACTCTGCCGGCAGCGGTTGTCGCGCGTCGAGCGCACGCGCCACGCGCGACGCCGGCGGGCGCCCGAGAAAATCGGAAATGTACCGGCCGGCGATACGCAGGCGTGTCATGTCGACGCCGGTTTCGATGTCGAGGCCTTCGAGCAGGTAAAGCAGGTCCTCGGTGGCGACGTTGCCGGTCGCGCCCTTGGCGTAAGGGCATCCTCCCAGTCCCGCCACCGAGCTGTCGAACGTGGCGATCCCGGCTTCCATCGCGGCATACACATTGGCGATCGCCTGACCATAGGTATCGTGAAAGTGTCCGGCCAGGGTGTCGACGGGGACCGTTTCGGCGACGGTCGCGATCAGGCTTCGAGTTATCCCCGGCGTCCCGGTGCCTATCGTATCGCCGAGGGAAATCTCGTAGCAGCCCATCGCTTGGAGCGCGGCCGCAACCTCGCGCACCGCAGACGGCGCGATTTCGCCTTCGTACGGGCAGCCGAGCACACACGAGATGTAGCCGCGGACACGCACGCCGTGCGTCTTGGCCGCGGCAACGACCGGACGCGCGCGCTCGAGGCTTTCGCTGATCGAGCAATTGATGTTCTTTTGCGAAAAGGTTTCCGACGCCGCAACGAATACCGCCACTTCGTCTGCGCCCGCGGCCAGCGCCGCCTCGAAGCCCTTGATGTTCGGCGTCAGCACCGGATAGCGCACGCCGGGCCTCCTCCGGATCGCCGCCATCACCTGCGCATTGTCAGCCATCTGCGGCACCCATCTGGGTGAAACGAAGCTGGTCGCTTCGATCGCCGGCAGGCCGGCATCGGTCAGGCGGTCGATCAGGCCGACCTTGACCTCGGTCGGAACGACCGCCTTCTCGTTCTGCAAGCCATCGCGCGGCGCCACATCGACGATGCGCACGCGCCGCGGCAGTCTGTTGCTGATTGTCGGTCCCGTCGATCGCATCGTCTTAAAAATCCCGCTCGGGGTCGACGATGCCGGTGATCGGCAATCCGGCCTCGAGCCTGGTTATCTTGGCGGCGATCTGCGCGACCGACTCTTCGACCAGCGTGACCGCCGACACATGGGGTGTGATGCTGACGCGCGGATGATGCCAGAAAGGATGCGCGGCCGGTAAAGGCTCGTCCTGAAAGACATCGAGCGTCGCGCCGCCGAGCCTGCCTTGGTCCAGCAGCGCGAGAAGATCATCATCGACGATCAGCGCACCGCGAGCAACGTTGACCAGATGCGCGCCGACCGGCAACTGCGAAAGCGTACGGCGATCGAGCAGGCCGCGGGTCTCGCGCGTCAGTGGCAACAGGCACACCAGCACCTGGCAACGCGCGAGAAACGCATCGAGCTCGGCGCTGCCGGCATAGCTGTCGATGCCTGCGATGTCTTTTCGCGTCCGGCTCCAGCCCGCGAGCGGAAAACCGAACGGCAGCAGCGCCGCCGCAACCGCGGTGCCCAGCACGCCGATGCCGAGTATGCCGATATCGAACCCGCGCTTTTGCCGTCGCGCGAGCGGACGCCAGAGTCCCGCACGCTGCGCCTCGGCGTAAGAATCGAACTCGCGATACTGGCGAAGCACCGCATGCACGACGTATTCGCTCATTTGCTCCGCCATGCCGGCGTCTTCGACCCGAACGACGGGGACGCCTGGCGGCATGGCTTCGCTTCCGGCGAGCGCATCGATGCCGGCGCCGAGATTGAATATCGCCTTGACCGATCCCAAGTCGCGCAGCAGGCGCGCCGGCGGTTTCCACAGCAGCGCATAGTCGATATCCTGCGGCGGCGACGCCTTGGCTTGGTCGGGCAGATGCGAGCATGCATGCACGCGCGCCGCCGGAAGCGCACGCGTCAGCGCGGCAAGCCATTCCGCACCATTGCCGGCTGCGCTGCAAAAGAGAAGATTCAAGCCTTTTCCGCCTCGGCTTCGACGTCGATCAGGTCTGCCCCCTCGGGCACCTGGTCTCCCTGGCGATAGTGAATCGCATTGACGGTGCCTGCGCTCGGTGCCACGATCGTATGCTCCATCTTCATCGCTTCGAGAATCAGCAGCGGTGCGCCGCGGGCCACGGTATCGCCCGCCTTGACCAGGACCGCGACGATCACACCCGACATCGGCGCAGTGAGGTGACCTCCCTGCCGGGGCTCCTCGCCGGCGTGTGCCAGTGGATCGACCAGGCGCAGCCGATGCTCTTCGCCGCCGCAGAACACGTGACGCTCGTCGCCAAGCGCCACCACCTGAACAGCCATGTGCACGCCGTCGATGACAACTTCCATCGACTCGCCGGCGCCCGAGACCGACGCGGACATCGACTTGCCAAGCGTCGCGACGACCCAGGCGCCAGCACCATGCGCGACGCGCACGTCGACTCCATATTCGTCATCGCCAAAGGCATAGGTCAGCCTGATCGGGTGGTCGTTGCTGTTGAGCCACCAGCCTTCGATCGCATGCCATGGCGCATAGGGATCGGGCGACGACGCCGCGGCGGTGGCGGCCTTCTCACGCAGCCGCGAAATCTCGCCCAGCGCTGCGACGGCCAATGTCGTCGCCGACGGCGCGGTCGCGGGCGGGAACAGATCGGCGTGGTGCCGCGCGATCAAT
>Ga0207683_10000354_pt1 | contig 42027 bp, 34 predicted proteins | sample KBSM73metaG_FD_184333 | JGI IMG/M metagenome (GOLD analysis project Ga0207683, IMG submission 184333) | Miscanthus rhizosphere microbial communities from Kellogg Biological Station, Michigan, USA - KBS M7-3 metaG (SPAdes) (version 2) | ecosystem: Host-associated > Plants > Roots > Rhizosphere >... | reverse complement strand
GGCGCTACCGATTGCATGTTCCAGGCCCGCAGCAGCGCAGGTGTTCCGGGGACGGTCCCGAACAGGGGATTCGCCGCGACGATCGCGGAGTTGCCGCCGAAGTTGAGCCCGTCGTTGATGGTCAGATAGCTTCCCGATTCGGGAATGCGCACCGCCTGCCAGTTGTAGAACCATTGCGCCGCGACCGACAGCTCACGCGTCGGCTGCGCCTGCAGCGTGATGCCGCCGCGCGGACGGAACAGCTCTTTCGCCTCGCTGCCAGGAGTCGTGAATCCCTTCTGCAGGTCGAGCGCGTTCTGGGCGTACGAAACCGAATGAACGGCGCCGCCGAGGAGCAGGCTGTCGCCCCAGAAGACTGTGTGCTGGCCGGCCTTTACGTTCACGGGCACGTCGCCCGCATCGAAGTTCGCGAATGCGAAGGCGTCGAGCCATTCTCCGGAGGGTCCCTTGGAATAGCGCTTGGTGTAGCGGCTCAGCGTGCCCGCCACCGGCAGGCCGTCGACCAGCGTGTTGGCCGTCGCGGTGTTGGTGTTGTCGAGATGGCTGTACGCAGCGTCGCCCCAGGCCGCGTAGCTCGTGCGGAAACCGAAGCGGCGCTGATAGACAAAGTCGAACTCGGACAGCAGATCGATCCGGTTCGTGACGATCGATCCGTTCGAGAAGTTGCGGTCGCCGTCGTCGAAATTCGGATTGCCCAGGATAGCCGGGTCCTGCGACTGGGCGCGATAGCCGAGGTTGTAGCGGATCGTGTTGTCCCAGCGCAGGGACAGGTCCGGGTTGCCGGTGTCGATCTCGAATGCGCCGGCGGTGCCGGCGGACGCGAGCAGCGAGCCGATCGCAAGCGCTGCCGCACGCCGCCGGAAGGCGTGAATACCGTTGGCTGACTTCCGTGAATATCGCATTATCTTCTGATCTCCCTGAAGTGGACTCGGCTGGCCGAGTGGTTTTGTCTGCTGCGTGATCGCTTGGGACCTGTCAATCGGCGCTGCGCTGCGCAGCGTCCAACATCGAATTCGGCGCGAGGTTCATGATCCGTGCGAAGAGCTGGCGGAACTCCTCGTCGTTGTCCGCCGAAAAGCGGGGATCGCCGTTGCTGGAGAAGGCGGCGCCGATCTCGGCCCAGTCCTCATCGGTCAGAACTTTCCGGGCGCCGGGGATCACCAACGTCGACTCGAGCGCCATGTGCGCCATCTGCGAGGTTGCGAAGCGCTCGGCCGCGAAAGCGAAGCGCTCCAAGCCCCCGCTCGGATCCGCCTCGTAGGCGCGGATGCTCAGTTCCAACTCGTCGATGAACACGTGGCTCTCGACGTGATGGCGCTCCAACTCGTCCAGGATCGCATCGAAAGCGCCCGTTCGCGCACGAAGCTTGAAGAACAGATACGCGTCTTCCTTCGGATGGTGCAGCGTCTCCGGAAATGCCTTGATGTAATGCAGCATCGCCATCAGCAGCGGAAACGACGGTGTCGATCCGTGATCGCGCGCCTCGCGGACCAGGAATTCGAAACCATGAAGCACCGCAGCGAGCGATCGGTGCTCGTCGGCGATGATCGCGAGCGGTGCCAGAAACCCCGCCCTCGGCAGATTGCTCTCGACCGCAGACACCAGGACGGGAATCGTGGTGTGTTGCAGCACTTTTTGAGTCTCCGAGCCGAGCATCAGTCCCTGGATGCCGCGGCGACCGTGCGATGCGATGAAGATGAGATCGCAGCTAAGCGACGCGGCCGTGGTGAGGATCGCTTCGTGCGGTCGATCGCTCGTAATCGCTGCCGAGTCGTAGGGCACGCCCGCCGCCCGGGCGACCACTTCGGCTTTGGCCAGGATCGCCCGCGCTTCGCCGGCCACGTGTTCGTTGAATAAAGCCGGGGACATCACGCGCTCGAGCGCGCCGATGCTCGACGCGCCGTAATCCGACTGGGCGTGAAAGAACGTCACCTTCGCGTTCAGCGCGCGCGCGAGCTTGACCGCCTGATTGACGGTCTCCACCGAGAGGGGCGAGTCGTCGAGCGGGACCAAGAGGTGGCGATACATGGGATTCTCCGGTGCGTCGGTTCGGGTGCCGATCAAAAGGGCTTGTCGCCGATGATTCCCGCACGTTCCATCTTGCGGTCGCACGGCGGGTAGTCCATCACGGCGTAGTGCTGCGTCGACCGGTTGTCCCACATCGCCACGCTGTTCGGCTTCCAACGGAAGCGCACCTGGAACTCGGGGATGTACACCTGGCTGATCAGGTAGCTGAGCAGCAGGCTCGCGCCGGGATTCGCGTCCTGTCCGAAGCGCACGTTCGCGGCCGTGTGATAGTTGGTGAAGTGCGTCGCAAAGGCGTTGACGAAGAGGACCTTCTCGCCCGTCTCGGGATGCGTGCGCACGACCGGGTGCTCCGCATCCGGAAACTGCGCCCGGAGCGCAAGCCGCTTCTCGATCGGCATCGCGGCGCCAAAGGACGCTTCGATGCTGTGCCGTGCGCGGAGGCCCGCGATCCTCGCCTTGATGTCCTCGGGCAGCCGGGCATAGGCCTCGACCATGTTTGCCCACATCGTGTCGCCGCCGACCGGCGGGCATTCGATGCAACGCAATACGCAGCCGAACGGAGGCTTCTCGCGCCACGTCGCGTCGGTGTGCCAGGCGTTCTCGTAGCGATCGTTCGGCGTGTCCGGCGACTTGTAGATCTGCACGAGGCCGGGGTGGTCCGGGTCGCTGCCGGCCACCGGATGGTCCTCGAGCTCGCCGAAATACCGGGCGAACGCGACGTGCTCGGCGCGCGATATGTCCTGGTCGCGGAAGAACAGCACCCTGTGCTTAAGCAAAAGCGCGCGGAGCTCGGCGACGAGCTCCGGGTCGCGTGAGGCGACGCCGAGGTCAACATTGGAAAGCTCCGCGCCGATCGTGCACGTGAGCGGTTCGACCCTGATCGAGCCGCGCCCGGCGATTTGCGCGGGCGCCTTCGCGAATGTCGTGGTGTCGGTCATTCCATTCTCCTAGATCACGAAGATCGACGAGCCGGTGGTCTTCCTCGACTCGAGATCGCGATGCGCCTGCGCTGCGTCCTGCAGCCTGTAGCGCTGATTGATCTCGATCTTGATTCTCCCGGCCGCAACGTGCCCGAAGAGCTCTTCGGCCAGTGCTGCTTTCTCGGCGGGATCGGCGATGTAGTCTGCGAGCGCCGGCCGCGTGACGAACAACGACCCTTTGAGCGCAAGCTGCATCGCGTCGATCGGCGGGATCGGTCCGGACGCCGTGCCGACACACACGAGAAGGCCTCGACGCTTCAGCGAATCGAGCGAGCTCGCAAAAGTATCCTTGCCGACGCTGTCATAGACGACCGACACACCGGCGCCGTGCGTCAGCTCGCGCACACGGTTGGCCACGTCTTCGCGGCCGTAGAGGATGACGTGATCGCAGCCGTGCGCGCGCGCGATCTCGGCTTTCGCTTCGGTCGACACCGTCCCGATGACGGTGAGGCCGAGAATCTTCGCCCATTGCGAAACGATCAGGCCCACGCCGCCTGCGGCGGCATGCAGGAGGATCGCGTCGCCAGCCTGCAGCGGCCGGATGCGGCGCAGCAGGTAGGCCGACGTCAGGCCGCGCATCGTCATGGCCGCCGCCTTCTCGCAGGAAATCTCCGGCGGCAGCTTGATCAGAGGCGCTGCGGGCATGACACGCTCGGTGCTGTAGGCGCCGAGGGTGTTGAGAAACCCCGTGTAGGTCACCCTGTCACCGGGCGCGACGTGCTTCACGCCTTCGCCGACGGCTTCAACTACTCCGGAGGCCTCGACGCCCATGCCTGCAGGCAGCGCCATCGGATAGAGTCCGGTACGGAAGTACGTGTCGGCGAAATTGAGGCCGACCGCGACGTGGCGGAGCCGTGCCTGACCGGGCCCGGGACGGCCGACCACGACGTCCTCGAGCTGGAGTACTTCGGGGCCACCCGTTGCGTGGACGCGGATCGCTTGCGCCATCTCCGTCGATCCCATCAGGCCACCGCGCGCAGCGAATCACCGCGCGCACCCGGCTTGCGGTTCGGAGCGAAGCCGTTCTTCGCCAGTGTCTCGTCGATGCTTTCGTAGAACGTGCCGATCTTGCAGATCTGGCGCGCCTCTTTACCGGTTGCGACCCCGCGACCGAATTCGCGCGAGATGCGCACCAGCTGCTCGACTTGCTTCACCGAGCTCATCTTTGCCTTCCGGTCCTGAGTCCAGAGGTTGTCCTCGATGCCGCAGCGCACGTGCAGCCCCATCGCAATGGCCATCATGTTGACCGGCAGCGTGTTGAGCATGCTGCTCTCGAGCGTGAGCATGGCTCCGTCGGGTGTGGCGCGGATGAAGTTGGCCAGGTTGTAGATGTTGGGCGCGTCCATGCCGCCGCCGATGGCCACCCAGTTCATGACCAGAGGTCCCTTGTAGACGCCGCGGCGGATCATCCGCTCGACGGTCTCGAAGGAGTTGATGTTGTAGAACTGGAACGCGCTCTGGATGCGTGCGGCGTTCAGGCGCCGGACGTGTTCCTCGGCCCAGCCTGGACCGCCGGGAACCGTCATCTCGCGGTACGCGTTGTAGTTGGCGGGCTCGGCCAGCGTCGTGCCGGCGAGGTCGGCCTCGCACATCTGCTCGACGACGTTCATCTGCGAGGTGTTTACCGTCACCGTCACCTGATCGGGCTTCGGATCGAGCTCGGCGAGCATGTGGCGCGTGTCGTCGGACAGCCACTTGGCGGCGGCACCTTCCGTTTCCGGTGCGAAGGAGATCGAGCCGCCCACCTGCAGGACCATGTCGGGCACCGCGACGCGCAGGCGTCCGAGCAACTCGTTGAATTTGGACAGGCGCTTCGAGCCCTTGCCGTCGAGCTCGCGCACGTGGACGTGCAGGACGGTGGCGCCGGCGTTGTAGCAGTCGACCGCCTTCTGCACCTGCTCGTCGATCGTCACCGCGATGTCTTCGGGGAAGTCGGAAGGCATCCACTCGGGCCCGTACGGGGCGACGGTGATGACCAGCTTGTCCTGGTTTTCGGGGAACAGCGATCCGTCGAGAAAGTTCATGTGTCTTCCTAGCTATCCTGGATTGAATGAGGGTCGGCCTTGCGCCGCGCGTTGGCTTCCAATTCCTCGAGGAGGATCGGCGCTCCGAGGCACATGCTGTGCAGCCCCTGAAGGCTCGCGAGCTGCAGCACCGCAGTGATTTCCTCCTTCGTGGCTCCCGCTTTGAGCGCGCGCTGGATGTGCCGGCGAACGCCGGGCATGTACATATGCGTGCACGAGGCGTCGAGTGCGATGCCGATGAGCTCGATCGTCTTCGCATCGAGGGCGTCGCCAACCGTGGGAGTGATGGCCATTGCGATCACCTTCTCGGTCCACGCTGGATCGAGCTTGGCGAAGGGCTCCCAATCGGGATTCCAGTTGCCGCTCGCCTGCTTTCGCGCGGTGGCCTTCTTTGCACTCGAGAAGCCGGCGATGATCGCCGACCTTTTTTTGTTTTGCATGGTCACGCTCCCCGAGCGTCGAGTTCGCGGATCGGTGCAGGTACAGCGCCCTCGGCACTTTTCAAATCGGCTTGGTAGGTCCGGGCGGCGAACAGGTACAACACGACTGCGAGCAGACAGAACACCGGTATCACGGACAGGGCGAATGGCAAGCCATAGGCGTCGGACAGTGCGCCGGCGAGCAGAGGGCCGCCAGCAAGTCCGAAAAGATTGCGCGTCAGCGAAAGAATCGAGACAGCCGTGGCGCGAACGCTCGGATGGATGACGTCGATGATCACTGCGTCGGTCGTGCCTACGCTGCCCGCCATGAAGAGGCCGCCCGCGATAATCAAAGCGAACTGCGTGCTCCCGGGAGGGAAGGCTGCGAAGGCGGTGATCATGAACACCGCGGTCAGGATCGCTGTCGCTGCCGCGACCAGGAGTCTCGCGCGAGGCAGACGCGACATCAGTCGGTCGGCGACCACGCTCCACAGCAAGGTGCCGAGGCCCCCGACCAGCACGACCAGCGCCGTCTTGACTCCCGCCCGATCCGGCGCGAGACCGTAGTAGCGGTTGAAGTAGCTCGGGAGCCACGCGTAGGTCGTGGAAACCACGAGCAGATTCATCCCCGCGCCGATGCAGGTGATCAGCGCCGTGCGCGGCCGCAGAAGCTCCGAGACGACAGCGCGCGCCGCCGTATTCGGCTTGCCCGCGGTGCGTTCCTTGCGCGGGAGCGGCACCGTCTTGTAGTCGCGGACGATCGCGAGAAAGACGAAACACAGCAGCAATCCCGGGATGCCGACCGCACCGAACCCCGCCTGCCAGCCCCAGCGCTCGGCGATGAAGCCGCCAAGCATCACTCCAAGAACCGAGCCGACCATGGCAGCGGCCAGAAAGGCCCCCAGCACGGTGCTGCGCATCCGCAACGGAAAGAGGCTGGCGAGAAGCGCGGCGCCAACGGTGCCGTATGCAGCTTCGCCCAGTCCTACGACGCTGCGCGCGCCGAGCAAGCTCGCATAGCTGCCCGCAAATGCGCACGAAATGGTCGCCAGGCTCCAGACGAGCACCATGATGAAAATGCTCTTCACACGGCTCCACCGGTCGGCCAGCAGCGACAAGGGAACGGCGCCCAGGGCGACGGTGATCGATACGATCGAGACGAGGCCGCCGAGCTTGCTGTCGGAAAGGTCCCACTCCGCTTTCAAGTGAGGAAACATCGACACCACGACCTGGCGGTCGATGTAATCGACGATCATCAGCAGGAAAAGAATGGCGAACACCGACCACGCATAGCGCCGCGGGGCCGGACGGCTGGCCGCCGGGTCGTATGCGACAGCGGAAATCGGCATCGACGGCGTTATATGCATGGCTTCGCGGTCAAAGCGAGGGCGTGAAATCGGGGCACGTTAGTCATGGGCCGATTGTCGAGAAACAGCGCATTTGTGGATTGGCCCCACGTGACATAGACTTATCTTTTCGGGACGGGGCGGCGCCATGCGCGGTTCGGTCCGCAGCGCGACTCTGACCAATTACGCCGAGGTCGCCCGCAAGGCCGGCCTCGATCCCCATCGTCTGCTGAGTGAATTCGGGCTGCCGCAGGGTTCCCTGCGGGAGCTCGAGCTCAAGATCCCGGCCGATGCGGTGCGGCGCCTGCTCGAGACTTCCGCCGAGCGAAGCGGCGTCGAGGCGTTCGGGCTGTTGATGGCCGAGACCCGACGGCTGTCCAGTCTTGGTCCGCTGGGGCTGCTCGTGCGCGAGCAACCCACACTGAGGCTCGCTGCCGAGGCTCTCGCGCACTACGCCAATCGGCTCAACGAGGCCTTGTTCCTGACGATCGAAGATGCCGGCGAGGTCGTCGTGCTGCGCGAAGAGCTGATCGTCGGTGGGGCGGGCCCCGTCCGGCAATCAACCGAGCTCGCGATAGGCGTGGCTTTCAGGGTGCTGCAGGCGCTGCTGGGACCCGGCTGGAAGCCGCGGCGCGTGTGCTTCGCTCACGATGCTCCGGCGAACCGCTCGGTCCACAAGCGGGTGTTCGGACGAATGGTCGAATTCGGGCACAACTTCAACGGCATCGTCTGTGCCCGCAAAGACCTGGACGTTCCCAATCCGAACGCCGACCCGATGATGGCGCGCTACGCGCAAGGCCTCGTCGAGTCGCACCTGGCGAAGCCGGACACGACCGCCCAGGTGCGCATGCTCGTCGTGACGCTTCTCGGCACCGGAAAATGCACGATCGACATCGCTGCGCAGCACCTGGGCGTCAGCCGGCGCACGATCCACCGCCAGCTGGCGCAGGAAGGACGCACGTTCTCCGACATCGTCGATTCCGTGCGACGCGAGTTCGCCTCTCGCTACGTGATCGATCAACACCGCAGCCTGACCGAGGTCTCGTCGCTACTGGGCTTCTCGGCGCCGAGCGGATTTTCCCGCTGGTACCGGCGCCAGTTCAGCAGCACCCCTACGCAAAAGCGCGGGGGCACTTCGCGGAGAAAGCGATAGGAGTCGTTCGCGAGATACAGAAACAAGAGCTTGTTTGGCTGGAGAAGCCAAACAAGCTCTTGATTTGATGGTAGGCCGTGTAGGGATCGAACCTACGACCAACGGATTAAGAGTCCGCTGCTCTACCAGCTGAGCTAACGACCCGGTGTGTTTGGCTGCCCGAAGCTTTTTTTGGTATCGAATCTCGGCTTCGTCCAGCAAGCAAATTATACGCGCGCCGAGTGTCCCAAGGCAACCGGAGCCGCCTCAGAACAACGACCCTGCGCCCTCGCCCAGCATCGCGCGGCGCACCAGCGGCACCGGCGGCGCACCGTAGCTTAAGAACTTATCGTGAAAGTCCTTCCATGCGTTCCGCCCGCCGCGCGTCGCGGTCCAGTCGTTGCGCAACTTCATGATCATCAGCTTGCCCAGCGTGTAGTTGCCGTACGCCGGATCGAAGGTGCCCCGCGCGGCCTGCTGCCGGGCATTGCCCGGATCCATGAACGCCTTGTCGCGGAACAGCGCCTCGGACTCCGCGACCGTCATCCCCCCTGTGTGCAGCCCGATGGCGGACAGCAGGCGCACGTCGCGGACCAGCGCCCAGAGCAGCTGCCCGACGTGCATTTCCGCGTCGCCCTGTCCGAGGCCGGCATCCCACATCAGCTCCTCGGCGTAATGAGCCCAGCCCTCATTGAACGCATAGCTTACGAATATCTGCCCGATCCGGGTCTTCGACCGATTCGAGTGCAGGAACTGCAGGAAGTGACCGGGCCAGACTTCGTGCACCGAGATGAACAGCAAGCTCGCCTTGCCCGGAACGTAGGCATCCTGCTCGGCCCGCGTCCAGTTGGGGTCGGGCGGCGCGATGTAATAGGTCGCGGGAAGATTCTGTTCGTACGGTCCGGGGATGCGCACGTAGGCGAGGTTGTAGCGCTCGTACGCGGGTGCTTCGGCCACGCTCGCCTGGTCGGCAGAGGGGATCGTCACGACGCGGTTTTCTTCTACAAAGGCCCGCAGTCGTGCGAGTTGGGCCTGCGCTCCGGCGACAGCCGCACCCTGCGGCTTGTCGGCCTGCATTTTGGCGATGCAGGATTCATCGCTTTGCCCGGGCGCGTAAGTTGTGCATGCGGCGCGAAGCGCTGCGAGATTGCGCGCGAGATCGCGCTCGGCCACGTCCTTCAACTGGGCCAGCGGGACACCGACGAGCTCGGTCCTGCGCAGCATCTCGCCGAATTTTTCCGGCCCGAGCGCGAAGCGATCGGTGGCGGTCGCTTCGAGCGTGCCGAGCCAGGCGTCGAGGCCGCGCATCGCGGCGATCGCGCCGGCGTTGGCTCGGCGCAAGTCCGCCTGAAGCTTCGCATCGGTCACCGCCGAGAAAATGCCCGGGACTTCCTCTTCGTAGAAAGTCGCCAGCCCGCCGAACGCGATGCGTCCGACTTGCACGTACGTGCGCGGCATAGGCGTACGGAGGTTCTGGCGAATCTGCACCGCCGCGGCTGGAACCGCTTCGGCATATTTGATGTACGCGCGCAGTCGGTCGGCGAGCGGTGCGTACTCCCGCGCGACATAGACGTTGGGATCGAGTCCGCCGCCGTAATAACTGGGGTCGTTGAAGGGCGACTGCGCCGACTCGAGCCAGAACAGCTCTCCATCGAGCCTCGCCACCACATAGTCGCGCTCGAAGCGCCGGCCTTCGTCGAGAGCAGCGTCGTCGAATTGAAGCGCGCGCTCGCGCTGGACCTGCATGCGGCGGATTTCGTTGTCGACGCCGGACCGGCTCCAATCGGGAAGCCGACCGTCGAATTCGTGCCTTCCGGCCCACACGGCGGTCGGTGGGTTGGCGTTGAATTCCGACTCCAGCAGAGCGCTCACATAGTCGTCCCATGCAACGGCGCGAGACGATGTGGAGGCAGGCGACGATGGGCGGACCACTTGCTGGCAGCCGGAAACGGCGAGCAGCAGCCCGGCGGCAAACAGCGCGAAGGCAGTCGACGGGATCCTTGTTTTCATCTGATCGGTTGGTGGGCCGTACGGGACTCGAGCCTATGACCAAAGGCCAGAGAGGCTATAACTCATTGTTTTACCAGCAACATGCTTGTCTTCCAACGGCTAGCGCCACCAAGACTCGCGAGAGTTTGTCACGTTTTTGGCGCGTTTTGCGCGCCCTGTCGTTCCTGGCGTGGGACTTCATCACAAGGCTGCGGAGGTCGCGCGACCGAGCGTTCGAGCGAGGATGTTCGATGCAACGGCGGCCTTGATACGGCATCGGCAGGCGGGCGACCAACACATCGCTTCAGATCCCCGTGCACAAAAAAGAAGGGGTGCGCATTTCGTCCTACAAGCCAAACATCGCGCACGCAAATCGCGCGCTTCACTGCAAAGCGATTTGTATCAATATTTGTATCAATTCATGTCAGGGCCGCTTTCCACGCTGCGCACGCTGGATGGCTCCGCACTCCAGACGAGCGGACCTTGCTGGCCGCAAAAAAGCGGGCATATACTCGCAGAGCATCCGCAGCGAACGCGCGAGTTTATCGCTCGCGCTCGAAGAGCTTTCGGACAGCCTATCGCTGATTCAACGCAAGGAGGAGCGGAGCAGTTACCGCTCGCAAATGAAGGCGCTGTCCGTGACCTTCGGCACCACGCCGATCGCTGGTGCCATCGACCACGCATCGACCACGGTCCGGATGGCCGTGATCGAAGCTTTGCTCGTCGTCATCGCGATCGCCTCGCTGCAACCCGGCTTCGCAGCGCTTGCGCTGCACGCGTCGGGACGCGACGCGCGCTTCGCCGAAGCGATCGTCGCGGTTTCGCATCTGCCCGGCCCCGTGCTGCCGAGTGTCTGCGCAACGCTTGCCGCGCGCGTCGACGAGCGCCTTCGCGATCGTCTCTGCGGTAACCAGAAGGGATCGTCGGTCGATGCTGCGCGCATCGACGCGCTGCCGCGCGCACTCATCGATGTGCGCGTGCGTCTGCGGCAGGCGCTCCAGGGCCCGCTCGTCGCGGCCGATGCACGTTTGGCCGATCTTCGACAGGCGCAACGCGAAGGTGTCGGCGATCCCGATCTGCTGCGCGAGACGATCGCGGCCGCAGAATCCGAAATCCAGCATTACGCAACGCGGTTCGCGATCGGGCCTGCCGCAGGCGCCGAGCCGCCCGCTCTCGCGTGCGCGTTCGAGGGGGCGCGTGCCGCGCTTGCCCCGCCCGCGCCCAGCCCCGGCAGCGACGGCGACGCCGCGCGCGCGAACGCGGTGATGTTATTGGCCGCAGCGCTAGATGGAAATCCCGCGACGGCTGTGCTCGCGAGGACAACGGGGATCGAGCACGCCGCCCCGCGCCGTGGCTGCGCCGAAATGGGATCGGGCGATGCGCTGGCGCGGCTCGCCGCGCTGACAAGCGATGCGCGCGCTGCGGCGACGAGCGATGCGAAGAACGCCGCCATGCGCGCGCTGCTGCGCACCGCCGGCTGGCAATGGGCAGGATGGATGCTCGCCGGACTCCTGCTGCTGCAGCTGAGCCGCCGTGCGGGGCTCGCTGCGCGAGGCATCGGAGCTGCGTTGATCGTTGCCGCTGCCGCCGCGTGGCTCGGTCGCGTGCCCTTGCCGCTTGCGACGGAGCACGCCTTCGTGCTGGGCCGCGAGTCGACGTCGTTGTTGTCGATGCCCGCTCCGTTCGTGCTTGCGCTCGCCGCAGCCGGGGCGCTGCTGTTGGTCTGTGCGCGCTGGGCCTCCCGGGCCCTCGCCACCGGCGCGCAGCGGCCTTCATCCGCATTCGCATTCCCCGGTCTCGTGTTCGCGACGGGCATCGGATGGCTCGTCCTGCTCGATCTGTCCGCGAACGGCCATCCGAGCAATCGTTACCTCGCGCTGTATCACCAGGGCCACCTTTGGGCCGGCATGCTTGCCTTCAGCGTCGTCGCCTTCGCGCGCCAGCCGATCGGCCGTGCCCTCTCGTGGGCGCTGTCGATGCTGGACGGCGCGGCGAGCCGTGTCGCCGCCCGCTGCGGCGCCGCCGGCGGCGCCGCGGTTCTCTTCGCACTGCTCATCGTGCTGATTGGCCTCGTCGGATCGCTGCTTCTCAACGTCCGGCAACTCACTTCCGAGCTCGGGCGCCTCTGGCTCATCGTCGGCGCGGCGTGGTTCTTCTTTCTGCGCGGCACACCGCTCACCGAGCGGCTGATTCGAAGCGGCACGTCGATCGGTTCGCTCGTCCGCTACGTATGGCCGCTCCTGTTCGTGGTCGCGGTGCTGATCGGCGCAATGCTCGTCACCCACGACATGGGACCGCTCCTCATCGCGGGCTACGGGGCAGGCGCCTTCATCGCGGCATCCGTCGCGATGTGGTGGTATCAGCGCCATGGAGCGGCCGGCGTGGCGTACGGGGTAGCGGTGGCGGTCTTCGTCGCGTGGATCGTCGCCACTACCGGGGCACTGTTCCGATTGGGCTCGCTCGACGATGTCGGCGCTGCCCGTCTCGAAAATCTCGCCGCTCCACTCGCGTCCGCGAGCGATCAGCTCGCGCTCGTAACCTGGTTCCAGCGAGCGTCGCCGCCGGCCGGTTTCAGGCTCGGCACGGTTCCATGGTGCGGATTCGGAGCCGGCGGCACATGCTCCGGCGTTCCCGTGCAGATCCAGAGCGATTACACGTTCACGGCGCTCATCGGCGAGTTCGGCTGGGCCGCCGCGTGGGCTTTTACGCTGGGTTGCGTGGTATGGCTTCATTGGATCGTTCGAGGTCATGCCCGCGCCACGCGCGGCGAGCCCCGCTTCATTCGCGCGGGAGCGCGTATCCGCAGCGACGAACAGGCCTTCCTGAGCTGGATCTGCGTGGCGTGGGTCGTGCTGACCATGTGCCAGCTCGCGGTGACGGTCGCCGGCAACATCGCGGTGATTCCGCTCACCGGCGTGCCATTTCCCTTCGTAAGCTTCGGAATGACGTCGCTCGTCGCGAACATAGCGATGCTGGGTCTCGCGATCAACGTGAACGCGACGTCGGGCGACGCGCATGGCTGACCTGCGCAGAGCGACGCTGCTGCAGTTTGCGATCGTCGCGACCACCGCGGTCGTGCCGGTCCTGTGCGGCGTGTTGCTGATCGTCGCGTCCGCCCGGCAGGACACCGGACCCGCGTCGCGCAACGGCGATCGGCACGTCAGCATCCGGCAGGTCGCGGCGCTGAAGACGTTCGAATACGCGATCGTTCGTCGTGACCGCGTCGCCTCGGACCTGCCGTCGCCGGAGACGCTGCTCGAGCGACTTCCCGCCTGTCGCAAGCAATGGGACGCGAATCCGGGTGCGCTGGCGGCGGTGCGAACCTTCCTCGCGCGAAAGTCGCGGACGGAAGCATCGCCTGCATCGCGCATCGCTGCGCAGCTGCAAACGATCGACCGCGCGCTCGCCGCTTTCAGCAGCATCGACAATCGCCGCGTCAGCGACGTCGTCGGCTTCGATGCGGGACGCTGGTTCGACGCCGTTACCGCCGCGCTGCGCACACCGATCGAAACGGCCGAATATCCCGACCAGCGCTTCGTGCTGAGGTGCGAGGACATTGCCGCTGCAGTTGCCGCACTCGCGCGTTCCGACGGACGCATCCTTGCCGCCTTCGCCTGGCGGGGGACGGAAGTCGGGCGCGTGGTCGCCGCCTGGCGCCCCGAACAGTTCGTCGAGATCGCTGCGCGCGGCCTCGGTCGCACGAATCCATGGGCCGGTATTCCAGGCTGCATCTACCTCGGCGCATTGCAGTCCGCAGCAAGCGATGCCAAGACGTACTTCGCCGCCGGCGCGCGCGGTATCGAAGACCTCGTGTGCGCGCGCGCCGAAATGCGGGGCATCTCCGCGGAGAACGCGCAGCGTTCGCCTGCGCTTGCGATCGCCGGAGAGCCGACTCCGGACATGGCGGTGAACGATGAGCGATGGAAGATCCCGCCTTCGCTCGGAGCGATATTGCAGCCGCTTGAGGCATTGCATCGGCCGGCCGGCGCGCTGTACCGCGCATATACCGAGGCGCAGAGCGACGCTCAGGCCATGCGCACCGCGCACCGTTACGGGCCGAACCGCATCGAGCTCGACGGCGCCGGCGTCGACGTGGGTTTCTCCATCGATCTCACGATCGATCCGGCGCTGCAGGAGATCGCCCAGCGGATGGCCTCGTGCTACACCGGCCGCACCGATGTTTGTCGCGCCTTCGGCATTGCGCGCAAGGACGACGGCGCGCGTGCGGTGGGTGACGGAATGCTCGAGCATGCGCTGGTGCGCATGGCCGCCGTCGCCGTGATCGATGTCGAAAGCGGCCGAATCGAAGCGCTCGCCGGTGCGCTTTCCCCCTGCACGCGACAGGAGTACGACGGCCCGGCTCGCTCGGCGCGTTGCGACCCGCGCTTGCCGTATGCCACGCGCTATCGGCCGGATGCATTGCTGAATCCGGCCGTCTTTCACGATGCGATGCCCGGCTCGACGATCAAGCCGATCATGGCGGCGGCTTTCCTCGCCGACCCCTCGGTCGGCCCGGCATGGCTCGCGAGCGAACGTGCCGACATGACGCGATCGGCCACGGCCGTTCCGTCGGCCGAGAGTCTGCGAGGCCAGCTCGCGCGCTCCAACTCCGCGCGCTTTCTCGATCGCATGTTCTGCGCGGATCTCGGGTTCGCACCCTGCCCCCGTCCGCGAGAAATCCAGACGATGGCGCGCGCTTTCGGGTGGAACGATGCGTGTGCGGAGCCGAGTGATCAATGCGGCAAGCACGACCTTCTGTTCGGGCGCGCTCCCGACGCGCGCGCGGACGATGGCGGCGTCCGGCCGCTCTCGCTCGACATCCCGTACGGCCGGCTGTTGACGCAGCCCGTCGGGACCAAGGTCGGGGCGCCTTTCAAGCTGCGTCCCGAGGCCCCGCTGGATCGCTCACGCTTGCAGCAATGTGCCGCCGGTGCCGATGGCAAGCGGTTTAGCCGCGATGACTGGGGGAAGTGCCGCAGCAGCGTCGTCGATATCGTCGCGGAGGGCTGGGGCCAGGGCCAGGCGCGAGCGAGCGCGCTCGGCGTGGCCGGCATGATGGCCATGCTCGCAGCAGCCGCCAACGGTCAGGCCGAGGTGCGGGCGCCGCACCTGGTCGACGCGCTTCGCGGCGTGGCGCCTGCCGACGGCCGGGGAGCCGGGGCGGTCGCCGAGCGCGTAAGTCTCGTCGACGCGATGCAAAATCGGATTCCGCACGAAGCAGCCGAGGTCATCATCGATGGCCTGTCCTTCAGCCATCGCGCAGGGACCGCGCGCCTCGCCTGCGAACAGATCTTCGATGCACGCACGTGCTCGCGCATGGATTGGATCGCCGGCAAAACCGGCACGCCCACGTTTCCCAACGACACGCGCTCCCTGTCCGAGCTCGCCCGGCTGTGCGCCGGGGCTGTCCACAAGTCGCGACGCGACCGCGATGCTTGCGGCCCCTTGCGGCCCTACAAATGGTACGTCGCGGCATACCGGACCAATCCTGACGACCCACGGTGGACCAAGGTGGTTGGCGTGCTGACCGAACGCAACTGGTTCGTCGGGTCGGGGCGCGTTCACGGTGCCGGCGACCTGGGCCCGAATCCCGCGGCCGAGATCGGCATGCAGATCGCCGCACGCCACGCGGGCGTGATACCGGGAACGTCCGAGTGATGCCCGCGTCGCACAGAATTCCGCGACGCTCGACCGGGCGCGCCTCGGCCGCCATCGGCGGGCCCTTCGTTTGGACGTTCGACGGTCCGTTAGCGACCTGCATCGCCGACATGGAGGACACGCTGCGACGGCTGATCGTGCAGCTGGGCGAGGTCGCGGCGATCAGCGTTCTCATCGAGTTGTCGCTGCCTGCGCTCAAGCGGCGCGTCGATGCGGGCGACGCGATTCAACCCGCCTGGGGTGAATTCCTCGACCGCCTCGCGCAACGCTATGGACTGCCCGCAACTGCACGCGTGCGCCCGCTTCGCGACGACGGGCCGCTGGCGATCCTCGTTATTGCTTACAGGAGCTAGGACATCATGGCCGTGAAGCGCTGGATGCTGGGAAAGATGAACGCCGGGGAACGACACGATCGGACATCGCACGCGCACGATGCAGCGCGGGGCGACGCTCCGGGGGCGGCGCGGTTGCGCGAGCCGAGTGTCGGCGTCTTCGAGCACGGGCCCGGCCCGATCGACGAAGCCGAGCACCTGGGTCCCTACACGACGCTCATCGGCGCGATACGCAGCGAGCTCGAGCAGTTCGCGACGAGCCAGCTTCGGCTGCATCTCGCGATCGCCGAGCGAGACCGTTACCTTCTCACGTCGATCGAGCTGGAATGCGAAGGCAACGACCACGAGCGGGAGCTGTTGCGCCGCTTCGTCCGCGAGTTCCGCCCTGAGCAGATCAAGCGCTATCTCGCCAAGGAAGTGATCGCGCGACTGCGCAACGCAAGCGCCATCGACCTGTCGCAGTTCGCGGGACTGAACGCCGAAGTCGACGCCGGCGACCTCGCCCGCGAGCGCGAGGAGGAGCGCTACGGCGATCTCATTGCCGAGCTTTCCTCCGCCATGCCGCGCAGCGCGGCTAACCCGTATCGCGTGACGCTGGTCGGGCGCTGGTCGGAGGTCGATGCGCGCGCGCAATCGCGCGACGACAGAGCGCCGGCGCCCGAGACCCAGCGAACGCCGCTCGCCGCGCGCGCGATCCAGGTCGACATCGAGGACGCCGCCGGCACGCACCGCATCGACCTCAAGGCGATCGCGGCGGGCCGCCGATACTCGGTGGGCAAGGGCGAAGGCTGCGACATCGTGGTCGACGGCGTTTATGCAAGCCGCCGGCATTGCGAAATCTGGCTCGAGAACGGCGTCTGGCGCGTGGCCGATACGGGCTCGACGAACGGCATTCGTATCGAGTCGACGAGCGGCGTCATCGCGCGCCTCCCCTCGGATGCGGTCTCCGCGCGTCCGGCTGCGATCGAGCTGCCTCTCGGCACGTGGCTCGTGCTCTCGGCGCGCATGCGCGGTGAGCCTGGTCAGTATCCGCGCTTGTCGCTGCATCTGCCCGCGGACCTGGAACAGTCGCCGGCCAAGGGAACGCCCGCGAAAGCGGTGGCGACGCCGGTGACGCCGATCGCCCCGCCGCGACGGCGCGATCACGTGTGGACGATCACGGCGCGAATGGTGTCAGGCTCGCGCAACATCGACATCGACAAGGATGCGTTGCCGCTGCGCATCGGCCGCTCGCGCGACCAGGCGCTCGTCGTCGACTGGGCTCACAGCGACGTCTCAGGGCACCATCTGGACATCGTGTCGTTCGACGAGGGCAGCGCCACCGCACTCGTGCATGGCGACAACGGCGTTACAGTCGACGGAACGCTGCACCGGCCCGGCACCGAGTTCCGCTGGCACCCGGGCGAGACGCTCAAGCTCGATCAAGGAACCGATCGGGTCGCGGCGTGCGAGCTCACGCTGTTACGCGCCGGCTGAGGCCCCGTCGGATGAGGACAAACGTCGAAGCGATCCGTGTGCCGTCGCCTACCCCTACCCCGCGCACGAGCGCCTGCGGCGCCGCGCGTGTGCGCGAAGCGGTGACCGCAACGCGATGGGCTCGCGTTCATGCGGCTGTCGCGTCGTCGCGCGGGCGGCAGCATGCCGTGAACGAAGACGAGCACAGTCCGCTCGACGGAAACGCGGGTCTCTTCGTCGTCGCGGACGGCGTGGGCTCGGGCGCGTTGGCGTCCTGCGCGAGCCGCGAGCTCGTCGCGCACGTCCATGCGGTGCTCGGCCGCGGCCGCGTCGGTGCCGCCGCGGTCAGGACAGCGATCCTCGGAGCGGACCGCGAGATCGCGCGGAGCATCGCGCGGCGGACCAGCACGCCCGGCGCAGCGACGGTCGCGCTGTGCGTCGCGATCAACGCACGGCGCTCGCAGTGGCTGGTCGCGTGGGTCGGCGACTGCCGCGTGTATCGACTGGGTGCGTCGTGCGGAGACGGGACCGAGCTTCTCACCGTCGACGACACCTATCGGCACCTCAATGAGCGGTCGCCTTCCGGCGGGTGCCCGGACGATCCCGCGCGGATGGTTGGCAACGGCGCCGTCGATGCACCGAACGTCCGAAAGATCGAGCTGTCGGCCGGCGAGATGCTGGTTTTGTGCAGCGACGGCATCCACCGGCACGCAGCAGCAGGTGATATCGCGCGTGTTCTTCGCACCTCCGCGTCGCTCGGCGAGCGCTGCGCGCGGCTCGTCGAATTCGCTCGGGAGCGAGGGAGCAGCGACGATGCCACCGTGCTCGTCGTGCAGCCGTCGAGCGGCGCTGCTGCGAGGATCGCACGCGGAATCTCGCTGGCCCTCGTGATCGCGCTTCTCGCGGCAGCGAGTGCGTGGCTTGCCACGCACGATACGGTATCGCGCCTGTTCGCGCAGGCGAATGTCAATGTCCCAAAGGTGCAACCATGACACCCCAACAAATCGATCGCGTATTCGGCCGCGAACGCCTCAAGATGGTTACCGGCGAGCACGTCGAGGTATATCGCGAGGCAGTCGCTCCCGGCGAGCCTCGACGCTACACCAAGCGCTTTCTCGCGACGCCGAACGGCGACTTCGGGCCGTGGACGGAACGCGAGTGGCGCATCCTCGCGCGCCTCATCGGTCACGGCATCCGTTGCGTGCCCGAAGTCGTGCAGTTCGACGCGGGCGCGAAGAGCGGCATGCGCAGCGTGCAGACGTGCGACGCGGGCGTCACCGTCGACCAATGGGCAACGCTTGTCCCCGTCGCGCGCGACGGCGCCGTGCGCGGGCATATCTTCGAGGATTGCGCACACTGGTGGTCGCTCGCGCATCACTGTCTTGCCGCGCTGAGCGAGATTCACGCGCTCGAGCTCGTTCACCTGGATATCAAGGCCGACAACATCTGCATTCCATACGGGCCGGCCGACTTCGACCCCGATGGCACCGAGGGCCGCCTGTATCCGGCCTTTGCGCGGCTCGCGCTCATCGACTTCGCGTTTTCACTCGTGAGTCGCGAGAGTCTCGCGCTTCCGCTGCCACTCGGCTGGCAGAAGGATTACGACTATCAATCGCCGCGCCTGCTCAAGGCGCTCGAGGCCGGCCGCAACGGTGACCTCGAGCCGACCAGAGTGCTCGACTGGCGCTGCGACTTCTACAGCCTCGCGGCGATGCTCAAGCGCTATCTGCCGTCCGATCGTCGAGGCGGTGACGGCTTGGAGATGGGCTGGACATCGAGTCGCTATGACGATGCTCGGTCGCTGATCTTCCGCCTGCGCGAGACCCATGACCGCGACCTGCCGCACTGGCGTCCGCACGCGGAGCTGATCGATTTCTGTGGGGCACGGCTGGAAGAGCCCGATCTCGTCGCTTCGCTGCAGAAAGGGTGGACGCTCGCGCGTGGCGAGATCGCGGCGGGCATGGCCACGCCGATCACGCCTATCACACCTGTCACGCGCATCGCGGCTTTCGGGCGCGCCGCTTCGGTTACGCCGCTCACGCACATCGCGAGCCCGGAGCCGATCGTGCTTCCCCGGCTTGTGGAGCCCAGCGCTGCCCGCGGCGAAATCGCGGCGATGGGCGCTCACGTTCTTCGCAAGAAGCCGCGCGCTGTACGCGACGAAACGTCCACGATCGGACCGCACCTTCTCCGACGGCCGGAAGTGCAAGCGCCTTGGCGAGCGAAGCTCCTCCTGCTCTCGCTGGTCGCGGGCGTCGCCGCATCGGCGCCGCCGTTCATCGGCAATCCCGAAGCTCCTCTGTTTGAGCGTGCGAGCCCTGAATCGGGCGAGCGGAATGCGATCTCACCGGTCCAGGTTCCGCGTTCGAGCTTTAGCGTAAACGGCGCCGCCGCGCCGCCGGCGGCCGAAGCGGAACCGGCGAATTCCGCCGGCGACGCCAACGATCGACTGGCGCGCTCGCAGCGCGACCAGGTCGCTGACGCCCCGGAACCCGCCGCGAGCATCGACGCCTCCGGCGGCCTTGCTACCGACGAGGTCCCGGCGAGCGCGGCCCCGCGCGAGCAGGCAATCGTCGCCAATCCCGCGCCAGCGCCGGTATCGACGCCCGCCGACAAAGTTTCTTCGTCATCCGACGCAACGACTCGCGAACAAGCTGCCCCGCGTGCAGCGCAAGCACGCATGAAGTCCGTTGCGCCGGCCAAGCGCGTTCCGGTGACTTCGTGGTCGCCGTCGAATGCGATGCCGACGCCGCATGGCCGCGGACCGTCATCGGCGCATGCGAGCGCGCGCGTCCGCTCGGTGTCCCGCCCCACTGCGCCATCCGTGGCGCGATCGACATCACCATCTCGCGTTCGCGTTGCGACGGCAAGCCCGTCGGTGAACGCCTATCTAGCGACGCTGCGGCCCACTTCGTCATCGACACAGGCCGCGGGCCAGAATCCGCCTCCCATTGCGCAACTTGACGCAACGCTCGGCTCCGCCGGCGCGGGGGCGTCGATTACCGTGGCCATCGAGGATACGCGTGCGTCCCCGCCGCCCGATGTAGCGACCCCGCGCGCGCCGGAATCCGTCGCGGATCAACGATTGCCGGCCGCGCCGGCGAAGCCTGCTCCAAAGACATCCAGCGCGAAGACCGGATGGCAGGGATTCCTCGGCAGTGTCGTGAGCCTGCTGCAGGGGCGTGGCCGCCCGGCGGCGCCGGTCGAGGACCGCGATGTACGGCGCTCGCAAGTGGTGCCGCAGAGCCCGATGCCACAGCAACTCGCAGCGGCCGCATCCAATCCGATCCCAAGGCCGCCTTCCCGCCAGCCTGCGCTGGCGGCGGCGCCCCCGGGCGTCAGCCCGAACCCGACCGCGCCCGGGCTGCGAAGCGGCGCGGCGTCCGATGGGCCGCCGAGCGGTGCGATATCGCTCGCCGCCTTGAGCTCGTCCGGGGTCGAGTTGCGCGCGCCCGCGAGCCCGCCCGCAGTCCCCGCCCCGCAGCACGCGTTCGTCGAACCGCCGATGCCCGCGAGGCCCGCTCCCGACGCGTCGTTAAGCGCCCGCGCCGATCCCGATCCGTTGACGGCAGAGGCGAAACGGATGCTCGCGAATGCCGTCCCGCGCGTCGCAGCGCAGGCGCAGCACGACGTCAGCCCTGTGCTGCGGACGGCCGGCCTTCCCCCGCATCCGATGCAGGCGGAGACGATCGCCGAGTTCGCGCATGCCAAATGGACGAGTGAAGACGAATGGATCTCGGCAAGCGATCTGTCCCCCAGTTACGCGCGCCTTCTGCACAGCAATGCGCGACAGGCGCTCGCGTCAGGACGCGGGGCGGCGCAGGCCGCGAACATCGAGTTGCGCGCGTTCGGCGCCAACCCGCACGATCCGGAGATCGCGGCGTATCTCGCCTATCTCTATCTGCGCGCAGATCCCGTTCAGCCTGAAACGGCTCGCGCGCTCGCGCTCCATGCAATCGTCGTCAGCGGCCCGCGACGTTCGGCGCGCGCCGGGGATTGGGGCGTGCTCGCCGTTGCGAGCGCGCTCACCGGGCGCGAGGCTGATGCGACCCGCGCATTCCTCGTTGAGGTCGCACTGACCAAGGATCTGGACGCAACCTGCCGCGCCGCGTTGAGTGCCTACTCGTACTTCGGCGAACGGCTTCGCGCACCGGTCCAGGCGATGTTGTCGCGAGTTCACGCGCTCGGAGGCGCCTACGCATACCCCTCGTGCGCATCGCCTTCGTTCTGGGCGAACGCGGCGCGCCGGCCGAGCCTATTGAACTGACTAGGAGAAACCCAATGTCCGTTGATGGCGATAGCAGAGACGCAGTGACCTCGGCGACGAGCGCGATATGGGATAGTCACGTACGAAAAGCCGGGACGCCGGAGGGCTTCACGGTTCGCACGACATACCCAACCAATCCGAACGGAGTGGAGGTGCTGCTCGAGCGCTGGGAGCCCGGCACGGAGGAGCCGCCCCACTCGCATCCGGGCGACGATATGACCGTGGTCATCGAGGGAAAGATGTCTTTCCAATTCTACCGGAAGGAGGGGACGAGCCTCGTACCGGATGGGAAGAGGCTGTTTCTGAGCGAGGGTGACGTCGGGTACGTGCGCGCGAATCGAATTCACGACGCGAAGTACATCGAGCGCTGCAAGCTTGTGTACGTGCACGATAAGGCCTTCGGCTTTAATTTGGCACGCTGAGCGGCGCTCCTCTGTGCGCTCGCCGAGCGCCGTCGCGTCTCAATGTCCGTTCAGAAACCGCAGCGGAGCAAAATGAAGCGGAGGAGCGGAGCTTCGAATCCGTTGGACTGGATTGTCCACGGGCTGTCTACTTCCGCGCGGCCTCAAAGGCTGCCGGCTAAGTAGACAATTGATTCGTTGGTAGGCCGTACTGGACTCGAACCAGTGACCAACGGATTAAAAGTCCGCTGCTCTACCAACTGAGCTAACGACCCAAGGGGCGCGGATTATAGCGAATCTGGCGCGCTCCCGCAAAGGCGAGCGCCGTTCGCGCGGACGAAACAGGACCGCGTGCCGCTAGTTCAGATCGCGCGTCAAAAAGCCGGGTAGCGACATGAAGTCGATGCCTTCGTCGCGCAGCGATTCGGCTTCTTCTGGCGACGCCTGGCCGCGAATGCCGCGCTTCGGCGCTTCGTCGTAGTGGATCTTGCGCGCTTCCTCGGGGAACGCGCGCCCGACGTTCTCGGCGTTGGCCACCAGACGACGCATCAATTTCAGCGCCTCGGCTTCGCCGGACGTTACCGCTTCGGTTTCTCTTTCGCTCTCGGCCGCCGGCAGCGCAGCGCGCCCGACTTGCACATTGGCCGAAGGCCGGCGCTCGATCGCGGCGTCGTCGCACACCGGGCAACGAATCATCGTCTGCTCGTGCTGGCGCGCGTAATCCTCGGTCGAGGCAAACCAGCCCTCGAACCGATGCTGCCGCGCACAAATCAAATCGTAAACAATCATTGCAGCGCTTTCATGCGGCGGGGCTCATCGTCCATTGCCACCCGCCAATACTGGTACTTCGATGCCACCACGCACCCGGCGATGATCGCCCCGAAGGCCAGGAACGATCCCAGCGCCAAGGTCGAAATGCCGGTCAGTCCCTGCCCGATCGTGCATCCGAGCGCGGTGACGCCGCCAAATCCCATTAACACTCCGCCGGCGATATGGTTGACAAGGTCCTCGGTCGAGGCGAAGCCCTCCCATCGGAACATCCCGGTCGCAAGCGCGGTGGCGGCCGATCCCGCCGCCATGCCAAGCACGCCGGCAATGCCGAAGGTAACGAGCTTGGACTGATCGCTCCACAACAGCAATAGTTCCAGCGAATAGGCCACCGGGGCGACGAAGCTGAACGATTCGGCGCGTCCGGAATTGGTGGCGACAAAGGCTTCTTCCAGCGTCCTCGGATCCTCGGCGACATAGCCGATATGGCCCGATACAAACCAACCGCCGACGATCACCGCCCCGATGACGATGCCGCCGATCGCGAGCTCGCGGCTGCTGCGGAAATCGCGGCTGGCGAAAACGAACACCGCAATTGCCGCGGCGACCGCCAGCGCGATACCCAGCCGGGTTGCCGCACCGCCCCCGCCCAGACGGGCGGCAAAGCTGCCCAGATCGGAGTGGGCGATGCCCAGCGGGGCGACGTCCCAGCGTACGACGTCCAGCGCATTGACGCGCCAGACGGCGAACAAGCCCTTCAGCGTCATGTAGGCCGATATCGCCAGCACGATCAATACCACCAGGGACTTGAGGCTTCCACCGCCGAGCCGGATCAGCGTCTTGCTGCCACAACCCGAAGCAAGGGTCATGCCGAAGCCGAACAGGAATCCACCGACCAGGTAGGAAAGCCAGGCGATCCGCGGCGTCGTGTAGATCGTCTTCGACAAATCGACGAATCCGGCCGCTTCCAGCAAAGCCGCGCCGGCAATCGCAACAGCGATCGCCAGCAGCCACATGCGCATCCGCCGCCAGTCGCCGATGTGCACGATGTCGGTGATCGCGCCCATCGTGCAGAAGTTGACCCGGTTGGCGACGGCGCCGAAGACAAACGCCAGCGCGAAGGCGAGCCAGGCGACGAGTGCAGGAAGATGGCTCGAATCCGGCATGGCCGGCGATTATCGCATGCACGCTCGCGGCGGCCATCCGATCAACCCCGGCGCTTAACCCCGATCCGCGGCCGCTCGCGTTTACAGTCCGGACCGCTACGTTCAAGCGGCAAACAGGAGATACGATGAAGCGAATCGGAAACGTACTGGCGACGGTGGTCGTCTCGGCCGTTGGCGCGACGATGCTCGGCGCCTGCGCCGCCGTGGAAGCGCACTGGCCGGCCGAGCCCGCGGCCGTCGAGATATACGACCGCACCGAAGGGCGCGTGCTGCCGAGCTACATGCACCAGGGCCGGCGCTATGTCATCGGCAAGCCGGGCAACGAATACTCGATCCGCGTGCGCAACCAGAGCGCCGGGCGGGTGCTCACGGTGATGAGCGTCGACGGCGTCAACGCGATCTCGGGCGACACTGCATCGACGGCGCAAACCGGCTACGTGCTTTCGCCGTACGAAAGCGCCGATATCGCCGGATGGCGCAAGAGCATGTCGAACACCGCGGCGTTCTATTTCACGACGCTGCCCGATTCCTATGCCGCGCGCACCGGCAGGCCGGACAATGTCGGCGTGATCGGCGTCGCCGTATTCCGCGAGCGTCCACGCCGGGTGGTCGAGCAGCAAATGGAGCGCCGCGAAGCCGCGCGCGACGCCGCCGAGCCGGTGGCCAAGACCGCGAAACCCAGTTCGGCCGGCGCGCTCAACTCCGACGCGGCAGCCGCACCCCAGCCGAGTCTCGGTACCGGGCACGGCCGCAGCGAGTCGTCTTACGCGAGCTACACCCAGTTCGAGCGCGCCAGCACGGTGCCCGAGCAAACGATTACGATCTACTACGACTCGTATCAGAATCTATTGGCGCAGGGTGTGCCGGTCGGTGCTCCGCGCGTCGCGCGCTGGCAGCCCGATCCGTTTCCCGATCGCGGCCGATTCACGCCGGACCCGCACTGAATTCGTAAATCCCCGGCCGTCGTCCGATCACGGTTCGGCGGTCGGGCGGCGGCCGCATCCAGCGATGCAGACTCGCGCAGCCGGTCTCGCGCGGCCTCCGACGATGGCAAGCGGTTGTTGCGCGCGCAAGCGGCGGGCATACTGGCCCCGCGATGCCCGCCGGTGCCGACTCCAGCGACGAAGACCTGATGCTCGCCTATGCCGCCGGCGACGCCGCCGCGTTCGACGCGATCTATGCGCGGCACAAAGGCGGCGTCTATCGCTATCTGCTGCGCCAGTGCCGCGACGCCGGCATCGCCGAGCAGCTTTTCCAGGACGTGTGGATGAATCTGATCCGCGTGCGCACTTCCTACCAGCCCACCGCCAAATTCACCACTTGGCTGTACACGCTCGCCCACAACCGCCTGATCGACCACCATCGCGCCAGCGGTCGCGTTACGCTGATCTCCACCGATGACGAAAGCCACGCTGACGTCGTCGCTGCGCTGCCCGCAAGCCGCCGGTCCGAACCGGAATCGCGCGCGGCCAACCGCGAGCTCGGCGAGCGGTTGAAGGATGCCGTGGCGGCGCTTCCGGCTGCACAGCGCGACGCCTTTTTGCTGCAGCAGGAAGGGGGACTGACGCTCGAGGAAATCGCGACGCTGACCGGCGTCGGCGCCGAGACGGTCAAGAGCCGCTTGCGCTACGCGACCAATAAATTGCGTGCCGAGCTTGCCGACTTCTCCCCGCAGCTGCGCGAGGACACCGGATGAATCCTGCCGACGACCATCGCGATCCCGACGTCGATGCCGCGTGGCGCGCAGCCAATCGCGACCAGCCGCCGCCGGCGCTCGACGCGGTGATCGCCGCCGCGGCGCGGCGCGCGGTCGGGGCCGGGCCGAAGAGTCCGCAGGCGCCGCGCGCCTGGTGGCCGGTCGCCGCCGCGGCGGTCGTAGCAATCGTCGCGATCGGCATCGTCGAAATGACACCTCCCGACGAAATCGTCCCGAAGGAGATTTCACCCACCGCGCCGCAAGCGACGCCGCCCGCGGAACCAGGCTCTCGCGAAGACTCGGCTCGCGACCAGAGCGCAGCGTCGTCCGCCGCCGTCCCGCAACCAACGCCATCCGGTCGCATCGAAGCGCCGCGCAAGGTCGAGCGCGCAGCGCCGATTCGCGCCGATGCGCCGGCCGCAGCACCCGAGGCGACTCCTGGGACCGCGGCAGAGGCGACTCGCCAACGCGAACCCGCAGCTGCTCGCGAAGCCCCGAAGCCGGGCGTGCCGTTCCCCGCGTCGCCGTCCGATGCGAGCCCGGCAATGAACGCGTCCGCACCGCCCGCCGCCGATCGCCTGACCGCCGCGCCGGCGAGTGCGAAGCTGCGGCAACAGACGCCGCCGCCGAACGCCGGCGCAAGCGCGCAGCAATCGCTGGCCCCGCTCGCGGAAGGCGAGCGCAAGGCCTCACCCGCCGCCGCAGGGGCGCTCGCGGCGCCCCGAAAGGCCGCCCCATCCAACGAAGAGCCGGCACTCGCCAAGCGAACGCACGACAGCACAGCGGAGACCGACGAGGCCCAGCCCCGGACGGTCGAAGAATGGATCCGATTGATCCGCCGCCTGAAGGCCGAGGGCAGGAACGATCTCGCGGCCAAGGAGCTCGCCGCGTTTCGCACGCGCTATCAGGAGCGCGCGGACGCCTTGCTTCCCGCCGATCTGCGTGAGATGAAGCCTTGAGCGATCCGCGCTAGAGCATCGCCGCGCGCGAGCGCAGCAGCTTCTTGATCGGCGCCGGCAGCGCAGCGCCGCCGGCATCCCCCAGCGACAGCCATAGCAGTCCCGGCTCTTCGGCGCGTCGCGGCCAGTGGTGCACCGCGCATGGCAGCGGCTCGAGCGTCAGGCGGAAGTGGGTGAAGCCGTGCTCGATCGACGGCAGCGCGGCGCCGGGCACAACATCGGCAGCAAAGCGCGCGCGGCAATGCGCAGCCGCGTCGGCGCCTGTGACGAGCTCCGGCAGACTCCACAGACCCGCCCAGATGCCGACGTTCGGCCGGCGCTCGAGTAACACTTCGCCATGCCGTTCGAGCAGCAGCACAGTGGTCGCGCGCCGCGGCAGGATTTTTTTTGCGCGCCGGCCCGGCAGCTCGGCGATCCGATGCTCGCGGCGGGCGACGCAATCGGCGGCGACCGGGCAGACATCGCAGCGCGGCCGGGTACGCAGGCACACGGTGGCTCCCAGGTCCATCAGGGCCTGCGTATAGGTTTCGATATCGCGCGCCGGCAACAGCGCCTCGGCGCGCGCCCAGAGCGCGCGCTCGACGGCCGGATCGGAAGGCAAGCCGTCGATGCCCGCGTGGCGCGCCAGCACGCGCTTCACGTTGCCGTCGAGGATCGCGCCGCGCGCGCCGAACGCGAAGGCCGCGATCGCCGCGGCAGTCGAGCGGCCGATACCTGGCAGGGCCGCAATCGCGGCCGCGTCGTGCGGAAAGACGCCGCCATGATCGGCGACGATCGTCTGCGCGGCGCGATGCAGCATGTGTGCGCGGCGGTAGTAACCCAATCCGCTCCACTGCTCGAGCACGCGCTCGACCGGTGCCGCGGCTAGGCTCGCCACGTCGGGAAACGCGGAGGTGAACCGTTCGAAATACGGGATGACGGTCGCGACCTGCGTCTGCTGCAGCATGACCTCGGACAGCCAGATCCGATACGCATCGCGCGTGTTCTGCCAGGGAAGGTCGCGGCGTCCGGCGCGCCGCTGCCATGCGATCAGCCCGGTCGCGAAGCGCGTCACGACGGTCAGGCGAAGCGCGCCGGCTCCGGCGTGCCGCGCCTCACCGCGCCGACAAGCGCTGCCGCGCCTTGGTTGCCGCTTCCGAGGTTGGATACTTGGCGACGACTTCCTGGAACGTGCGCCTGGCCCCCGCCGCATCGCCCAGCTCGACTTGGCTACTCGCGATGTTGAGCAACGCGTCGGGCACCTTCTGGCTGTCGGGATAGGTCGCGATCAGTTGCCGCTGCGTGGCGATCGCCGCGCGGAACTCGCGCTGCGCATACTGCGCGTTGCCGGCCCAGTACATCGCCGATGGTGCGAGCGGGCTTTTCGGATAGGCGCGGATGAACGATTGAAATCCCGCGACCGCAGCCCCGAAATTGCCGCTCTTGAACGCTTCGAGCGCGGCATCGTAGCTCTTTTGCTCGGACGCGGGATCCGCCGGCGCGCCGGCGGGCGCGGGCGCTCCCGCATCGCCCGAGGCGGGGGGTGCGCCCGTGGCGCCCGGCCCGGCTTCGAGCCGCCGCACGCGACTGTCGAGATCGACGTACAGGTCACGCTGGCGCTTCTGCGCCTGCTCGAGCTCGTAGGTAAGCACTTCGTACTGGCCCCGCAGCTTGGCGATATCGCTCTTGATCTGCTCGACGTCGCGAAACAGATCGGCCATCCCCGCGCTTTTCGCTTCGAGCGCGTCGAGCCGCTGCGCCAGCGAACGCTCGACCAGGTTGACGCGGTTCTTGAGATCCTCGATGCGGCGACGCGCTTCATCGTCATCGAATATCGCGCCGCGCGCCGGCGCAGCGAGTTGCGCGGCGAACAGCAGGACGGCGAGCGGCGCGAGCCTCGCCCGCAGCGACCAACGCCTCGGGTGCGGGCTGTGCCGGAGGAAGCTGTCGCCGGACACTTAATCGCCGCGATAGCCGATATCGTCGCGCCGGTTCTCGGCCCACGCCGATTCATCGTGGCCCGGATTCTTCGGCTTTTCCTTGCCGAAGCTGACGGTGTCGATCTGCGCTTCGGTCGCACCGGACAACATCATCATCCGCTTGGCGGCGTCGGCGCGACGCTGACCCAGCGCAATGTTGTATTCGCGGCTGCCGCGCTCGTCGGTATTGCCCTCGACCGTCATGTGCGCGTTGCGATTAGCCTGCAGGTACTTCCCATGCGCCTCGAGCAGAGACCTGTAGTCATCCTTGATTGCGTACGCGTCGAAATCGAAATACACGCTGCGCTTGGACAGGATGTTCCGCGGATCTTTCAGCGGATTGGTCTGCCCCGCGCCCTGATTGGCGCCGGCGACCGATCCGGTCTGTGCGCCCGAGGTCGCCGCGCCCGGTGTCGCGCCCGGGGTGCGTTCGTCGACGGGCGCGCCGCCTTCCTGCTTCGGCGTCGTCGAACATGCGGCGAGCGCCAGCGCAGCCAGTACACCGATCAGAGTCTTGTTCATGGGTTCTCCTTTATCGTCGTTGCGAATGCGAGCCGATCTACTTTTGCAGCGGACCCCACGCGGGTTCGCGCACGTCGCTCGCTGTTGCGGTCAGCCTCTGCTTGACGCGACCGTCGCTGGAGACCGCGGCCAATATACCACGGCCCCCGACTTCGGACGCATAGAGGATCAGCTTGCCGTTCGGTGCGACGCTGGGCGATTCGTCGAGACTTCCCTGCGTCAGAATCTGGACCTGCCGCGTCGCAAAATCCTGCAGCGCGACGTTGAGCCGGCCACTGTCGCGGCGCACGAACACGAATCCCTTGCCGTCGGGCAGAAAACGCGGCGACACGTTGTAATTGCCGTCGTAGGTCATGCGCTCGACCGCGCCGCCACCCAACGTCAGGCGGTAGATCTGCGGGCTGCCGCCGCGATCCGAGGTGAACAATATCGACCGGCCGTCGGGCGAGAACGTCGCCTCGGTGTCGATGCCGGCCGACGTCGACAGGCGCTGCACATTGCTGCCATCGGCGCCGATCAGGTAGATCTGCGAGCTGCCGTCCTTCGACAGCGTCACCGCGAGCTTGCTGCCGTCGGGCGACCAAGACGGGGCGCTGTTGCTGCCGCGGAAATTGGCGACCAGCTGCCGCGTCCCGGTGGTCAGCGACTGCACGTAGACGACCGGCTTCCGATTCTCCATCGAGACGTAGGCAATGCGGGTGCCGTCCGGCGACCATTCCGGCGAAAGCAGCGGCTCCTTCGACGTTACGATCGACTGCGGATTGTAGCCATCGGCATCGGCCACCAGCAATTCGTAGCGAGTGCCCTGCTTGGCGACGTAGGCGATGCGCGTGCTGAATACGCCGACGTCCCCGGTCAGTTTTTCATAGATCACATCGGCAATACGATGCGCGGTGGCGCGGAACTGCGCCGGCGGCACAACGTAACTGAACGAGGCGAGCTGCGCCTGCTTGACCGCGTCGAGCAGCGTAAAGCGGACCTCGGCGCGGCCATCGGGGAGCGCCGTCATGCTGCCGATGACGACCGCGTCGGCCCCGCGCCCGGTCCAATCGCCGTAACGCACGTCCTCGGCGCGCGCCGGCCGCGGGACGACCCCGCCCGGATCCACCAGGCGGAACAGGCCGCTGCGCGACAGGTCTGCGCCGACGATCCCCGAGACACCCAGAGGATAGTTCGACTCGCCGGCGAAGGGGACGATCGCGATCGGAATCGTCGTCGCGCCGCCGCCGATGATTTCGATCGTAAGCTGGGCATGGGCGCTGAACGCCGCCGCACAGCAGAACGCGAACAAGGTGCGCATCAGCAATCGGGACATCGGGGTCGAGGTCTTTGGCATGTGGGGAACCGCAGCGGCGGTGATCGATTCAGGCACTCGCGCCGCCCGTCGAGCGTCGGGGCAGCGCAACAATTATAACGAACGTGTGGACGCAACCGGGTCAATGCATCACTGCGCCGGCGGTTCAATGCGTACCGTCGAATCGAGCCCCAATGCATCGCGCAGCCGGTCGGCGGCCCGGCGTGCCTCCTCCCTGGTCGAATAGGGGCCGACATAGACGCGAAAAAGCCCCGCGTCCTGCCGGACTCTTGGTTCGACGCCGAGACTCCCGGTTTGGTTCGCCAGCCGGGCGACAAATTCCTGTGCGTTCGCATAGTTGGCGAATGCGCCGAGCTGAGTGACATAGCCGCCGGCTTCCTGGCCGATCGGCAGCGCGGGCACCGGCGGGACCTCGCTCGCGGCCACCGGCGGCAGCGGGCCGGCGAGCACCGGCGGCGCCGCGCCGGGCAGAATGCTCTCGACCTCCACTTCGCCGCTGCCTTTTTGCGCAATGCCCAGGCGGTAAGCCGCCGCATACGACAGATCGATAATGCGTCCCGGGTGAAACGGGCCGCGATCGTTGACGCGCACGACCACGCTTCTACCGTTGGCCAGATTGGTCACGCGCGCGTACGACGGAAGCGGCAGGGTCGGGTGCGCCGCCGTCATCGCGTACATGTCGTAGGGCTCGCCGATGGCTGTCTTTTGCGCATGGAACTTTCGGCCGTACCACGACGCGAGTCCGCGTTCGCGGTAGCTGGTGAGTCTCGTTGCCGGAACGTAGTCATGGCCGAATACGGTGTACGGCCGGTTGGCGAACCGATGCAGCGGTTCGAGCCTCGGCAACGCATCGGGGATCGCGTCGAGATTGTCCGGCGGATTGGCCCCCGGTCCATCGTCCTGATAGTAGGCGCCGGGCCGCGGTGGTGCGATCGACGGCGCCGCTGCCGCCGGCGCCGCGATCGACGACTCCGGAGGCTCGCGCTTGAGCGCGGGCGCGCACGCCGCCACTACGCCGGCCAGCAACGCGATCGATGCGGCGCGCAGGCCGGCGCGCGCGCTTTGACCCGTCGAAATCGGCGACATATAGTCGCGGATTATACGTCGGCCACGAGCGTCCCCGCGCCGGGCGCGCGGTCGCCCAATGTTCTTGCACCGGGAGGTGGGGTGAAAAAAACTGCGCTCATTGCCGGCATCGTGCTGGCCGGCGCCGTAGCGGCGCTGGTGTTGGCCCTGCGCGTCTTCGCCAAGGCGGACACACCCGGTTTTTTCGGTCCCGGCACGCTGCTCGCCGACATCAACATCGCACTCGAACTGCTTCTGGTCGCGGGGCTTACCGTCGGCATGATGCTGGCGCGAAGCGGCAGTATCGAGGCGCACCGGGTCAACCAGACCGCGTGGGTGCTGGTCAATGCAGTCCTGGTCGCGTTGATCATGATTGCGTCGATCCGCACGTTCAAGCTCGCCCATCTATCCGATCTCGCCAACGGCGGCAACCTGATCATCGTCATCCACGCGGCAGCCGGCACGCTGACGCTGCTCGCGGGCCTGTGGCTGGTGCTGCAGATGAACGATGTCCTTCCGGCGCGGTGGCACATCCGCGGCTGGAAGACGCTGATGCGCGCGACGCTGGCCGGCTACTGGACGGTGGCGCTGCTCGGCATCGCGACCTATCGCGTCTGGTACGCCTGACGGCCGACGACGGAACGTCAGGTGCTGACCAGCTTGCGGTTCGCCTGCACGCTCATCAGGATGCCCAACCCGATGAACAGGCTGATCAGCGCAGTGCCGCCGAACGAGACCAGCGGAAGCGGCACGCCGACGACCGGCAGCACGCCGCTGACCATCGCCATGTTGACAAAGGCATAGGTGAAGAACATCAAGGTGATCGCACCCGAAACCAGCCGCGTGAACATCGTGGACGCATTCATCGTGATCGCCAGCGCCCGGCCGATCAGCAGCACATAGAGCAGCAGCAGGACCGAGGCGCCGATCAGTCCGAACTCCTCGCCGAAAACCGCGAAGATGAAGTCGGTATGCCGCTCCGGCAGGAAATCGAGGTGTGTCTGGGTGCCGTTCAGCCAGCCCTTGCCGATAACACCGCCCGACCCCAGTGCGATCGACGCCTGCGAGCTGTGATACCCGGCGCCGAGCGGATCCCGGCTCGGATCGAGAAACGTCAGTATGCGTTCCTGTTGATAGTCGTGCAGATGCGGCCAGATCAGCGGCGCGGCCGCGGCGCCGATCGCCACCAGCCCGATGATCACCTTCCATGACAGGCCCGCCAGATAAAGAACATAGAAGCCGGTCGCCCCGATGATCAGCGCAGTGCCGAGATCGGGCTGGCGCCGCACCAGGACGACCGGCACCGCGATCAGCACCAGCGCAAGCGCGTAGTCGAAAAGGTGAATCCGCGTCTCGCGCCGCTGGAAATACCAGGCGAGCATCAATGGCAGCGCGATCTTCATCAGCTCGGAAGGCTGGAAGCGCGCGATGCCGATGCTCAGCCACCGCCGCGAGCCGTTGACCAGCGTTCCGCCGACGGCGACCGCGACCAACAACGCCACGGCGACCAGATACAACGGCAGGGCGACGCGCGCCAATCGCTGTGGCGCGATGTTGGCGATCGCCCACATCAGCACCAGCGCGAAGCCGAGCGACAGCGCCTGGCTGGTCAAGCGGCCGACGCTCTGGTCGGACGCCGATACCAGCGTGATCATTCCGACGCCGGCGATCGCAAGCGCCGCGGCCATCAGGTAGCTGTCGATCCGGCGCACGATCAACTGCCAGACCTTGCCGAGCAATGCGCCGAGTTTCTCCATCAGTCGGACTCGTCGTCGGACTCGCGCGGCGGCTCGACCTTGCCAGCGCCGGGAGCCGCGCCCGGCTTCTGCCCGAGCAGGTAGTAATCGAGCACGATCCTCGCGATCGGCGCGGCCGCCTGCGCGCCGAATCCGCCGTTCTCGACCAGCACGGCCAGCGCGATCTTGGGCTTGTCGGCCGGCGCGTAGGCGGCGTACCACGCGTGATCCCGCAAGTGCTCATCGATGCGTGCCGAGTAACGCTCGCCTTTGAGCGAATAGACCTGCGCGGTGCCGGTTTTGCCCGCGGATATGTACTTGCTGCCGACGAATGCCGCCGCGCTGGTGCCTTCGCGCGGCACACCGATCAGCGCCTTCTTGATGACAGCGAGATCCTGCGGCTTGACGGCGAGCGCGTGTGTCCGCTCCGAGGGCAATTCGCGCAGTGCGCCAGTCCGGGTGTTCTCGATCGCCTTGACCGCACGCGGGCGCATCGCGACACCGTCATTGGCGATGATCGCGATCGCCTGGGCCTGCTGCAGCGGGGTGAAGGCGTTGTATCCCTGGCCGATCCCGGCCGAGATCGAATCGCCCAGGTACCATTTGCGATGTTCCTCACGGTAGTTGCTCCCGGAGAAGCGCTCGCGCTTCCAGGTCCGCGACGGCAGCACGCCGGGCAACTCGCCCTCGAGATCGATGCCGGTCTTCTGCCCGAATCCGAACTGCGACATGAATGCGTAGGTGTCGTCGATGTCGGTCTCGCCGGCCAGCATGTAGTAATAGGTATCGCACGACGCGACGATCGACTTGGTCATGTCGACATAGCCGTGACCGCCGGGCTTGTCGTCGCGGAATCGGTGGGTGCTGCCGGCGATCTGGTAATACCCCGGATCGAAAATCGTTTGCGTCGCCGTCCGCTTGCCCGAGGTCAGCGCGGCAAGCGCGAGGTACGGCTTGATCGTCGATCCCGGGGGGTAAGCACCGCGCAACGGTCTGTTGAGCAGCGGCTTGTCGGGCGAATCATTCAACTGTTCCCAGGACGACGGATCGATGCCGTCGACGAACAGGTTCGGATCGAAACCGGGCCGCGAGACGTAGGCGAGGATCTCGCCGGTTGCCGGATCGATCGCGACCAGCGCCCCGCGCCGGGTGCCGAACGCCTCTTCGGCGATTTTCTGCAGCTGGATGTCCAGCGCGAGTCGCAGGTTGTTGCCGGATACCGGCGGTGTGCGCGACAGCGTGCGCACGGCGCGACCGCTGGAATCGACCTCGACTTCCTCGACGCCGGTGCCGCCGTGCAGCTCGCGCTCGTACGACAGCTCGACCCCGACCTTGCCGATATAGTCGGAGCCCTTGTAATTGGCGGTCTCGTTCCAGTCGTCGATGCGCTCGAGATCTTTGTCGTTGATTCGGCTCACATAGCCGATCAGCTGGGAAGCGATCTCGCCGAACGGATATTGCCGGAACAGCCGCGCCTTGATGTCGACGCCGGGGAAACGGTACTGATTGACTGCGAAGCGCGCGACTTCCTCGTCGGTCAGGCGCGTGCGCAGCGGCACGCTCTCCAGCCGCTTCGATTCGTCCAGCAGCCGCTTGAAGCGCTTGCGGTCCCGCGGCTGGACCTCGACTATCTTGGCCAGCTGGTCGATCGTCGCCTCGAGATTGGTCACGCGCGAAGGCATGATCTCCAGCGTGTATGCCGAATAGCTTTGCGCCAGCACGACGCCGTTGCGATCGGTGATCACGCCGCGATTGGGCGCGATCGGGACGATTGCGACGCGATTGCTCTCAGCCAGCGTCTGGTAGTGGCCGTGCTGGATGACCTGCAAATAGAAAAAGCGGCCGAACAGCCCGCCGAACGCGGTGATCATCAGCGCGCCGGCGATCAACAGCCGGCGGCGGAAGCGCAGGCTTTCGCGCTCTGGATCCTTGAGCTCGGGCGGCGAGAAGGCGCGATTGCCGCGTTGGCTGAACAGGCGTCGCATGATCGAGTCGCGCTAGCGCTCCGAGGGCGAGCGTTGCGGGCGCTGCGGCCATTGCAGCAACACCGTCACCAGCGGCCAGAGCAGCGCGCCGGTCAGCGAGCCGACGGCGTAGGTCCAGCGCGGCGGCGGCGCGCCGCCGGCGATTCGCACCACCAGCACCAGCCCCGAACTGAGCAACAGCAGCACCGCAACCTGCGCAGCCTGCTGCCAGAGCGGAAATCGCAGCACGCGCCGGCGAAAATAGCCGGCGCCGTAGGCGAGCACCGCATACGCCAGCGCATGCTGGCCGAACACGGTCGCATCGACGACATCCATCATCAATCCCAGGCACCATGCGACGCCAACGCCGATCAACCGCGGCTCCTGGATGCACCAGTAAAGCAGCACCAGCGCCAGGAAATCGGGCTTCAGCGTCAGGGCCATCCCCGACATTGGCAGCGTATTCGCCACCAGGCCGACGAGCAAGGTCAGCACGATGAACCATGGCCGGACCGGCAGCAGGATCTCTTCGGGGCGGGCGGCGACGAAAGGCGGCATCGTGTGTTCAGGCCTGGTCGCCTAGCCCTTGCGCCTGCCGCGGCCCTTGCGCGGCGCGGCGGGGTCCGACGGTTCGTCGGGGCGTGGCGGCACGGATGCGGTCGACCCGAGGATCAGCACCTGCGCGCTGTTGTCGATGCCCGCAAGGGCCTTGCAGGTCACGTGCGCGAAACTCAGCCCCGTCTCCCGCTCGACCGAGACTACCTGCGCGACCGCGAGGCCGGCCGGATACGTGCCGTCGATGCCCGACGTGACCAGCAGATCACCGGGCTCGATCTCGACGCTGGGCGAAAGGTACCGAAGCTCGGGCGGTCGTGCGGCGCCGGCACCGTACATCACGGTGCGCACGCCGCTGCGCTCGACCTTGACCGGCACCGCGTGATCCTTGTCGGTAACCAGCGTGACTTCGGACATGTAGGGATACACGCGCGTGACCTGACCGACGACGCCGACGCTGTCGATGACGGCCCGCCCGGCCTGCACGCCCGCCGCCTCGCCCTTGTCGACAAAGATCTTCTGCGTGAACGGATCGCGGCTTGAATAGAGCACTTCGGCCGCGGTCGCATCGACCGGGATGCGCGTCTCGAGTTTCATCAGCCCGCGCAGCCGCGCATTTTCCTTCTCGACCGCCGGGTAGCCCTGCACCAGAGGCGCCTGGCTCAGCAATTGCGCCTGCAAGGCCGCGTTGTCGTCGGCCAGCGTACGCTGCGATGAAAAGTAGGTTCCGACATAAGCGAGCGCTCCACCGGGCATTTGGACGATGCGCTGCATCGGATAGAGCACGATCGCCGCGACACGCCGGATGTTCTCGAGATAGCGGTAGCGCGTGTCCGTGAACAGCAGCGCCAGCGAGAGCAGCGCGAAAACCGCAAGCCGTGTCAGCGGCGACGGGCCGCGGTGAAAAAAAGGCGGCGGCTCGACCGGGAGGTGACGCATCAAACGGGCCGGCTGGTCAGCGGCGGGGAAAAACCCCGACGGTCAGGCAGCGGAAGACGGGATGCGTGGTAGCGAGCATGCTCGTCGCCGATACGATCCGATCAATCGGAAGTGAAGATCGTCGACAGCTTTTCCATATTCTCGAGCGCCTTGCCGCAACCCCGAACGACGCAGGTCAGCGGATCATCGGCCACGATCACCGGCAGGCCGGTCTCCTCCATCAGCAGGCGATCGACGTCGCGCAGAAGCGCGCCGCCGCCGGTCAGCACCATGCCGTGCTCGGCGATGTCGGCGCCGAGCTCCGGCGGCGTGCGCTCGAGCGCGCTCTTGACCGCGGAGACGATGCTGTTCAGCGGATCGGTCAGCGCTTCGAGAATCTCGTTCGACGACACGGTGAAGCTGCGCGGGATCCCTTCGGCCAGGTTGCGGCCCTTGACCTCCATCTCCTTCACCTCGGATCCGGGAAACGCCGATCCTATCGTCTGCTTGATCTGCTCGGCCGTCGTCTCGCCGATCAGCATGCCGTAGTTGCGGCGAATGTAATTGACGATCGCCTCGTCGAACTTGTCGCCGCCGACGCGCACGCTTCCCGCGTACACCATTCCACCCAGCGAGATCACGCCGACTTCAGTCGTGCCGCCGCCGATGTCGACGACCATCGAGCCGGTCGCTTCCGAAATCGGCAGGTCGGCGCCGATCGCAGCGGCCATCGGCTCCTCGATCAGGTACACCTTCGACGCACCGGCGCCGAGCGCGGATTCGCGGATCGCGCGGCGCTCGACCTGCGTCGAGCCGCAGGGCACGCAGATGATAATTCGCGGGCTCGGGCTGAACAGCTTCGAGTCCAGCACCTTCTTGATGAATTGCTTGAGCATCTGCTCGGTGACGGTGAAGTCGGCGATGACCCCATCCTTCATCGGCCGGATCGCGGTGATGTTGCCCGGCGTGCGGCCGAGCATCTGTTTCGCCGCCAAACCCACTTCCTGGATCACTCGCTTGCCGTTCGGTCCGCCTTCCTGCCGGATCGACACGACCGAGGGCTCGTTCAGCACGATTCCTTTGCCGCGGACGTAAATCAGCGTGTTCGCCGTCCCCAGATCGATCGCGAGATCAGTGGAGAAATAGCCTTTGAACATTTCGAACATGGGGCCTTTCGTTGCGACTCGCGCAGTGGGCGGCCGTGCTTATGACAAGTGATTATGATACCCTATTCAGCTTTGTTTCTGCACCGCAATTTTGCCCGCGAGCCCAAAACAATGGCGCTTTCCCTCGATGAAGTGCGGCGAATCGCACATCTGGCCCGGATCGAGATAACACCGGCCGAAGCCGCCGACGTGCGCGCCAAGCTCGAAAGCATTTTCGAATTGGTCGGCCGCATGCGCGCCGTCGACACGACCGGCATCGTTCCGATGTCGCATGCGCAGGACCTCGTCCTGCCGCTGCGCGAGGACCGGGTCGCCGAAACCGATCGTCATGCGCGCTATCAGCAGGGCGCGCCGGCGGTCGAGGACGGCCTGTATCTGGTGCCGAAGGTGATCGAGTGAGGAAGCCGGCCCACTGACCGCGCCAAGGCAAGCGCTCGCGTCGACTGCCGCCGGCCTCGGTGCGATGTCGCCGCGGCGGCAAAGCCGAGGATCCCGATGTCGCCGCCGATGATTACCGCGCCGCTCACCGAGCTCTCGCAGGCGCTCGCCGCCAAGCGCTTGTCCAGCGTCGAACTGGTCGAAGGATTGCTCGCCCGCATCGACCGGGGCAACGGTCGCCTCAATGCCTTCCTGACGATAGACCGCGAGCGCGCGCTCGACGCAGCCCGGTCGGCTGACGTCCAGCGCTCCCGTGGTACGGCCGGCCCGCTCACCGGCATTCCCATCGCGCACAAGGACGTCCTCATGACCGAGGGTCTAAAGACGACCTGCGGCTCGCGCATGCTGGAGAAATTCATTGCGCCGTACAGCGCCTTTGTCGTCGAGCAGCTGGCTAGCGGAGGCATGGTGCTGATGGGCAAGACCAACATGGACGAGTTCGCGATGGGCTCGTCGAACGAAAATTCCTTTTTCGGCCCGGTCACGAACCCGTGGAACGCCGACTATGTGGCTGGCGGGAGCTCGGGCGGATCAGCGGCGGCGGTCGCGGCGCGCTTGGTTCCCGCGGCGACCGGCACCGACACCGGGGGATCGATTCGGCAGCCGGCGGCGCTGTCGGGCGTGTGCGGCATCAAACCGACCTATGGCGTGTGCTCGCGCTACGGTCTCGTTGCTTTCGCGTCGAGCCTCGACACGCCCGGCGTCTTCGGCCAGACGGCCGCCGACTGCGCGATGCTGCTGACCGCGATGGCCGGCCACGATGCGCGCGACTCGACCAGCCTCGACCGGCCGGGGGAGGACTACGCGCGGGACATCGACGCTGCGGTGACGAGCAAGCCGCTCGCGGGCCTACGCATCGGCTTGCCGCGCGAGTACGCAGGAGAAGGAACGGACGCCGCCGTGGCGCGAGCGATCGAGACCGCGCTCGCAGAATTTCGCCGCCTCGGCGCGGTCACCGTCGACATCAGTCTCCCCAACGTCCACCTGTCGGTCCCCGTCTACTATGTGATCGCATCCGCCGAAGCCTCGTCCAACCTGTCGCGCTTCGATGGCGTGCGCTACGGGCATCGCGCGGCGAGCTACAGCGACCTCGACGACATGTACTGCAAAACCCGCGCCGAAGGCTTCGGCGCCGAGGTCAAGCGCCGCATCCTGGTCGGCACCTACGTGCTCTCGCACGGCTACTACGACGCGTACTACCTGAAGGCGCAGCAGGTCCGGCGGCTGATCGCGGATGATTTTCGGCGGGCCTACGACGATTGTGACCTGATCGTCGGACCGACGTCGCCGACAGCCGCGTTCCGTCTCGGAGAAAAAAGCGACGATCCGGTCAAGATGTACCTGAACGACATTTTCACCATCGCCGGCAACCTGACCGGGGCGCCGGCGATGTCGATTCCCTGCGGTTTCGACGAGAGGGGTCTGCCGATCGGGCTGCAGATCCAGGGCGATCACTTTGCCGAAGCCCGGATCCTCAACGCCGCGCATCGATTTCAGCAGGTTACCGACTGGCATCGTCGCGTGCCCCCGGAGTTCGCGGCGTGAGCGCGAAGGGCCGCCCCGAGCGCGGATCAGCCCCGCAGCGCGCAGCGCGGAGGAAAGTCCAATGACCTGGGAAGTCGTCATCGGTCTCGAGACGCATGCGCAACTGTCGACCGCATCGAAGATATTTTCCAGCGCGTCGACGGCGTTCGGCGCTGCGCCGAACACGCAGGCGTCGGCGGTCGATATCGCGCTGCCCGGTGTCCTGCCGGTATTGAACCGCGGCGCGGTCGAGCGCGCGGTCCGCTTTGGCCTGGCGGTGGGAGCGACGATCAACCGCAAGAGCGTGTTCGCGCGCAAGAACTACTTCTACCCCGACCTGCCGAAGGGCTACCAGATCTCGCAATACGAAATTCCGGTCGTGCAGGGCGGATCGATCGCGATCGTGTCGCCGACCCGCAGCGAGATCCGGATTGCGCTGACGCGCGCGCATCTGGAGGAGGACGCCGGAAAATCGCTGCACGAGCGAATCGCTTCGCCCGGAACGGCGGGCCACGAGATGACCGGCATCGATCTCAACCGAGCCGGCATGCCGTTGCTCGAAATCGTCTCCGAGCCGGACCTGCGCTCGGCCGCCGAGGCGATCGCTTACGCCAAGACGCTGCACGCGCTGGTGCGCTGGATCGGGATCTGCGACGGCAACATGCAGGAAGGGAGCTTCCGCTTCGACGCAAACGTCTCGGTGCGGCGGCAAGGCGAGGCGAAGCTCGGCACGCGGTGCGAGATCAAGAATCTGAACAGCTTCCGTTTTCTGCAGCAGGCGATCGATTTCGAGGTGCGCCGGCAGACCGAGCTGATCGAGGACGGCGGCACGGTCGTGCAGGAAACACGCCTTTACGACCCCGACCGCGCCGAGACGCGCTCGATGCGCAGCAAGGAGGACGCGCAGGACTACCGTTACTTTCCCGATCCCGACCTGCCGCCGCTGTCCATCGACGAGGCATGGATCGAACGGATACGCGCCGGGATGCCCGAGCTGCCCGAGGCGATGCGGACCCGGCTGGTGCGCGAGTACGCGCTTCCGGCGCCGGAAGCAGCGATGCTGGTTTCGCAGCGGGAAATGGCGAGCTATTTCGAACGGCTGGTCGCTGCAGGCGTCGAACCACGGCTGGCGGGCAACTGGCTGCTCGGCGAAGTGTCGGCTGCGCTCAACAAATCGGAAATCGACATCGCGGACGCGCCGGTATCCTCGGCCTCGCTGGCCGGCATGCTGAAACGGATCGTCGATGGCACGATCTCGGGCAAGCTCGCCAAACAGGTGTTCGAAGCGATGTGGGCGGGCGAAGGTGATGCCGACGCGATCATCGCCGCCCGGGGCCTGCGGCAGATTTCCGACGCGGGAGCCATCGAGAAGATCGTCGCCGACGTGCTTGCGGCCAACGCAGCGATCGTCGCGGAGTACAAGGCCGGCAAGGACAAGGCATACCAGTCGCTGGTCGGCAAGGCGATGGCCGCGAGCCGGGGCAAGGCGAATCCGATCGAGGTCAATGCAGCGCTGAAGAAAATGCTCGGTTGAATCCGCGCGCGAAGGCTGCCGGGCGCGCGTCGCCGGCGGACCGAAACGCACGGCGTCAAGGCGTACGCACCGAGAGAGTGACCCGGCTTATAGGTAACTTCTGGTCGGACCCGCGAGCGACATCGCCTTTCTGTACGCCGGCCGCGCACCGACGCGCGCGAGGTAGGCGACGATGCTGGCGTGGGGTGCGAGATCGTAGTCGAGGAAGTTCCGCAGCGTCGTGAAGGGAAACACCATCATCACGTCGGCGGCGGTGAACGTTTCGCCGGCGAACCACGGGCCTCCGGCGAGCTCGATGTCGACGAAGGTCAGCATCTGTTTCATCCGCTCGCGGATTCGCGCCGTGACCGGACTCGCCGCCGCCTCCTTCACGCGGCTCAACACCAGCGCGATCAGCAGCAGCGACATCAGGCTGCCTTCGGCGAAATGCAGCCAGTAAATGTACTTCGCGTACGCCGGATCGTCGGGCGACAGCGCCAGCCGCCCGCCGCCGTGGCGATGGATGAGATAGTCGACGATCGCGCCGGACTCGGCGAGCATGGTATCGCCGTCGCGGATCACCGGCGCCTTGCCCAGGGGGTGGATTTCCTTCAACGGGCGCGGAGCGGCGCCCGTCGTCTCGCGTGGAAAGACCTGCAGCTGGTAGGGAAGGCCGAGCTCCTCCATCAGCCAGACAATTCGCTCGGAGCGCGAGGTCTCCAGGTGATAGACG
>Ga0207683_10000353_pt1 | contig 42039 bp, 48 predicted proteins | sample KBSM73metaG_FD_184333 | JGI IMG/M metagenome (GOLD analysis project Ga0207683, IMG submission 184333) | Miscanthus rhizosphere microbial communities from Kellogg Biological Station, Michigan, USA - KBS M7-3 metaG (SPAdes) (version 2) | ecosystem: Host-associated > Plants > Roots > Rhizosphere >... | reverse complement strand
CGCCCACTGGGACGAATGGCACAAACGCTTCGAGTTCCTCGACTACCTCGTCATCGCCGCCATCCTCGCCGCCATCGCCTACCTCGTCCTCCGCCGGAGACGCAGGGCGTGGGCATCCTTGTGAACATCGCGATCGTCGCCGCTACCGTGGCGGCGATCGTCGCGTTGCTCGAGTGCGTTTCCTGGTTCCGTACGCGCTGTCGCATGGTCAAGCGCGCGAGACGCCGGCCGTGACCGGCGTCTCGCGGCGCGTCGCGGCGTAGATCAGCGGGGCTCGAGCACGACGAGCGGGATGTCCCGATCGGTCTTCGTCTGGTACCTGTCGTAGTCCGGCCATTCCCTGGTCATGATCGACCAGAGCTCGGGCTTCTCCTCCGGCGTGGCCGTGCGCGCACGCGCGTGGATGCGGTCGCCTTTGACCTGGATCTCGACGTCCGGGTTCGCCTCGAGGTTGAAGTACCAGTCGGGGTTCTCGGGCGCGCCGCCCTGTGAGGCAACGAGGAGATAGTCGTCGCCGTGCCGCCCGTAGATCAGCGGCGTCGTGCGCTGCTGACCGGAGCGGCGGCCGGTCGTGAAGAGGATCAATGCCTGCGTGCCCTTCCAATCGTGGCCTTCGGCCCCGTCGGTCGCGAGATATCGATCGACGTGTTGCTGCCCGTAGAGAGGCATCTCGTTCCTTTCCGTTTGCGACATCGTTACCGCACCCGACGATATCGCCTCACTACGGGATCTTCGGCTCGATCAGTCGGCGGTGACGAGCAGGACGTCGGAGGCCTTGACGACGGCTGTGACCTCGGAGCCCTCCTTCAGGCCAAGCTCCCGCACCGCCTCGACGGTGATGGAGGCGACGAGGCGGACGCCACCGGCATCGAGCACGACATTGGCGATTGCCTCGCCTTGCGTGATGCCGGTGATGCGGGCGGGAATCTGGTTGCGTGCGCTCAGTTTCATGGCGGCACCGTAGTCAACGCGTTCGCGCTCGCACAGCCGATTGCCTTTTGCCAGGGCTGGAAGCTGTCCGCGGTTCGCTGCTGTGGAGTCCGTGCGAACAAGCTCACATGCGTCATTCGCATCGTGCATGTGGAAATCCGGCATTTAGTTGCTAACGTTATGAGTGCTCGAGGCCCTATCCACCGGTCTCAGTCGCGGCCCCAACTTCCGGCCGACATCTGCGCTCCGCAGCGCACGCGAGTCTCGGAGGTAGTGGCATGGCAGTTGGATTCGGCATCGACGTGCGTCCTCTACAGCCCGTCACCCTGGTGCTGTCCGGCGAGTTCGACCAGGCGAGCGTGGACGAGCTCGAGTCGACGTTCCGCTGGGTCGGCGCGCGACACGGCCGGTCGAACGTCATCATCGACGTGAGTGCGCTCGATTTCTGCGACAGCGCGGCCTGGCACGGAATCGAACGCTGTTGCGCACAGGGCGCGACGCTGCATGGGTCGGCGCCGTGCCTGCGCCGCCTCTTCTACCTGATCCGGCACGCGCACCTGCTGCCGGCAGACCTGCATGAATTGCGCGGTCTCGATCGGATGAGCGCTCAGGACCTGCTCAGCCAGGAGGCGAGAGCGGCCTAGCCTGCCGGCAGTGCCGGTATGCGAGCGGTGATGCGCGTTCCCTGGCCCGCGGGGCTCGTGATCTCGAGCGTCCCGCCCGCGGCCTCGACGCGATCGCGCAGGCCGAGCAGACCGGTGCCCGCTTCCTCGACTGCACCGCCCACGCCGTCGTCGGCGACCTCGACGGAGAGCATGCCGCCCGAGACGGACGCCCGCAGCCGGATCGCCGATGCCTGCGAGTGTTTCTGCGCGTTGCTGGTCGCCTCGCTGATGACGTAGTAGGCGGTCGCCTCCGCGCTCTCGTCGAGCCTCACGGAAGGCAGCTCGAGCAACCGGATTGGGATCGTCGCGCGCGCGGCGAGGCTTCGGATCGCATCGGCGAGGCCGAGGTGCGAGAGCACGCCGGGATGGATCCCATGTGCGAGCTCGCGCAGTTCCGCAAGCGCCAGCTGCAGCTCCGCCGCAGCGCTCGAGAGCAGCCCGGCAGCTCGCTGCGGGGCGGTCTCCACCTGCTGGCCGGCGAGCTCGAAGTGGACCGCGAGCGCGAGCAGGCGCTGCTGAGCTCCGTCATGCAGGTTGCGCTCGATCCGCCGCCGCTCGTTGTCGGCACTCTCGATCACGCGGGTGCGCGAGGCCCCGAGTTGCTCGGCGATCCGCTCTCGCTCCGACACGACGGCCGCCAGGCAGAGGGTCGAGATCGCGGCCACCGCGATGAAGAGCTGCGTTCCGAGGACGTCGACCGACGGCGAATGGGAGGCGAACGGCCCCGAGTAGTGCATCGTGTTCCACACGGTGAACCCCACCACGATCGCGATCGCGAGGGTGGCACCACGTGTGCCGAAGCGAAGCCCGGCCCAGATCAGGGCGCAGAAGCAGAGGTACGCCCACGGGCCCTCGCTGCGCGAGGTGATCTCGCCCGTCGCGGCCAGGGCGAGGAGGAGGACGCTGGCCTCGACGACGCGCGTCCTGAAGGCCACCGGCCTCAGAGGCCACCAGGCGAGCGCCAGTGGCACCACGACGAGGCCGCCCGTGAAGTCCCCGAGCCACCACGTGCGCATGACCGTCGGGACTGAGTCCGCAGTGAGCACGCCGCCGAGCAGCAATGAGAGGGGGCCGATCGTGGCGCTGAGGGCCGCCCCCGCAGCGATGGCGACGAGCATGCGCGTGACGCCGCGGACGCTTGCCAGCGGCGACCCGAGCGGCACCAGGCGATGCAGGAGCAGCACGGCCACGATGACCTCGAGCAGGTTGCCGGCCGTCTGGCCGAGCGCCGAGGCCACGGGCAGCGTGCTGTAGTCGTTGGCGAGGATGTCGCCGATCAGCAGGCCCGGCCACAGCCGGATCCCGCCGAAGTAGAGGAACGAGATCCCGACTCCCACCGGCAGCCAGGTGACGGCGGCGACCGGCCCGGAGAACTCGAGCGCATAGCCGACCTTCGCCGCGCCGTAGTACGCAGCCGCCAGGATCGCGATTCCCAGCGCCAGCGGGACGTGCCGAGCCAGCGCGCTCAGTGCGGTCGAAGCGCGCGGGACGCGCTGATCTTCCCCGGCGGCGATCTCGGGAATTGCCGTGCCTGGGTATGAACTGCTACGCGAGCCCACGAACCACTCCTCTCGCCCGCGATTCAACGAGAGGGTATCCGTTTGCAAGCAGGCGCGTGCGCGTACCTGCGTCAGATCTTGCGATAGCGCGCGTCGGCGATCGAATAGGCGCCGAAGGCCACGAGGCCACAGGCGACGACGATGAGAGCGGCCGTCCCGTACGCGTGCTGCAGCAGGCGCGCGAGAGCGCCGTCGATGCCGACGGCATCCTTGGGCGTGTAGTCGCGCGCCGCCTTGAGCACGAACAGGCCGATCAGCCCGAACGCGACGGCCCGTGCGACGAGGCCGACCACGCCGATCAGCGTGAACGCCTTGAGCACGCCCTGGGACATCTGACCCGTCTTGGAGTACTTGAGGAACTTCTTGCTCAGCCCGAGGTACGCCTGGTAGGCCGCGATCCCCAGGAAGAGCAGGCCGGCGGCGGCCACGAGCTCCCTGCCTGCGGTCCACTGCAGGACGCCTGCGGTCGTCTGCTTGGTCTTGGCGGACGAGTTCCCCCCGGCTCCGCGCAGCACGCTGATCGCGAGGAACGAGAACGCCGCATAGGCGATGCCGCTGCCGACGGCGCCGATCCGGTCGAGCTTGCTGTGCTCGCCGTATTCCGGCGTGTGCCCGACGAATGCCTGCGCGAACCGCCAGAGCGCGTAGCCGCCGAGGCCGATCGCGGTCAGCAAGAGCAGCGCATGGCCGAACGGCTGGTGGGCGATCTGCTGCATCGCGCCCTGCTGGTTGGGCTTCGGCGCGGCCACGCCGTCCGCGAGGCGGATGGCCAGCACCCCGATCAGGGCGTAGACGACGCCGCGTGCGACATATCCCGCCCGGGCGAGTGCCTCGAACAGCGGCGTCTCGGTGAAGGCTTCGGCATTTCTCTCAGCGACGTTTGCATTCATGTGGCGAGCCTCCCCAGACTGGGCGAGTCCTACACCTTTGCGGGCGGTCGAGCCTGCGAACGGGAGCTCGGCGTGCTGCGTGGAGGTTCGGAAAGTGCCTGCTCAGCGGGCTCCGCGTAGTTCAGGCGGCGGCCGCCGAACGCGATCGCGCAGAGTGCGAACCAGGCCCACCCGAGCATGAGACCGGCGACGACATCGGAGAGCCAGTGCACGTCGAGCAGGACGCGGCTCGACGCCACGGCGACTGCGATTCCGCCGGCCGTGCCCGCGAGGAATGCCCGCACACGAGCGCTGCGTCCTCGCGCGAGGATCAGGGCGAGCGCGGCGTAGAACGACGCTGCCGTCGAGGAGTGCCCGCTGGGGAACGACGGGCCGAGCGTTTCGGCGATCGGATTGAGCGTGGGCCGCGCGCGATCGATCAGGTCCTTGACCGCGTTCGTGATGAGCTTGTCGCCGGCGTACACGAGCACGAGGAAGAACAGCACGGAGAGATTGGGGCGCCGGCGCAGCTCGTAGATGAGAATCGGGATCGCGACCAGCGGGACGATCGGCCAGTCGCCGAGATCCGTGATCCAGGTGATCACGCGCGTCGAGAGCTCCGTGGCGTGGTCGTTGCCCCATTGCGCCGCGCTCGAGTCGATGTCCGCCAGAGCGGCATTGCCGCGAATCAGGTACGCCAGGGCGCCGATCACGAAGCCGCCGGCGATGATGACCGCGACGGCGGCGCTGAGCGCGAGGCCGGTCGCCACGGCCGGGTCGGTGCGCGCGCGCCACCAGGTGCGGAGCGCGGACGACTCGACGGCGTGCTCGACGGCCTCGGCTGCAGCGGCCGTCGCGCCCTCCGCGGGAGCGAGGCGGTCGAACGCAAGGCCGATCAGGAAGCCGGCTGCGACGGAGATCAGGAGGAGGACGAGGATCGGCATGTGTGGGGGGCGAGAGGTGGTCGGTCGCCGCCAGAGGTTTCTCCCGGCGGCCGATTGGAGAAACCAGCGGCATGAATCTCCTCCGCTCAGCAGCGCACGCACCCGTCCAGGAGGCAGTGCCGCGCACGCTGCCCGGATACGAGAGCCCTCGTCGGAAGAATGACACTCCGGCGGTCCTCGTCGCGCCCCGCGACAGCGAGAGCGGGCGACTCGGCCGTCGCTTCGGCAACCACTCGCCGATCCTCGTCTTCTGCCTGACCACGCTCGTCGGCTACCTCCTGCTGGCTGCGGTGATGATCGGGCTCGGATTCCTGCTGGTCGACGTGGTGCTGCCGGTGCATGCGATCGGGCACAACGACGAGGCCGTCAACGAGTGGCTCGCCTCCAATCGCTCACCGTCCGTGAGCGACGCCTCGTTCGTCGGCTCGATGATCGGCGACATCCCGTTCATCCCCGGCCTCGTCATCCTCGTCGCGCTCGTCGCCGCCGTGCTTCGCCGCTGGCTCGTGTTCGGGTTCATCGTCGGCGCCATCACCGTGGAGGTTGCGACCTATCGCGTCACGAGCCTGATCGTGCACCGCGAGCGACCGACGGTTCCCCGTCTCGATCCCGACCACCTGCCCGTGAACCAGAGCTTCCCCTCGGGCCACGTCGCCGCGTCCGTGGTCGTGTATATCGGGCTGGCATTGCTCATCACCTCGCTGCTGCGCGATCGCCGCGTCGTGATGCTCGTCTGGACGCTCGCGATCGCACTGCCACTCGTCGTCGCGGGGTCGCGCATGTACCGCGGCATGCACCATCCCACTGACGCGGCCATCGGTGCGCTCATGGGCCTGGCCGCCCTGTCCATCGCCCTCTTCGCGACTCGGGCGGCCGGTGAGGCGGCACGCGTCCGCTCGGTCGAGGCCGCAGCCGAGGAGCGGACGTGACCCGCGTCGCCGTCATCGCCCACCGGGGCAAGACGCTGGGCGGCGGCTTGCCCGAGCTTCGCCGCGTGCTCGAGGAGCGTGGCGTGACGGATGTCTTCTGGCGCGAGGTGGGCAAGAGCCGCTTCGCTCCCACCGAGGTCAGGAAGGCTCTGGCACGCAAGGTCGATCTCGTGTTCGTGTGGGGCGGCGACGGCATGGTGCAACGCTGCATCGACGTCCTCGCGGGCACGGAGGCGACGGTCGCGATCATTCCTGCCGGCACCGCGAATCTGCTGGCCTCCAACCTCGGAATTCCCAAGGACATCGAGCAGGCCGTGGACATCGGTCTCTCGGGGAACGCGCGGGGCATCGACGTGGGGCGTCTCAACGGCGAGTGCTTCGCCGTCATGGCCGGCGCAGGCCTCGACGCGCGCATGATCGGCGATGCGGACGGCGGGCTGAAGGATCGCTTCGGCCGCCTGGCCTACGTCTGGACGGGCGCGAAGCACCTGCGGGAGAAGCCGTTCCGCGCGAAGATCAAGGTCGACGGCGCGCGCTGGTACGACGGCGACGCCAGCTGCATCCTCATGGGCAACGTCGGCAAGCTCTTCGGCGGCGTCCAGGCCTTCGAGGACGCGCATCCCGACGACGGCGTCCTGGAGCTCGGGGTCGTCTCGGCCGACGGCGTGAAGGAGTGGGCGGGCACGGTCGCTCGCGCGGTGGTCGGCACGGCCGCCTCGTCGCCGCACGCGTTCACGACGAAGGCCCACTCCGTCCGCATCAAGCTCGATCGCAAGGTGCTCTACGAGCTCGACGGCGGCGACCGCAAGAAGACGCGCAAGCTGCACATCGACGTGGAGCCCGACGCCGTGCAGATCTGCGTTCCGGCCTAGAGGGTCGTTTCGGACCTGATTGCTAGGGCCGGGGGGTCAGGTCGCGCTGGTAGAGGAGCTCGAGCGGCCAGCCGTCGGGCGTCTCGGGCGCGCTCCGGCGGATCGTGAGCTGCGCGCGCCGTTCCTCCAGGGCGAGCACCGCGACCGAGTTGTGGAACGTCACGGGCGAAACGAGGCGCCAGGACACATCGGGACGCCGGACACCGGCGCTGCGTGCGAGCGCACGTGCGACGACTCCGGCGGCTCGCGACGCCAGGAGCTTGACGACGCGGCGCTCGCGCGGCTCGAGCGGGTTCCTGAAAGGCGAGCAGACGATCTGGAAGACGCGACTCTGCTGACGCTCGCCGAGCGCGACCTCGGCGACGTAGACGGTGTGGACGTCCCCGCCGATGAAGGAGATCGTGCCCGGCGAGTCCGGGCCTTCGGCGAGCTCGTGCAACAGCTCGACCATCGTCCGGAACGACCGCTGGAACGCGGGCCAGTGCTCGAGGTCGACGGCGCGCCGCAGCTTCTCGCCGGCCCGTGCGGCAAGGCGTCCCCAGGCGCCCGAGCAGACCGCCTCGTTCCAGGCCTCGAGGCCGTCGATCCCCGGAGTCATGAACACGGGCAGCGTGCTGGCGATGATCAGATGGTCGAAGGCGCCGCGCGTGTGCTCGGCGATCCACTGCCACTCCTCGTCGTCGACCATGTCGCGGCTGCCTTCGGTGAGCACGCGCGACGCACGCGAGTCGATCACGACCAGGCGTGAGCGCCCGAAGTCGCGGTAGAACGCGAAGCGGCTCGCCGCGGGCTCCCGGTCCACGGCGCGAGCGAACTCGCGCAGGCGTGGGCCGCCGTCCGCCTCGGCGGAGATCTCGGCCAGCAGGCGCTCTTCGTCCAGCTCCGGCGGGGCGAGGTTGCCGATGTGCTGGTAGATCCAGTACGACATGAACGCGCCGGTGATCCGCTCTTCCCACCACGGGGTGGCGCGTGCCTCGCGCACCCAGGCAGCGGAGATGTTCCAGTCGTCGTGCACGTCGTGGTCGTCGAAGATCATCGTGCTGGGCACCGTGGCCAGCAGCCAGCGGATGTCGGGATCGCTCCAGGCCTCGCGGTAGAGCCGGGCGTACTCCTCGAAATCGGCGACCTGCTCGCCCGGCTCGCGGCTCGTGTCGCGGCGCGCGCGGATGAAGGCGCGTGTCTGCTCGGACGTCTCGTCCGCGTAGACCTGGTCGCCCAGCAGGAGCAGGCAGTCGGGCCATTCCTCCTGGCCGGACTGGAGCCGGCGCGAGAGCGCCCAGAGCGCATCGATGCCGAACCCGAGGGGATGCTCGGTGCGCTCGAGCGTGTAGGGCGGGCGCTCCGGATCGCCGACGCGGCAGGAACCGAAGACCAGGCGAGCGCGGCGCTCGTGCTCGCGCGTGTGGATCGTCGACGCTGGGCGGCCGTCGTCGGGCGGCCAGGCGCGCTCGCCGTCGAGATGGACTTCGTACGGGCGCACAGAGCCCTCGTCGAGATCGCTGAGCACGACGAGGGCATAGTGGTGGCCCTCCACGCAGAAGGTGCGCTGGCGCGCACCGAGGACGGCAACCTCGCACGCTTCATCCGTCTCAACCCAGACGGTCGCTTGCGTGCTGCCGGTGTAGCGCAGAAGCGGCCCGAGAACGAGACCTGGCATGGCCCGCGAGACCCTAGCGCGTTTGCCGCGGCTCGGCCGTCGAATGCCGGCCAGACGCTCTCACACGGGCACTCCTGATCGTGGATCGAGCCGAGCGTCGCGCTCGAGAAGCGGGAGAGTGCCGCTGCATCACTCCAGTGGGTGAGTGCAAACCGACCCTGTTCGCATTTATAGGTAGTGGGGACGAGGAGGTTCACCACATGGGTGTCATCAAACGCAAGAGGATCTGGAAAGAGCACGCCGGCATGGCTCAGAAGGACGAGCAGCTGCTGGAGCGGGCATTGCGGTTCGTCGACACGCGCGGCGTCGTGATGCGCGCTGCCGAGGCCGACTTGCGAGCGGCCATTGCCGACCATCGCGCGCACCCGACGCCCGAGCGGGAGCGCCGCGTCGAGGAAGCCCGCCGCGCCTTCGAAGAGGCCAAGAACCACCTCGCTGCCTGACTGCGTGGACTAGATCGGGTGCCCTCCGACGTTGGTAGGAGGCGATGCCTGAACTCGAGCTAGGCCTGCATACGTTCGGCGACGTGACCGCGGATGCGGCGGGAGTGCGGCTGCCGCAAGCGCAGGTGATCCGCGACGTGGTCGCCGAAGGTGTGCTGGCCGATCAGGTCGGGCTCGGCTTCTTCGGCGTCGGCGAGCATCATCGCGAGGACTTCGCGGTCTCGGCTCCGGATGTCGTGCTCGCGGCGATCGCCGGGCAGACCCGCACGATCCGGCTGGGATCCGCCGTCACGGTGCTGAGCTCGGACGACCCGGTGCGCGTCTTCGAGCGCTTCTCGACCCTCGACGCGGCCTCGGGCGGCCGTGCCGAGGTGATCCTCGGGCGCGGCTCCTTCATCGAGTCGTTCCCGCTCTTCGGTTATGCGCTCGACGACTACGAGCAGCTGTTCGAGGAGAAGGTGCAGCTGTTCGCGGAGTTGCTGAAGGGCGGGCCCGTGACATGGTCGGGCGAGACGCGGGCGGCGCTGCGCGATCAGAAGGTCTACCCGCCGCTCGAGTCCGGCGCCCTGCGTACGTGGATCGCCGTCGGCGGAACGCCGCAGTCGGTCGTGCGCGCCGCGCACTACGGCTTCCCGCTCATGCTCGCGATCATCGGCGGCGAGCCCATGCGATTCGCGCCCTACGTCGATCTGTACCAGCGCGCACTCGAGGAGTTCGGGCGGGAGACGCCGCCCGTGGGTGTGCACTCGCATGGCTATGTCGCGCGCACCGATTCCCAGGCGCTCGACGAGAGCTGGCCGCATTACGCCGAGATGCACGACAAGATCGGACGGGAGCGCGGTTGGCCGCCCATGAGCCGCGAGCAGTACGACGCCGGTGCCGGGCCCGACGGTGCGCTGTTCGTCGGCTCGCCCGAGACCGTGGCGGCGAAGATCGTCAAGGTCGCACGCGGTCTCGGCCTCTCGCGCTTCGACATGAAATACAGCATCGGCTCGCTCCCGCACGCTCGGCTGATGACGAGCATCGAGCTGTACGGCACCGAGGTCGCTCCCCTCGTACGCGCCGCGCTCACCGGCTAGCCGCACGGTTCTATCCTTGTCGCGGGCGAACCCGCCTGCTCCCGAGGAGGACTGTCCGATGGCAGGGAACGACAACGGCATTCCGACGGTCGCCGAGATCGTCGTCATCGGCTCGGGATCGGCTGGGGCCGTCGTCGCGCGCCGGCTCGTCGACTCCGGCGCGAGCGTGGTCGTCGTGGAGGCCGGCGGGCCCGATGCGAATCCGGCGATCCACGAGCCCTCGCGGCTGTTCGAGCTGTGGGACAGCGAGCAGGACTGGGGGTATCGCACCGTTCCGCAGGCTGCCTGCGCCGGGCGGGAGCTGCACTGGCCGCGCGGCAAGGTGCTGGGTGGATCGAGCGCCCTCAACGGGATGATCTACGCCCGCGGGCACCGCAGCGACTACGACACGTGGGCCTACCTGGGCAACGAGGGCTGGGGCTACGAGGACGTGCTGCCGCTGTTCAAGCGCTCGGAGGACTTCGACCAGGGCGAGTCCGCCTTTCACGGCAGCGGCGGGCCGTTGCACGTGCTCTCGCGCTACGAGCCGCACCCCGTCAACGCTGCGGTGGTCGACGCCGCCCAGGAGGCCGGCATCCCGTTCAACGACGACTACAACGGCGAGCAACTCGACGGCGTCGCGTTCTGCCAGCTCAACGTCAGGGACGGACGGCGCCAGACCGGCGCGACGGCGTTCCTGGCGCCGCTCGCCGGCTCGCCCGGGCTGACCGTGCTGACCGGGGCGTGCGCGCAGCGCCTGCTCTTCGAGGGCGCGCGCTGCGTCGGGGTGGAGATCGCGCGGGACGGAGTGCTCCAGGAGATCCGCGCGGAGCGCGAGGTCGTCGTCTGCGCCGGCACGGTCGAGTCGCCCAAGCTGCTGTTGCTCTCCGGCATCGGCGCCGCGGACGAGCTCGGCCGCCTCGGGATCGACGTCGTCGCCGACCTCCCGGGCGTCGGCCGCAACCTGCACGATCACGTGCTCTCGCCGGTCATCTACGGGGCGTCGCAAGCCGTTCCGCCCGCGATGCCCGGCCTCCAGCAGCTCCACAGCCACCTCTTCTGGCGCAGCCGGCCGGGGCTTCCGGCTCCCGACATCCAGCCGCTCTTCTTCCATCTGCCGCTCTACCTCGAGGGCATGGAAGGGCCGGCCGACGGCTACACGCTGATGGCCGGGATCATCCGTCCCGCGAGCCGCGGCGCGCTGCGACTCGCCTCCGCCGACCCGTCCGCGCACCCGCTGATCGACCCGGCCTGCCTGAGCTGCGAGGTCGACCTCGATGCGCTCGTCGGGGCGATCGAGCTCTGCCGCGAGATCGGCGGCCAGAGCGCGCTCGCCGAGTGGCGGGGCAGCGAGCTGTATCCGGGGCCGGAAGTGCGCACGCGCGCAGAGCTGCGCGAGTACGTCCGCGGCACGGCGATCACCTACCACCACCAGGTCGGCACGTGCAAGATGGGCGTGGACGCCGATGCGGTCGTGGACCCGCAGCTGCGCGTGCGCGGCATCGACGGGCTGCGCGTCGCCGATGCCTCGGTGATGCCGTTCGTGAGCTCGGGCAACACCCACGCGCCCACGGCGATGATCGGCGAGCGCGCCGCCGACCTCGTGCTTGCCGCGGACGCTACGCGCCTATCCGCAGCACGGGCTTGATGACCTTGCCCTCCTCGGCGTGGCGCGCGGCCTCGTCGATCTGGTCGAAGTCGTAGTAGGTCATCATCCGGTCGACCGGGAACCTGCCCTGCTCCCAGAGCGTGATCAGGCGCGGCAACAGCGAGCGCGGAACGCTGTCACCCTCGACGATGCCGCGGACGGACCTGCCGGCGACGAGGATCGTGTTCGTGTCGAGGGAAACCTCGGTGCCCATCGCTGCGGCGCCGATCACGCCGCAGGTCCCGCACGGAGCGAGGCAGTCGACGGCCTGCCGTAAGAGTCCGGGCACGCCGGTGGTCTCCACGCTGAAGTCCACGCCGAAACCGGTGATGCGCTGGATCTCCGCAGGCGCGTCGCGCTCGCCGGTGTCGACGACATGGGTCGCGCCGAGCTCGCGGGCCAGCTCCAGACGCGCCCCGATGCGGTCGATGCCGATGATCGTCGTGCAGCCCGCGATCACGCCGGCCATGATCGCCGAGAGCCCGACGGCACCCGTTCCGAAGACGGCCAGGGTGCTGCCGGCGGGAGCGCGCAGCGCGTCGAGGACGCCGCCGGCGCCGGTCTGGATGCCGCAGCCGAACGGGGCTGCGACCTCCAGCGGGATCGAGTCCGGGAGGGTGACGAGGTTGCGCTCGCTGGCAACGGCGTGCGTGGCGAAACTCGACTGCCCGAAGAAGTGCCCGTGGATGAGCTCGCCCTCGCGCGAGAGCGCGCTCGTGCCGTCGGGGCGTGACGAGGCGAAGTTGTAGGCCCAGAAGTCGTGGCAGTAGGACGGCCGGCCCATGCGGCACGTGGGGCAGTGGCCACACGAGTCGAAGCTCATGGCGACGCGTTCGCCGGGCGCAACCTGCGTCACGGCGGAGCCGACGCGCTCCACGATGCCCGCGCCCTCGTGCCCCAGCACGGCCGGCAGGGGCACCGGGTACCACTGGTCTCGCATGATCAGGTCGGTGTGGCAGATGCCCGCCGCGGCCACCCGCACGAGCACCTCGTCCGCGCGCAGGTCGCCGAGCTCGAGCTCTTGCAGTGCGAATGGCGCATGCGCGCTCTCGGTCACCGCAGCAGTGATCTTCATCCCAGCTCCCGTCGCGATCATGTCCGGCTACCGCTGAGACTAGGGAAGTGGCGCCGATCGTGAACACGGCCCGGATACTCCTGGCGTGAGCATCCCGATCATCCTCGACTGCGATCCGGGGCACGACGACGCGATCGCGCTGCTGCTGGCAATCGCGAGCCCCGAGGTCGAGGTGCTCGGAGTCACGACCGTGCACGGCAACCAGACCCTCGCGAAGACCACGGCGAACGCCCTGCGCGTGCTCGACCTCGCCGGGCGGAGCGACATCGCAGTGGCCGCCGGCGCCGAGCGGCCGCTCGTGCGGGAGCTCACGGTGGCCTCGCACGTGCACGGCGAGAGCGGCCTCGACGGGCCGGCGCTGCCGCCCGCGAATCGCGCACCGCTGGGCGAGAACGCAGTCGACTTCATGCTGCGGACGATCGCGGCCAGCCCGGTGCCGGTCACGCTCGTGCCGACAGGGCCGCTCACGAACATTGCGCTGCTGCTCGAGCGCGCGGGCGGCGCGAACGTGGAGCGCATCGTCCTGATGGGCGGCGCAATCGCCGAGGGCAACATGACTCCGGCGGCCGAGTTCAACATCTGGGCCGACCCCGAGGCGGCCCAGGCCGTCCTGCACGCCGGCGTCGACACGACGATGATCGGCCTCGACGTGACCCATCGTGCGCTCACGACGCCGGCGTTGCAGGAGCAACTGCGGTCGACGGGAGCGACCGGCGTCTTCGTCGCCGATCTCGTCGACTTCTTCACCGTCTATCACCGCGAGACCTACGGCTGGGACGGCGCGCCGATCCACGATGCCGTGGCCGTCGCCGAGGTGATCCGCCCGGGGCTCGTGACGACCGTCGAGCGCAACGTCGAGGTCGAGCTCGAGTCCGACCTGTGCCGCGGGAGGACCGTGGTCGACCGCTGGAGCCGGACGCATCGGGAGCCCAACGCGAGGGTCGGCATCGACCTCGACTCCGCGGCGTTCTTCGACTTGCTGGTCGAGCGGATCGCGCGGCTCGGGTGAGCACGGAGCTTGCCTGGGCGGCGAGGCGCGGTAGGTTGCGGTAGCTGCGATGCGCTCCCGGCACACCCTCATGATCCCGGTCGGCCTGCTCCTGGCGCTCTGCGCGCTCGTCGTTCCGGCGCTCACGGCGTCTCCTGCGGGTGCGATCGTCGGCGGCACCGATCAGGTCAGTGAGGCACTCACGGCGCCGCTCGCGTTCGTCGAGATCAGGGAGCCGCGCGGCGTCGGCGCTTGCACGGGCACGCTGATCTCGCCGACCGTCGTGATGACAGCGGCGCACTGCGTCTATGAGACCAACGCGCACGGCAACCTCCTGGGCATCGCCGGGCCGGCGGCCTTCCGTGTGCGGGTCGGCTCGCGCGACGTCTCGAATCCGTCGCTCGGCGCCGGCGCGAACGTCGTGGCCGTGCTGCCGCAGCCGTACTACCGCTGGGACGGCCAGCACCACTTCCACGACCTCGCGCTGCTGGCGCTCGACCGCTCGCTCTCGGAGGCTCCCGCCCAGCTCGCCGAGCAGCGGCCCGGTGCGGGCAAGCCACTCCTCATCGCGGGCTATGGCCGCAGCTCGACGAGCGGCGGCGGAGGCTCACCCCACCTGCGCGTTGCGCAGATCGACGCCGCCGACCCGGACTCCTGCCACCTCGTCTCGGAGACCTTCAACCCCGCGTGGCTGTTCTGCGGGAGCGCGGCTTCCACCAATGCCGGCGTGCCGGGCGGGACGGCGTGCTTCGGCGATTCGGGCGGTCCCGCCTTCGCCTCCGAGAACAACGCGGGCAACGTCGTCGTGGAGGGCGTCATCAGCTACGGCGCGGGAGCCGACTGCGAGGACTCGCGCTCGTATCTGACGCTCGTCTCGAGCGAGCGCGGGTTCATCGATCGCGCGCTCGCGACGAGAGCGACCGACTGGGGCCGGTTGCGAGACGACCCGCCGCGGGCGAGCGTCATGGCCGCGAGCCGCAGGGCCGGCCAGACGGGCTTCCTGTCGGTGCGCATCGACGACGACAACAGCCGTCACTCGCGGGTCGACATCATCTTCTACTCCAAGGGCGGCCAGCAGACCGCCCAGGCCTTCCGCAGTGTCGCCACGAACCGCTGGGTCAAGCTCAAGCTCGCCCGCCAGACACGCCGCTCGTCGGGGACGTTCTGCGTGCAGGGCACGGATGGCACGAAGAAGCAGTCCAACACCGCTTGCGCGCGCGACGTCGTGCGCTGAGCGAAGGAGCGCGCGCTTGGAACTCGGGTTGCACATCGCGAATTTCACCTGGAACGGTGGCGCGCCGGAGATCTCGCCGACGCTCGGGCGCCTCGCCCGCAGCGCCGAGGCAGCCGGGATCACGCGGCTGACGGTCATGGATCACCTCTGGCAGATCGGCGGCATCGGTCCGCCCGAGGACGAGATGCTCGAGGCCTACACCACGCTCGGCTACCTCGCCGGCGTGACGGAGCGCGTGCGCCTGCACGTGCTCGTGACGGCAGTCGTGTACCGGGAGCCGGGGATGCTGGCGAAGATGGTGACGACGCTCGACGTGCTCTCGGGCGGCCGTGCCGGCCTCGGCCTCGGCGCCGCCTGGAACGAGGAGGAGGCGCGCGGCCTCGGCGTGCCGTTCCCCTCGACGAGGGAGCGCTTCGAGCGGCTGGAGGAGACGCTGCTGATCTGCGAGCAGATGTGGAGCGACGACGACGGGCCGTACGAGGGCACGCACTACAAGCTCGGGCGCACCCTCAACTCGCCTCAGAGTCTCAGCCGCCCGCGTCCCTACCTCATGATCGGGGGCTCGGGAGAGCGCAAGACGCTGCGCCTCGTGGCTCGGCACGCAGACGCGTGCAACATCTTTGCGAGGCCCGAGGCCGCGCACAAGCTCGACGTCCTGCGTGAGCACTGCGAGCGTGAGGGGCGCGATTACGACGCGATCGAGAAGACCACGATCGTGTCCGTCGAGCCCTCGACGACCCGCGACCAGCTGCTCGAGCGGCTGCGCGAGGTGCGCGAGATCGGGTTCACCGTCGCCTACATCTTCGGCAAGAACCCGGAGCCGCTCGCGACGGTCGACCTGCTGGCGAGCGTGGTGCCCGACATCGCCGAGTGGTAGCCCACGAGATCGCGCGGGCGCAGCTCGTTCCGCTCGCTGTCGACGAGGCCTTCGCGTTCTTCGCCGATGCGTTCAACCTCGAGGCGATCACACCGCCCTGGCTGCGCTTCCGGATCCTCACGCCCCGGCCGATCGCCATGGGGGAGGGCGCGCTCATCGACTATCGCCTCTCGCTGCATGGCGTGCCGTGCCGCTGGCATACCCGCATCGACCTGTGGGTTCCCGGCCGGCGCTTCGTCGATCGCCAGGTGAGCGGCCCGTTCAGCCGCTGGGAGCACACGCACACGTTCGAGGCCAGGCCCGGCGGGACGCTGATCCGCGACCTCGTCGTCTACCGGATGCCACTCGGGCCGCTCGGCGGGATCGCGCGGCGGGTGCTGATCGGGCGCGACCTCGAGCGCATCTTCGACTTCCGGCGCGACGCGATCGAGCGGCTCCTCGTCGCCCCTCAGAGCGAGAAGCCCGGGGGCTTGTCCAGCTCCGGGTAGGCGAGCACGAGCGCGCGGACGTCCGCGAGCGCGCGTGCCCAGTCGTAGAACAGCTCCTTGGCGGAGAGCAGTTGCACGCCCTCGGCCCGCAGTCTGTCCAGGCCATGCATGTGGGCCGCGCCCGGCGAGAAGACGGCGTCCGTCACGGCCGCGACGTGGTAGCCGCGCTCGATCAGCGAGATCGCGGAATGCGCGACGCAGACATCGGTCTCCAGCCCGACGGTGACGACCGTGTGGCGCCCGGTCGCGTCCAGCGCGGCGCGGATCGCGGGATTGTCGGCGGCGGCGAAGACCGGCTTGGTGAGCACGGGGGCGCCGGCGGGCACGCGCGCGAGCACGCTCGGCGCGGTGGGCCCGTTGGTCTCCGGATCCTCCTCGGTGACGACCGCCGGGATCTCGAGGGCGCGCGCGAGTCCCGACACCCAGGCCACGCGAGCGACGAAGAGCTCGAACGCCGCGCGGTCGACATCGTCGCGCTCATCGCCGTAAAAGCCCTCCTGCGTGTCGATCACGAGCAGCGCGGAATCCTCGCGGCGGATCAGGCTCATGCTCGCCCCTACTGCCGGATCGTCATGCGCGCGACGAGCTCGCCGGCCGTCTCGAAGCAGTCGTCGATCGCCTGCACCGGCGGCGGGAGGGCCGTGCTCACCAGACCGGTGCCCTGTCGATCCGCTGATGCTCGAGCAGACGAGCGGCCGCGCCGGCGACCTCGGCGTCCCGGAAGCGCTCGAGCAGGTGCAGGGCGAGGTCGAGCCCGCTCGTCACGCCGCCGGCGGTGAGCACGTCGCCCGCGTCGATCCAGCGCTCGCCGGGCCGGATGTCGACGCCGTGATCGCGCAGGTCGTCCAGGGCGGCGTGGTGCGTCACCGCCGGACGTCCCTCGAGGATCCCGGCCCTGGCCAGCAGCAAGGCGCCCGTGCAGACGCTGGCGACGACGGTGCCCCGCCCATGTCGGTCGGCGATTGCCGCCGGGATCGCGCCGCGCAGGTACTCCGCGTAGGTCCCGGCCTGCTCGTTGCGGGCGACCCACCCGCCGCCGGGCACGACGAGCAGGCCCGGTGCCTCGGAGAGCGTGCCGTGCGGGGTGACCTCGAGGCCGTGACTGGCAGTCACGGTCGCAGCAGGCTCGAGTGTGACGAGCCGCGGCGCGAGCGGGCTGAGCACCTCGAACGGCCCGATCGCGTCGAGCTCGTCGAAGCCGTCGTAGATGAGGATCTCGGTCTGCATGTCTCCGAAGCGCCGTGTGAGGGTAGGGTAGGCGACCGATGGCAAACCTTGATCTGACCGGTGGGTGCCTGTGCGGCGGCGTGCGCTTCGAGTTGAGCGCCCCGCCGCTGACCGCCGGCTACTGCCACTGCACACGCTGCCAGCGCCGCACCGGCACGGCGGCGTCGGCGCAGGCGCGCATCGACGGCTCGACGTTCCGCCTGCTCCAGGGAGGCAACCTGATCCAGGCCTGGTTGCCGCCGGACGGCGGCTTCGAGAAGGCCTTCTGCCGCCAGTGCGGCGCGCACCTCTACAGCCGCAATCGCGACAACCCGGAGCAGATGGCGATCCGCCTGGGCGCCTTCGACGGGGATCCCGGCGTGCGTCCGGCCTGGCGGGCCTTCGTCGCCTACGCAGCGCCCTGGGAGCCGATCCCGGACGATGGCCTCGAGCGCTATGCCGAAGCCAAGCCTCACTAGGATGCGCCGGGTCATGCACCTGAGCTTCTCCGCCGGACACGATCGCGTTCGGTGATTCGCCGCCTCGATCCCGTCGCCGTCGCGGTCACGGACACCGAGGCCGCGCTTGCTCCCTTCCGTGACCGGCCGACGGCGGAGTGACCGCGATCTGATGCCCGAGAACCCCCTCAAGGCAAAGCTCGCCGCGGGCGAGACGATCCTCGGGCTCATGTGCTTCGAGTTCTCGACGAGCGGCATCGCCCGGCTGGCGGACGCGGCCGGGGCCGATTTCGTCATGTACGACATGGAACACACGGGCTGGGGCATGGACACCATGCGCCAGTTGCTCGCCGTGACGCACGGCACGCGCGCGACGCCGCTCGTCCGGGTCTCGGCAGCGCAGCGGCACCTGGTGTCGCCGGTGCTCGACCTCGGCGCGCTCGGCGTCATGGTGCCCCAGATGGAGTCGGCCGACGACGCGCGACGGCTGGTCGAATTCGCGCGCTTCCAGCCCGACGGAACGCGCGGCGTGGGCGTCTACTACCCCGACGTCATGCCGGACGGGCTGGCGGCCGGGCTCGCGCTCGCGAACCGCGAGCAACTGCTGATCGCTCAGATCGAGACGGCGGCAGGCGTGGAGGCGGCTCATGAGATCGCGGCCGTCGAGGGCATCGACCTGATCTGGATCGGGCACTTCGATCTCTCGACCTCGCTCGGCTCGCCCGGCGACTTCGGCAATCCGCGCCATCAGGCCGCCGTGGAGGAGGTGTTCGCCGCTGCCGCGGCGGCGGGCAAGCCCGTCGCGGCGCTGGCGACGAGCATCGAAGACGCGCGGTCACTGCTCGGCCAGGGCTACCGAGTGCTCGCCTACGGCGACACGATGGTCTTCACGAATGCCTTGCGGGAGGCGCTCGGCGCGCTCCGTTGATCTCAGCCGGGCTCAGCGATCCAGCGAGCGAAGCACGTCCAGCCGATGCGGCGCGGCCGAGGCTTCGGCCGCCCTGGCGATGAATGCCTCGGTGGCCGTACAGGCGGCGCAGCGCCAGACCTGCGTGCCGTCCTCGTTCTCGACGACAGTCCCGCTCGCCGTCTTCCAGCCACAACTGCTGCATGTGCGCCGCTCGTTGCCGGTCATGTGCACACAACGAAGCGGCGAGGGCCGAACTCGTGTCCCCCGGAAGAGTGAATCGCGGAGTTGCGGTCCTCCTCGGATCCCCCTTTGTGACGGCGGCATATCCGATGGGAGATGGCGTCGCGTACAACGGACATGAGATGCCCCGAACGAGGTAGGACGGTGTCGATCTGGTGAACCGATGGTCAGCCCGGTGCGGGGACATGGAGCATTCAGGTTCGGTCGAGGAAGCCGCAGAGCATCGCTGGCGTCCGGTCACTCTGGAAACGATTCGCCATTGGAGGAGCAGCCCGACCCCGGAACGGGCGGCCGCTCGCAGCACGACCCTGGAAAGGGCACCGGCTGCCTGCAGCTCGACCCCGGAAAGGGAGACGACTGCTCCTCCGCCCATGGAGAACACGCCCGGGACAATGATCGGACGCGACGAGGTAATGCATGCTGCGGCTCCCCCGGCCGAGCCGAGCGCGGGCAGACGATCTCCCGCGTGGCCTTCATCGGCTCGGGCCTGGTCGCCGCGGCGGGTGCGTTCGGCGCGCAGGTGGCGCGGGCATCCGCTTCCTCGACGGTTCAGGTGTGGGGGCTCGATCCCAACTGGGACGGCGGCGACCCCGACTCATGCGGCTGCGGCGCGTGCGCGTCCTGCCGCTCGCATGCGTCCAACAAGTGGTTCGCGAGCGCCGCGGCGGCTGATGCGGGACGTGCGCACCCTTTTTGCAAGTGCGGGGTGATCCCGCTCCTCGAGGTCGACGAGAGCATCTACGGCGCGCTCTTCCTCGACGGCGGCGGTCATGCGTCGGTCGACCTGCGCCACCAGTGGGTGCAGGCCGTCCTGGCGCAGGCTCCTGACGAGCCCGATCCTCTGCCGCTGGCCGCTCCGGGCGTGCACGCCTTCGCGCGCTCCCTGCCGATCCGGCCGGCCCTCGGTGGCCGTCGCGCCCTCTCCATCGACATCCAGACGCGCGAGCCGGTGACGGCCACGATCACGGTCACGCGCAACGGCAAGACGCTTGCGCACAGGGCCGTCGCAGGAGTGCGCGGCACGCGGCGGATCCGGCTGGAGATCCCGCCCCGGACGAAGCCCGGCCCGGCGCGCCTGCGTCTCAGGCTGCGCAACTCCGCAGGCGTGACCAAGATCATCACGCGGACGATCCTGATCCCGCGCGCAGTCCCGTCCGCCAGGCCCTGACGGACCGTTGGTGCGGTCAGGCGGCGCGGGGTGTTGCCAGCGGAGTGGCGATCGCTTCTGCGAAGGCTTCGACGACGGTTCCGTCGAACTGCGCGCCCGCCTGGCGGCGGAGCTCGGCGATTGCCCGGCCTGCCGGCATGGCCGGGCGGTACGGGCGGTCGTTCGTCATTGCGTCGAAGGCGTCGACGACGGCAATGATGCGGGCGCTCAGCGGGATCGCATCGTCTCTGAGGCCATCGGGGTAGCCGGCGCCGTCGGGCCTCTCGTGCACCGATCGGACGATGGGGCCGAGCGCGTGCAGCGTCGGGACGGCTGTCAGGATGCGCTCGCCGATCGCGCTGTTGCGTTCCATGAGGCGTCGCTCCTCGGCATCGAGAGCGCTCGCCTTCTCGAGGATCGACTCGGGGATCGCGCTCCTGCCCACGTCGTGTAACTCGGCGGCGAGTCGTGTCAGCTCGACCTGCCTCGGCGGCAGGTGCATCGCCGCGGCCGTGCGCGCGGCCAGTTCTGCGACCGTCCCGAGGTGCGTGACGAGCGTCTCGCTCTGCTCGGCAAGCACCTGGAGAAGCGCGTCCCTGGCGTCGCTCCCGCGATGCGCGGCCGCGGAGCGCTTGTCCGCGTAGAGGCGCTGATCCGCGATGTGCAGGGCCTGCTCCAGCGTGACTCCCGCGAAGATGCGCGACGAGCCGCGAGAGCAGCCGATCGCGAAGCCCGGGCCTCGTTCGGCCAGCGCGGCCTGGGCGGCGCGCAGGAGCTGCTCGGCGTCGGCGGCCGGCGTGATCACGACGAACTCGTCGCCGCCGGTCCGGTACGCGTTGCCCCGGCCGTCCAGTGCGGCGATCAGCCGCGCGCCGAGGCGAGCGAGCAGGGCGTCGCCGGCCGGGTGGCCGAAGGTGTCGTTGTAGGCCTTGAAGCCGTCGAGATCGAACATGCCGACCCCGAGCGCCTCGTCGCCCTCGACCGGGTGCTCCATGTCGGCGAACAGCTTGCGCCGGTTGCCGAGGCCGGTGAGGCCGTCGGTCGTCGCGTCGTGGTGGCTGTGCCGATGCGCCCGGACCGAGTAGAGCAGCGTGACGGAGAACCCGGCGAGCAGCAGGACGATCGCGATCACCGTGCCGATCGACGCGACCTCGCGCGAGCGCGTGGCGTCTGCGCCGTAGGCCCGGTCCGCCCGTGCGAGCTCGGCCTGGAGTCGCGCCTCGACGCCTCCCGGGCGCTCGCTCTTGCCGAGCTCGAGGGCGGCCTGCTCCGACCGGCCCGTCGCGACGAGCTCGGAGAGGCGGTCGACCAGCGCGAAGTAGTGCCCGCTGACGAGCCCGATGCGCGCCGGCCCGTCGCTCGCGCCGGAAGCCGCGAGCGTGGCCAGAGATCCGTTGTACTCGCCCTTGGCGCCGGCCAGCTGCTGTGCGGTCTGCGCGCGGGCCGGAACGTAGCTCGCGCCGGCGATCGCGGGATTGAACGCGATCGCGAGGATGGCACCCGCCTGATTCTTCATCTGCGCGATCACGACCTGAGCGCGCCTGGTCTGGTCTGCCCGGCTCTCGAAGGCGACGACGGCCCCGAGCGCGATCAGCCCGAGCGCCCAGATGCCCGCCAGCAGCAGCGCCGGACGGCCGAGCCCGCTGAGGCGCGCGGCCGCGCGCGCAATGGGATCGGGTGAGGGGCGCATGGTCCCAGCCTAGTCGTGTGATGCGCAGCGCATCGGCGAGCAGCCGATATCGGCGTGCATGCACGCATCTCGGTCGCCCGGGCGGTGCTTGCCGGGGCCGTGGTCGATGAGCTCAGGCCGTCGGCGGGTCGGGCGCGAACGCCCGCAGCACGGCCTCGACGTTGCGCTTCGCGAAGGCGCGGTCGAGCGGCCGCCCGCTCAGCAGCAGCCGGTAGTAGACCGGGCCGATCAGCAGTTCGTGCGCGGTCTCGGGGTTGGTGTCCGGCCGCAGGTCGCCGCGTGCGATGCCCCGTTCGACAAGCCGCGCGACCTCGCCGTCGCGCACGGAGACCACGCGGTCGCGGAATGCCTGCGCGAGCTCGGGGTCGGTCGCGAGGTCGGACACGAGGCCCTGCATGACCCGTCCCATCAGCGTCGAGCCGAGTACTTTCACGGCCGCGTTCACGAACGCGAGCAGCTCCGCGCGCGTGTCACCGAGCTCGGGCAGCTTCACCACTTGCTCGACCATGTCGAGCACGACCGCCAGCGCCAGTTCGTCCTTGTCGCGCCAGCGGCGGTAGATCGTGGTCTTGGCGACACCGGCGCGCGCCGCGACCTTCTCGATCGTCAGCCCCTGGACGCCGCACTCCACGAGCAGCTCGCGCGTGACCTGCAGGATCACCTGCTCGGTCTCGGCGCTCCGCTGACGCCCGCGCCGGCGTGCCTGCGTCTCGCTCTCCGGAGCAGGGGCGGTCGGGCTCGCCTCGGTCGTCGCCATCCGGGCGAGTTATAAACGATACGTAGCGTTTGTGTCGAGCTGGTGAACGCGGATCGGGCCGGATGCGCCGGTTATTGCAGATACCCCTCGACGGTGCCCTCGCTGCGGAGCCCAACGTCGTCGGGATTGCCGCCCGCGTCGGCGGCCGAGCGGCGCCTGCGCAGGAGGTCCCAGTAGCGATCGAGCTCGACCTTGATCTCGGCGAGCCGGCGGCGGTCATCGTCGCTGCCGTTGCCGCTCGACTCGTGCTGCCAGAGCCTGTGTTCCTCGGCGACAAGCGCCTCGATATGCGTGTGAACGTCGTCGTCTGCCATTGGGTGTCCTTCCCGTCTCTGCACCCCCGGGAGGAGGAGCACGACCCGATGGTAGCGCCAGCCCGAGGCACGCTACCGTTGTGCCCTGATGGCAGAGGAGGCCGCCACCCAGGAGCGCTCGCGTGATCCCGATGGAGGTGCGCCGGAGCGCCGGCCCGTGATCCTCGCGGTCGACGACGACCCCTCGGTGCTGGCCGCGGTCTCGCGCGATCTGCGGCGCGGCTTCGGCGAGCGCTTCCGCATCATGCGCGCGCCCTCCGGCGCGGAGGCGCTCGAGATCCTGCGGCAGCTGCGGACGCGTGGCGACCAGGTCGCGCTGCTGATCGCCGATCAGCGCATGCCGGGGATGGCCGGCACGGAGTTCCTCGCGCAGGCGCGCGAGGTCGTGCCCGACGCCAAGCGCGTGCTGCTGACCGCGTACGCCGACACGACGGCCGCGATCGCGGCGATCAACGAGGTCGCGCTCGACTACTACCTGCTCAAGCCCTGGGATCCGCCGGAGGAGCAGCTCTTCCCGGTGCTGGAGGATCTGCTGACCACCTGGGAGGCGGGCGCGTTCCTCGAGACCGGCGGCGTGCGGCTGATCGGCCACCGCTTCTCCAAGGCGACCCACGACCTGCGCGACTTCCTGGCCCGCAACGGCGTGCCGGCGCGCTGGCTCGACGTCGAGCGTGACGGCGAGGCCCGCGAGCTGCTGCAGGTGATCGGCGTCGACGAAGAGCGCCTTCCCGTCGCGCTGCTGGAGGACGGGGGAGTGCTCGAGCAGCCCACGATCCTGGAGCTCGCCGGCCGCCTCGGGATCACGGCGCGTCCGACGCAGGACCACTACGACCTCGTGATCGTCGGCGGGGGCCCGGCCGGTCTGGCTGCGGCCGTCTACGGGGCGTCGGAGGGACTCCGCACCGTGTTGGTCGAGCGCGAGGCGACGGGCGGGCAGGCCGGTCAGTCGAGCCGCATCGAGAATTACCTCGGCTTCCCCGCAGGCCTGAGCGGGTCGGACCTCGCGCGCCGCGCGACCGACCAGGCCCGCCGGCTCGGCGCCGAGCTGCTGACGGTGCAGGACGCCGTCGCCCTGCGTGTCGAAGGCGCCGGCAGGATGGTCGACCTGAGCGGCGGCGGCTCACTCAGCGCGAACTGCGTCCTGATCGCCTCGGGCGTCGCCTACCGGCAGGTGGATGCACCGGGATTCGCGGAGCTCACGGGCGCCGGCATCTACTACGGCTCGGCGCTCACGGAAGCGCGCGCGTGCGGGGGCCAGCGCGTCGTGATCATCGGGGGCGCCAACTCGGCCGGGCAGGCCGCCGTGTATTTCAGCGGCTACGCGGCCGAGGTGACGATGCTCGTGCGCGGCCCCTCGCTCGAGCGCTCGATGTCGAGGTACCTGATCGAGCAGCTCGCCGCGCTGCCCAACGTGACCGTGCGCACCGGGAGCTCGGCTGTGGCCGCCGAGGGCGAGAGCGGGCATCTCGAGCGCCTGCGCGTCCGCGGCGAGGACGGCGAGGAGTCCGTGCTCGAGGCCGACGCCTGCTTCGTCTTCATCGGCGCCTCGCCGCGGACGGACTGGCTCGAGGGCGTCGTCGCCCGCGACGAGCGCGGCTTCATCCTCTCGGGGCTCGACGCGGCCGGCGCGGGCTGGCCGCTGAAGCGCGAGCCCTACCTGCTCGAGACGACAGTGCCCGGCGTGCTGGTGGCGGGCGATGTCCGCGCGCGATCCTTCAAGCGCGTGGCGAGCGCCGTCGGCGAAGGCTCGATGGCGGTCTCCCTGATCCACCAGTATCTCGCCGACGCATGAGCGGGCCGGCTCCGGTCACGCTCGGCGAGCTGCGCGCGATCGACCTCTTCGACGACCTGGACGACGAGCGGCTCGAGCAGTGGCTCTCGATCACGCGGCCCCGCGTGGCGGTCCCCGGCGAGATCGTGGCCGAGCACGGCGAGCCGGCGCCCGGAGTGCTCCTCCTGCTCGAGGGCCAGATGCTGACATTCCTCATCTCGGGAGACCACGTCGAGCCCGCGGGCCGCCAGGTCGCGCCGACCTGGGTGGGCGCCATCAGTGCTCTGACCGAGGGGACGCTCGGCGTGCGCATGCAGGCGGAGACCACATGCCGCCTCGGCGTCATCGAGCCCGAGGAGTTCCGCCGGCTCGCGCTCGCTCAGCCCCCGGTTCACCGGCGGGTGATGCAACAGGTCGCGCCGGTCATGAGCCGCGTGACCGCGATGGAGCAGAACCGGGAGCGCCTCACCTCGCTGGGGACCATGGCCGCCGGGCTCGCGCACGAGCTCAACAATCCTGCTGCCGCCGCCGGCCGTGCCGCCGACCAGATGGTCGAGGCGGTCGACGTCGTCGGCGCGACGCTGCGCCGGTTCGTGGAGTCCGGGCTCGAGCGCGAGGACGCCGCGAAGCTGGTCGCCCTGCACGCCGAGGCGATCGAGCGCGCTGCCGGGCGCTCGGCGCTCGACGCGCTCGATGCCGCCGATGCCGAGGATGCGCTGCTCGAGCGGCTCGAGGCGCTCGGGGTGCCGGAGCCGTGGCGCATTGCGGAGCCGCTCGCGGTGGCCGGGGTCGACGAGGACTGGCTGGAGCGCGTGGCGGCCGTGGCCGGGCCGGCCACCGACGCCGCACTCGGCTGGGTCGCGGCCACACTCACCGCACGCAGCCTGGCGGCGGAGCTGCAGGAGGCCACGAGGCGCATGTCGAGCCTCGTCGGAGCCGTCAAGACGTACGCCTACATGGATCGCGGCGCGCTCGTCGACGTCGACCTGCACGAGGGACTGGAGACGACGCTGATCGTGCTCGGTCACCGGCTCAAGCACACCTCGATCCAGGTCGTACGCAACTACGACCGCGACCTCCCGCGACTGATCGTGCGCGGCTCCGAGCTCAATCAGGTGTGGACGAACCTGCTCGCGAACGCGATCGACGCGCTCGGCGAGACCGGCACGATCACGATCACGACGGGACACGACGAGGGGTTCGTGCACGTGGAGATCGCCGACGACGGCCCGGGCATCCCGGCGGAGCTCGTCGACCAGATCTTCGATTCGTTCTTCACGACCAAGGACGTGGGGGACGGAACCGGCCTCGGTCTCGCGACCGCGCGTAACATCGTCGTCGATCGCCACGACGGCTCGCTGACCGTCGACTCCCGGCCGGGCCGGACCGTCTTCGCAGTCCGGCTGCCCCGCAAGCGAACCTGACGGAGGGACACCGCATGCCGCCAATCTGCACCCACGTCGACCAGGTCCGGATCACGCAGCTGCCCGAGTCGGTCGACGGCTGCGTCGACTGCCTCGCCATGGGCAGCTTGTGGCTGCACCTGCGCATCTGCCTCGAGTGCGGCCATGTCGGCTGCTGCGACGACTCGCCCAATCGCCACGCCTCGGCGCACGCCCGCACCACCGGCCACCCCATCATCCGATCGCTGGAGCCTGGCGAGGACTGGTGCTGGTGCTTCGTCGACGAGGTCGGCATGCTCATCCCGGCAGTGCACGGGACCACGCGGATCCCGCCGTCGCCGCTGCTCGGGTGAGCGACGCGACGGCGGGCCCGGGCTCGTCGATCAGACCTGCGCGAGGCGCTTGCGCGCCTCGAAGCGGGCGATTCGGCCGCCCTGCGACGCGCGGAACTCACTGCCCGTGTAGAAGGGGTGACAAGACGAGCAGATGTCAACGCTCAAACGCTCGCGCGTGGAGCTGAGATCATGCTCGGCGCCGCAATTGCTGCAACGGACGAGCGTCCGGAAGTACTGGGGATGGATCGTGGTGTTCATGCAAAGCCTCTCGCTGCGAGACGGCACAACACCGCCTCTCGTAGAAGAAAACGAACGGCAGCCCTTCCAGCTTCCCGGTGAAGCCCGGTACGCCGTGCCCCGTGCGAGTGGGCAGTGCCCGTGAAGAACCCCATGACATCGCTGCGACATGCGGGCCGGAACAAGCAGCTCGCGCTGCTCGCGGCGATCATGGGGTCGTTCGTGGCGGGCCTGGACTCGACCGCGGTCAACGTCGCTCTGCCTGCCATCCGGGACGATCTCGGCGGCGGCCTCGCCGGACAGCAGTGGGTCTCGAACGCGTATCTCCTCACGCTCGGGTCGCTGATCCTGGTGGGCGGCTCGCTCGGCGACCTGTACGGCGAGCGGCGCATCTTCTCGATCGGCGTGGGCGGGTTCGGGCTGGTCTCCGTGCTGTGCGCGGTGTCGCCCACCATCGAGCTGCTGATCGCCGGCCGTGCGCTGCAGGGGGCGTTCGGCGCGCTCCTGACTCCCAGCGCGCTGGCGCTCATCATCGCCGCCTTCCCGGCGGCTGAGCGCGGTGCCGCGATCGGCTCGTGGACGGCCTGGTCGGGCATCTCGACGGTCATCGGCCCGCTCGTCGGCGGCTATCTCGTCGACGCCGTCTCCTGGCGCCTCATCTTCGCGATCAATCTCCCGTTCGTGGCGCTGACGCTCGTGCTGATCGCCGTCGCGGTTCCGGCACGCGAGCGCGGAGCTGCGCACGTGCGGCTGGACTGGCTCGGCGCCGTGCTCACGTTCTTCGGGCTGGCCGGGCCCGTGCTGGCGCTGATCCGCCAGCCCGTCGTCGGCTGGAGCAGCATCCAGGTGTGGGGCCCAGGGATCGCCGGGATCGTGCTGCTCGGCCTGTTCGTCGTGCACGAGCACCGCACGGCGGCGCCGATGCTGCCGCTCGGCCTCTTCAAGCGCCGTAACTTCGCGATCGGCAACGTGCAGACGTTCGCGATGTATGGCGGACTGAGCGCCACGTTCTTCTTCCTCGTGCTGTTCCTGCAGCAGGTCGCCGGCTACGACGCGCTGCAGGCCGGGCTCGCACTGATGCCCGCAACGCTCGTCATGTTCGCTCTCTCGAAGCGGGCGGGGCGCCTCGCCGATCGCGTCGGCCCCCGCCTGTTCATGGGCTTCGGCCCGCTGGTCTCCGCACTCGGCCTCGGGCTCATGCTGCGCATCGACGCGCATCTGAACTACTTCACCGACCTCCTGCCGGCACTCCTGATCTTCTCGCTCGGGCTGGCGGCAACCGTGGCACCGCTGACCGCGACGGTGCTGGCCGACGCCGACGAGTCCAACGCGGGCATCGCCTCGGGCGTCAACAACGCGATCGCGCGCATCGCGGGCCTGCTGGCGGTCGCGGCGATCGGTGCCGTCGTCGCCGCGCAGTTCAACGCCTCACTCGACGAGAGCCTCGCCGGGCAGACGCTGCCGGCACCGGCCCGTAGCGCCGTCGAGCAGGCGCGCAAGGAGACGCTTGCGAGCGTCGATCCCGCCGTCACGGGCACCGAGGTCGCCGAGGACGTCGAGTCCGCATCCTCCGAGGCCTTCCACGTCGGCATCGGCATCTCGACGGTGCTGGTGGCGCTCGGCGGCCTCCTCGGCCTGGCCGGCATTCGCAATCCGCGCCGCGTCGTGCGCTGCCAGGACTGCGCCGGCGGACAACTCGCCGGTCAGCCGCTGGACTCGGCCCGCGAGCGCAGGACGCTCAGCGAGCCGGCCGGGAGCGGCGCGTAGCTAGGCCGGCTTGCCGCTCGCGACCCAGCGCTCGAACAGCTCGACCTGCTCGGACGGCCACGCTCCGTCGCACGGCATGCTGCCCGTCTTGACGGCGCCGAGGATCGCGTCGGCGTTGCGGCTGACGTCGTCGTAGGACCAGAGGTCGAAGGCGGAGAGCATCGATTTCTGGTCGCGCTCGCGGAAGAGGGGCTTGACGTGCTCCTCGAAGCTCACGGACTCACTGGCGGGCGGCACGGACATGGCTGTTCCTCCTCCTGGTCCCTGTGACATGTGTCACTCCTCGGCTCCCCGAGCGTACACGCGGAGACCGCGCCAGGCCGGGCGTGCGGAGAAGTCGAGGTAGAGCGTTTCCTCGAGCTGGACATCCGCCACGCCGAGCAGGCCGTCCGCCAGTGAACCGCGATGGAGCCGGAGCGACTCGTAGTGGGCCGGCGCGCTCGCGACGGCGCGAATGTGCATCGGGTCGGGCGCAAGGCTTGCCACGGACGAGCGCGAGGCGAACAGGACCATGTTGCCCCATTGACACTCGCCCAGGCGTGCATTGTGGTACGCCAGCAGGCCGGGAAAATCACCCGCCCGCGCGACGATGTTGCGCTCCATCGCGACGATCCGCGAGTGGTCGACCTCGTCGCGCGACTGCCCGAAGAAGCCGACGAGGGCCACGGGCCGGGTACGCACGAGCGCCGTCCAGTCGGGCACTGCGACGACGTGCTCGCCGATTCCGTCCGAGAAGCGCAGCACGCTCGCAGCGCGGCGGCCGGCCTGGCTCCTGAAGGCATCCCGGAGCCCTCGCAGTGTCGCAAGATCGATGTCGGTGTGGGCGGGGTCGCAGAAGTCGCGCCCGGCGACATGCTCGCCGGCGCGGAGGGTCGCGCTGGGCGCGTTCTCTGCGTGCACGCGTTGCTCAGCCCGCGGTGGGCGTCTCGGTCACGCGCGGCGCGTAGCGGTGGTGGAGCATCAGCGCGTTGCCATCGGGGTCGTGGAAGAACGCCATGTGGCAGACGCCGGTGTCGAACGTGTCGCCTGAGAAGCTCACGCCGCGCTCCTCGAGCAACGCCCGCGCGGCCTCGATGTCGTCGACGTGGAGGGCGATCGCGTTCTGGCTCACGACGTGTGTCAGTCCCATCTTCTCGGGGTCGATGATGCTGAGCGTGAGGTTGCCCGTCTCGAACTCGGCGAAGTGCCGGTCCAGCATGTACACGGAACGCGTCAGGCCGAGCGTCGTCCCGTAGAACTCGGCCGCGGCTTCCAGGTCGTGCGTGGGCAGGGCGACGAAATCGACGCCCGTGACGAGCCGGGGAGATGCTGCGCTCCTCATGCGTACTCCTTCCGTGTCTCCGCGCAGTGCACTAGTTTGCCCGACGGCTGCCTCGCGCGTGCGGCAGCGCGCCGCTACGCTCGGGCCGTCGACGAAAGGATGCGAGATGGCAGGCGAGATCGTTCACATCGAGTTCCTGTGCGGGGACGTCGATCGGGCGCAGCGCTTCTGGAGCGGGCTGTTCGGCTGGCAGTTCGGAGACTCGGGCATGCCGGAGATGGACTATCGCATGGCCCAGACGGGCCCCCAGAGCGGCGCAGCGCTGTACGCCTCGGAAGACCGAGGGCACCCGAACTACTACTTCTCGACGGACGACATCGACGCGTCGTGCGCGACGGTGCGCGACCTCGGCGGCACCGCCTCGGACAAGACTCCGGTGCCCACACACGGCTGGTTCGCGGCGTGTGCGGACAGCGAGGGCAACGAGTTCCACCTCTGGCAGGCCGACCCGTCTGCGGCGTGAGGGCTCGGTGCGACTGCTCGTGGTGACGGTGGGCGCCGCGCTGCTCGCGCTCGGGAGCACGGCGGCGCCCGCCTTCGCCAAGCCGCCGCCCGTGGCGCTCTCCGATTGCCTGCTGCCGGAAGTGCGGCCGGACGTGGTGCTGCTCGCCTGCGGTGACGGCACCCAGTCGTTCGACGTCGTACGCTGGACGCGCTGGACGCGGCATAGCGCCCGCGCCGTCGGCTCGGCCGAGATCAACGACTGCACGCCCTCCTGCGTCGATGGGCACGTGCACCACCACCGGGCGGTGCTGCTGGCCGACCGACCGCGCCTTTGCGGGGGCCGCTGGCTGTTCACCCGGGTGCGGCTCTTCCTGACAGCGCGGCCGGGCGGCGGCCAGCCGATGGGACAGATCGTGATGTGTCACCGCTGATGGCGCCGGTCGCGATCGTCACCGGTGCCGGGAGCGGCATGGGTCGCGCCACTTCCCTGCGCCTTGCGCGCGACGGCTACCGCGTCGTCGTCGCCGAGATCGACGCCGACCGCGCCGCGGGCGTGGCGGCCGAGATCGGCGAGGCCGCGATCCCGTTCGCGGTCGACGTCAGCGAAGCCGCGGGCGTCGAGGCGCTCGTGGCCGCGGCGCTCGAGCACTTCGGCCGGCTCGACGCGATGGTGGCGAACGCGGGCGTCCCCCACGGTGCACCGTTCCTCGAGCTCGACGAGAGCACCTGGGAGCGCGTGCTCGCCGTCAACCTCAAGGGCGTGTTCCTGTGCGGGCAGGCGGCGGCCCGGGCGATGGTCTCCGCCGGCCGGCCGGGAGCGATCGTGAACGTCGCGAGCACGTACGCGGAGGTGACGGAGCGGGGCGCGTCGGCCTACAGCGCCTCCAAGGGCGGCGTGCGCATGCTGACGAAGTCGATGGCCCTCGAGCTCGGGCCGCACCAGATCCGCGTGAACGCGGTCGGGCCCGGGTGGATTCGCACCGGCATGAATCCGCTCGACGATCCCGCCCAGCTCGCGGAGCTCGAGCCGACGATCCCGCTCGGGCGCGTCGGACTGCCGGAGGACGTCGCCGACGTGATCGCGTTCCTGGCCTCCGAGGATGCGCGCTACATCAGCGGGCAGACGCTCTTCGTGGACGGCGGCTGGCTCACCAGCCGCGCTCTCTCGCTCGTGCGCTGAGATGCGCGCGGCCTGAGAGAGCTCTGCGCGGGCTCACACGCTGCTCTTACAGCGCGGCGTTGAACTGCGCCTACACACCCACGGAAGGAGGTGAACGGAAATGGTGACACGCTCCAGACAGGTCATCGCGACCTTCGCGGTCTCCGCGCTGCTCGCCGGCGGAGCCGTAGCCCACGCTGCCACGAACTCGTCCGGCCCGGCGGCGACGTCGACGTCCACGACTCCGGCGGCGGCAATGGACGAGAACGCCGCGACGACCCAACCGGGCGGCAACTGCCCGAACATGGGCGGCGATTCGACTCCGTCGACCACTCCGTCGACGACCCCGTCCACGACACCATCGACGTCCGATTCGGGCACGTCGACGTCTTCGACGGCCATCTAACGAGGGCGCTCGTGCGTCTCACTTCTCCCGTGCCCGTGTTCTCCTCCCGCAGGCACGTGACGGCCACGCGGCGCGGCTCGCCTCCCGTTTCCCCTCCTGCGAGCCGCGCCGCGCTGGTCGCGGCCGTGCTCGCCGCGATCGCGCTCCTGGCGGCCGGCTGCGGTGGATCGCAGGCTCACGGGGCGGTCGTGGCGACGACCACCGCGACCGCTCGCGGCGCGATCGGCCAGGGCCTGCAGGGCCCAGCGGGCATGAAGGCCACGGTCTACGCGAGCGGGCTGCGCAACGTCTCGGCCTTCGCGTTCGACGCCAGGGGGAGGCTCTGGGCGACGACGTCGGCGGCGTCCGGCCATGCGGGCGACGGCGTCTACGTGATCCCGCGCGCGGGCGCCGCTCCCATCAAGGTGATCAGCACCGTCCGCGGCCCGCTCGGGCTGCTGTGGCACGGTGGGCGTCTGTACGTCACCTCGCTCGGCAGGGTGGACGTCTTCAGCGGGCTGCGCGGCCGGCGCTTCGCGAAGCGCAAGGCCGTCATCGTCGAGCCTGCCGGCCATGGCTGGAACAACGCGATCGTGGCGACTCCCGGCGGACGCCTCGTGATGGGCATCTCGGCAGCCTGCGACCACTGTGAGAGCCAGTCGCGCTGGTCGGGGACGATCGTCTCCTTCCGCCCAGACGGCAGCGATGTGCGCGTCTTCGCCTCGGGCATCCGGGCGCCGTTCGGCATCGCCTACGACACGGCGACCGGAGCCTTGCTGACGTCGATGAACCAGCGCGACGATCTCGCTGCGAAGACGCCAGGCGACTGGCTCGCGCTCGTCCGGGAAGGGCAGTCGTGGCGATTCCCGGGCTGCTACGGCCAGGGCGGGAGCGCCTGTACGGGCGTCCCGGCGCCACTCGCGGTGCTGGACAAGCATGCGGCCGCAGGCGGCGTCGCCATCGTCGACGGGCAACTCGGGCGCGCCGTGGGGCACGCAGCGCTCGTCAGCGAGTGGGAGCGGGGGAGCGTGCTCCGCGTGCCGCTCCGCCGAGCCGGCAAGGGCTATGCAAGGGCGCGTGCGACGCGGCTCATCACCGGCTTCGCGAATCCGCTCCCGCTCGCAGTCGCCCCGGACGGCGCACTGCTCGTCGGCGATTGGACGCGGGGCATCGTCTACCGGATCGCGCGCGCGTAACGGTGTCCGGGACGCCTAGTCCGGAACGGCGAAGCGCATCGTGAGGCGCGTACCGAGGCCGCCCGCGCCCTCACGCGTCTGCACCCCTCCGGCGAGCTGCAGGGCGAGTCGCAAGCCCAGCCCGAGCCCGCGGTTCACGCTCGGCGCGCCGATCCCGCGGCCCTGGTCGCTGACGCTGAGGAGGAGGGCGCCGGGCTCGACACGCGCGCGCACCTCGAACATGCGGGTGCGCTCGACGCCCTCGTAGGCGTGCAGGACGACGTTCGTGCAGGCTTCCGTCACGACGAGCTTGACGTCGTCGACGAGTGGAGCGGGCAGCCCGTACAGCTCGCAGAAATCTGCGACTGCCCGCCTCGCCACAGGTATCTGGTCGGCATTCGCCGGCAGGCGAATCTCGAGTCCGTCCACCTGGCTGGGCTGGCCGTCGCTCATTCTCACGGAGCCCCACCTCTTCGACGCGTGTCGCGGGCCGTCACCGGTCGCCGCAACCTGAGCAGAGGTATTCCCCTGCGCCCAGGGCGCAAACACGCGGTGCCGCGCGAACGGGTGGTTGTACTTGCGGCCGGAGGGCTGCGCAAGCATGCTTGGTGCGTGGGCTCGCAGCGATCTGCGGCCGCTTGAGCCCTTCGGGCTCCGAGCAGGCCTTCCGGCACGACGCGCTTCTCTATTCCGACGAGGAGCAGTTCCTGGCGGGCGTCATTCCGTTCATCCACAGCGCCCTGGAGGCCGGCGATCCGATCGTCGTCGCCCTCGACCGCGGCAAGATCGGGCTGGTGAACTCGGTGCTCGGCGTCGACGCCGGCCCGGTCCACTTCGCCGACATGCACGAGCTCGGCCTGAACCCGGCCCGGCTGATTCCGGCATGGCAGCAATTCGTCCAGGCGCACGCCGCCCCCGGGACGCGCATCTGGGGCATCGGTGAGCCGGTCTGGGCAGGGAGGAGCGAGGCCGAGATCGTCGAGTGCCAGCTGCACGAGTCGCTGCTCAACGTGGCCTTCGCCGACGCCGGGCCGCTCTCGTTCCTCTGCCCGTACGACACGTCCCGGCTCGGGGAGGATGTCATTGCCGGGGCCCACCGCACTCACGCCAACGTGGTGCGGGACGGCTCGCCTCGCCCGAGCGACTGCTTCTGCGAGCCCGCCGCGTGGTCCGGCCCGTTTGCCGACCCGCTGCCCGAGCCGCACGGGCCGGTTCGCGTCCAGGCCTTCGGCGCGGGCGATCTGGCCGAGATCCGGAAGCTCGTCGGCCTCCGGGCACGAGCGGCCGGCCTGACCTCCTCGCGAGCCGACGATCTGGTGCTGGCGGTCAACGAGGTCGCCTCGAACAGCATCCGCCACGCCGGCGGGGCCGGGATGCTCCGCGTCTGGAGCGACGGGGAAACGCTCCTGTGCGAGGTGCGAGACCGCGGACGGCTGCATGATCCGCTTGCGGGCCGGCGACGTCCCGATCTGGGGGAGCTCGGTGGCCAGGGCCTCTGGATCACGAACCAGGTGTGCGACCTCGTTCAGCTGCGCTCGTGCACGGGCGGCAACGCCGTGCGCATCCATATGCACACGCGCTGACGCGCGCTACGGTTCGCAGTCGTGCCGGAACCCGACGATCAGCATCTCGACGGGAACCTCGAGCAGCCGGAACCCGAGGATCAGCGTCTCAACCGGAACCTCGAGCAGCTTCTGCAGGAGCTGCGAGTCGTGCTGCCGGGCGTGCAGGTGCTGTTCGCGTTCCTGCTGGCCGTGCCCTTCTCCTCGCGCTTCGGCGAGGTCGACGACTTCGAGCGCGACGTCTACTTCGTCGCGCTGCTGCTGTCGGCGGTGTCCACGAGCCTGCTCCTGGCGCCATCGATCCAGCACCGCATCCTCTTCCGGCGAGAGCAGAAGCTCTACCTCGTCAATCTCGGAAACAGCCTGACGATCGCCGGCATGACCGCGCTCGCGCTGGCCATCGTGCTCTCACTCGTGCTGGTCGCGCACTTCCTCTTCGGTCCGGGTGCGGCCTGGGCGGCAGGAGGGCTGGCATTCGGCGCCTTCGCCCTGCTCTGGTACGCCGTGCCCATCGAGCGCCGCCTGACCAATCGCAATCCCGATCAGGAGCGACGGGCGCCCGGAAGCTGAGTGCGGATGAATTCGATCGCGTGACGCCGGCGCGCGATCTCGGGTGTCGAGGCTCCGCGGCTCCGAGTGAGGTCGACGGCGAGTGCGACCTGCTGGCGCTGCAGTTCCTTCTCGCGCCTGGCGGCCCGGGGGCCGCCGGCGCGCCTGGCGGCTCGCCGCGCGGATCTGCGGCCGTGGAATGTCAGCAGTGACTCGATCTCGGCCGGCGTGACCGCTCCGGTCGCGACTTCCGGAGCGAGCACGTGCTCGACCCAGAGCGACTCGCGCCGGCGTGCGCGCAGGTACAGCCACGCGAGCAGGAGGAAGCCGGGCAGTCCCTTGATGAGGCTCTGCGCGATCAGCGGGCGCCAGAAGCCGCCGGCCAGCACGTTCTCGAGCCAGGGCGAGTTCCAGACGAAGTGCATCGTCCAGGCGCCCGCGAAAGCCAGGATCGCGAGCGTGATCCGCCACGCGCGCGACACGTCGGGCCGGCTGACCAGGAAGCCGATTCCGAGCCCGACGAGGCCGGTGTAGGCCGCATGGCTCCAGATGCCGGCCACGAGGCCGCGCACGACGAAGAGCTCCCAGACGACGTGCGTCTGGCTGAAGCCGTCGCCCGAGAAGGCCGGGTTGGTCAGGTACGTGAAGTCCTCGACGATCTGGAACCCGAGCCCGATGAACGCGCCGTAGACGAGGCCGTCGATCGGCGTGTCGATCTCCGCGGCGGCGATCAGCACGAGCAGCAGGAGCCCGAGGGCCTTGAGGGTCTCCTCGTCGATCGGGCCGGCGATGGCCGCGCCCCAGCGGTCGGCGAGTGACGGGCTGCCGAGCTTCGCGATCAGATCGAAGAACGCAGTGTTGGCGGAGATCGCCAGTGTCGTGGCTGCGAGGCTGCCCCAGGCGAAGGCCGCGGCGAGCATCCCGAACGGCTCGCGCTCGAAGAGGTCGAGCGCGTGGATGACGTACACGAGCGGCACGCCCCAGACGACCAGGAGCGTGATCGCGAACAGCGACGACGACGGCGCCGCCGAGACGCGGCCCGCGATGATGCCCCCCGCGCCCAGAGCGCCGATCGTGACCAGGAAGGCGAACAGCCAGAACGCGGGCAGCCTCGGCCTCAGGATCCTGCCTCGCTCCTGCCAGCTCGGGCCCGGTGCGGATGCGGGCAGGCTCATGCGGCGCCCGTTCCGATGTCGATCGAGCCGATCATCGCCCGCATGTCGCCGTCGACGACGTGGAACGCGCCCAACGGGCTCTCGCCGATCACGACGGCCAGCACGCCGTTGCGCGTGAAGACCGCGAAATAGCCCTGCTCGGTGGAGCTGGCGAAGCCGCTGACGATGCCGGTGAGGCCGCTGTTCGTCGTGACCGTCTGGGGGTCCGAGGTGATCTGGACGCCGTCCTCGGCATCGATTGCGGCTGCGAGTTGCGCGTAGGCGTCCTGCGCCGAGCCCGGGTAGGACAGGGCGCGGATGGTCAGCAGGGCTCCCGAGCGCGTGAACTGCGCGCGGTCGGACTGGCCGGCCGGCTGCTCCACCACGCTCCAGGACGAGACGGGAGTGATCCGCACGCCCAGCCCGACGCTGGTGACCGAGCCGGCAGCCGGCGCGTCCTCGGTCGCGACCGCCGAGTCGAGCACCGGCAGACCGACCGCGAGCAGCAGGGCGATCGCGCCGATCGCGAGCGTCCAGCCGAGGCCCTGCCGCTCGAGGCCGAGGAAGATCCGCCGGTGCGGCCCGCCGGCTCCTGTGGAGGTGCCCGGCGATGCCGCAGCCACGCGCCCGATCATCAGCCAGAGCGGCGGCGATGTCAACGCGCCGCCGGGAGAGGGGTTAAGGAGTCGGCGTCAAGCGGACGATGCAACGGACAGATGGGAGTTCCACGGCTCACTGGCATCGCCCTCGCGGGCGTCGCCGTCTACCGCCTCGCAGCGGAGCTCCGGCGCGCTCGCACGCGCGCGCATGGTGCGCGCGTGCACACCGATCGGGACCACCAGGTCTCCGAGGTGCTCGTCGATGCGCTGCAGGACGGGCTCGTGATCTTCGCGCCGGACGGGACCATCGCTCGCGTCAACACGAAGATGTGCGAGCTGACGGGATTCTCCGAGAAGGAGCTGCTGGGGTGCTCCCCTCCGCTCCCGTACTGGCCTGCGGAATCGGAGGCCGAATTGCGTGCCGCCATCGAGGAGACGGCGCGCGTCGGCCGCGGCGAGTACGACGTGGTGCTCTGCCGCAAGAACGGCGAGCGCTTCCCTGCGATCGTGACGGTGGGAGTCACTCCGGGCCGCGATGCGCGCGTCGTGATGATCAAGGACGTCGCCGATCGAGCCGCCATGATCGCGCAGACCCACGCGGCCCACGCGGCCTTCGCCCACTCCGCCGAGGTCATCGGCGAATACCTCTACAGCGGCGAGCGAAGGCCCGACGAGGGCTTCGTCATGCATGCGCACGGGCCAGGCCTCGCGGCGCTGCTCGGCGCGCCGGCCGAGACGCAGCAGCTCGTCGACGACTACGACGCGTTCGTGCACGCGGACGATCGCCCCGAATTCGACGTCGCCTGGCGGTTCGCCGACCTCTTGCAGCGCGACGGCGAGGTCGTGGAGCAGGCCTATCGACTCGTCGGCGTGGACGGCGTGGCCCGCTGGGTGCGCGACCGCGCGGCCATCAGGGTGGTGGACGGGCGAGTGCTCCTCACCGGCGCGGTGCGCGACATCTCGGCCCAGCGCCATGCCGAGGACGAGCGCGCCGACGCCGTGCGCCGGCTCGAGTGGCTCTCCAGCGTGGACGCGCTGACCGAGCTGTTCAACCGCCGCCACTTCTCGGAGGTGCTGCGTGCGCGTCTCGCCGGCTCGGCTGCCGGCGCGGCGATCGCGCTCGTCGACGTCGATCACTTCAAGCGGATCAACGACACGCAGGGCCATCAGATCGGCGACGTCGTGCTGCGCGAGATCGCGCGCCGGCTCAAGGATGCGACCCGCCCCTGCGACGTGACCTCGCGCTGGGGCGGCGAGGAGTTCTGCGTGCTGCTCGACGAGATCGGCGACGACGCCGAGCTCGAGACGCTCGCGGAGCGGCTGCGGGCATCGGTCGCGGCCTCCCCGATCCCGGTCGGCGGCGATGTCGCCGTGGAGGTCACGATCTCGATCGGGGCCGTGCGCCCGTCTGCGGAATGTCACACGCCCGAGCAGCTGCTCGCCAGCGCGGATGCAGCGCTGTACGCGGCCAAGCGCGGCGGCCGCAATCAGGCGCGGATCGCCGACGGCGCTCCGTTGCTCGTGCCCGTCGACGCGAGCGAGGGCCTCGAGGGCGTCGTCCAGGCCCTCGCGGCCGCCGCATCGGTGCGCGGCGGTATCGGCCCGATGCACGCGGCGCAGGTCGCGGCACTCTCCACGGCCGTCGCGCTCGAGCTCGACCTGCCCACCGCGACCGTCGAGCTCGCGCGCCTCGGCGGCTGGTTGCACGATTGCGGCAAGGTCACGGTGCCGACCGACATCCTCGCCCACCGCGGCCCGCTCGACGACAAGTCGCGCGACCGGGTGCGGCATCACGCGATCGCCGGGGAGGCGCTCGTAAGCGTCGTCCCGGGTTTGAGCGGCGCGGCGCAGATCGTGCGCAGCCATCACGAGCGCTTCGACGGAACCGGCTATCCCGACGGCCTGGCCGGGGAGCAGATCCCGCTCGCGGCGCGCATCGTGGCGGCGGCAGACGCGTTCGTCGCGATGACCGAGAGCCGGCCCTACGAGGGCCCGCGTGCGCACCTCGACGCGATCGCCGAGCTGCAGAGCAGCGCGGGCGGCCAGTTCGACCCGCGCGTCGTGGATGCGCTCGTCGCCGTGCTCGACCACGAGCGCAGGGACGACCGGGCGCGCGCCAGCTAGAACGGGCCTTCGTATCCTGCCCGCGTGGTCCACGCCGGAGGAGCGACATGCGACGGATGAACGAGGCCGAGGTCCGCGCCTTCCTGACGTTCGGCACGCGCACGGGCAAGCTCGGCGTCACACGGCTCGACGGCAGCCCGATGGTGGTGCCCATCTGGTTCGAGATGGACGACGACGGCACGCTGCTGTTCACGACCTGGGGCGAGAGCATCAAGGGCAAGTCGCTGCGGCGCGACGGGCGCGTCTCACTGTGCGTGGACGAGGACACCCCTCCATACGCGTACGTGCGCGTCGACGGCACGACGACGCTGCTCGAGGACCGCGAGTTGCTGCGCACCTGGGCTGCGCGCATCGGTGGCCGCTACATGGGAGCGGAGCGCGCTGCGGAGTACGGCGCGCGCAACGGCGTGGAGGGCGAGCTGCTGGTGCGCATCACGCCGACGAGGATCGTCGCGCAGGCGGGCATCGCGGACTGACTTGTGCCGTTCGGCTCGATCACTCTCCGGAGGCATGACCCCGGAGCCGTGGACGAGCCGATAAGAGGGCATGCTTCGTCTGCGCACCGCCATGCTCGCCGTCGTCGCGGCGACCGCCGCCTGCGGCCTCTCCGTCTCGCCCGCCGTCGCCGCGGATCAGGTCGCCGCCTGCGACGCGACCACGGCCACCGGCCTGCAATGGGCAGCGCCCTCGTTCATGGCGTGGGGACGCCAGGACCGCATCGGCGCGAATGCCGTCGATCCTGGTGATGGGCCCGGCTACGACGACGGCTCCCTGGCGGTGAGCGTCGATGCCGGCAGCGTCAGCGAGGCCGACGATCCCGTCGACCACGACTTCGAGTTCGTCGTCAAGGCGCCGGCCAGCGGCGCGGCGGTGGGCGCCAAGGCGACCTGGACGATGATCGACGCAACCGGCACCGTCAGCTGCGCGCAGTCCGCCGCCCTGAGCATTCCGCTCGGCCTCGGCAAGACCCTGAACTACAAGCCGAAGGTGCAGGGGCCCGGCATCACCTGGGTGCCGTCCAACGGCGGCGATTGCCACGACATCGCGGTCGAGGGCATCAGCCTGACCGTGTCGCAGGGCTCGGTCACGCGCCGCCTGACCGCCGACGACCAGTGCAACCTGACCGGGCATCAGCGTGCGGCCACTGCGGACTGGGAGCTCGTCGTGGCAGGCGGACGCTTCCAGCTGCACGCGCTCAAGACGCACTCCTCGCTCAAGACGCGACTGCGCTATGCGCTCCGGGTCGGTCCCAGGCGCGTCGCCTCGGGCTCGGTCTCACTCGTGCGTCACTACAAGCCCGGGCGCCTGATCGACGTCTCCAACGTGGACTTCCAGCCGATGTGCGTGCACGGCCGCTATCAGCCGAAGTGGTACGGAAACACGGTCGGTTGCAAGATTCCCGCCGTGTTCAGCATCCGCATCGCGCTCACCGCCTGAGGCGGCTCTTCAGAGCACGCCGCAGCTCCGGGCCGTCTGCGGCCAGGGCGCGAATCCGCGCGTGTAATAGGCGCGCTCGGCGACGACGATCTGCTCGGCAGGCGTCCAGGTGTCGGCCAGGCCGCCGTGGTGACGGGCGATCATGTCCGGGCCGTATGCGCGCATGAACCCGCGGTCCATCTGGAGGCCGCCCCAGTAGGGATCGCCCGTGTCGTTCCAGGCGGCCTCGTGGCGGTGGATGCAGACCCAGGCCGAGAAGCGCGCCATGCGCACCCGCAGCGGGCGCCGGGCCTGGGCCCGGTACCGGCCGAGCACCCGCGCCTGGTCGGAGAGCTGCACGCGCAGGCTCTCGCGCCGCCAGCCGAGGCGTGGCGGCGGGGGCACCGGGAGGGCGACGCGACGCGCGAGCGCGACGGTGCGCCCGTGCACGCTCTGCAGCTTGCGGCGCAGCGTGCGCACCTGGCAATAGGCGGCACAACCGGCGCGGACGTGATGGACGGCGGGGACTGCTGTCTTCGGGGAATGCACAAGGGACGTTCGGACATGCGTATGGCTACTCGTAACCGTCGAAATGGGGACGGCGAGCGCCAACGCGACAAGCTGCGCGGCGAGCGATCGCATCGCTCCTCCTTCTCGTCGAGTGCGCCTCAGGGGCGCCGGCGTGGCTGCACGAATGGATGGCGGCCGCTCGGGGGCCGCAGTCGTGCCGCTCGTTTCAGGTTGCCGGTACTAATGGCATACCTTGCGGTGCTTTTCCAGCTCGGGGCGCTGGGGGCGCCCGGCGGGGTAACCCCCGTTACTCGTAGCTGAGGGCGTCCAGAACGCGCATGCGCGCGGCGCGCCAGGCCGGCCAGGCGCCCGCCAGGACGCCCACGATGGCCGCCACGACGAGGCACGCGACGAGCGTGCCCCATGGGATCGCGAACACCAGCCCCTGACTCGACAGCCCCTTGGTCACGATCCAGCCGAAGAGCACGCCGATGACGACGCCGAGCAGGCTGCCGATGACCGCGGTGATGGCACTCTCGAAGCGGATGGTGCGCCGCAACTGGCGGCGCGTCATGCCGATCGCGCGCAACATGCCGATCTCGCGCGTGCGCTCGTGCACCGACAGGAGCAGGGTGTTGACGATCCCGAACAGCGAGATCAGCACGCTCACCCCCAGCAGCCCGTAGATCAGCGCGAGCAGTGTGTTGACCTGATCGCCGATCGACTTCTTGAACTGGGCGTTCGACTGCAGCTTGGCCGTCGGGAACTTCGCCGCCAGGCGGTCCTCGGCGACCTTCGCGACCTCCTCGGGATCGCTGCCCGACTTGATGGTCGCGAGCACGAGCCCGACGCCGGTCACGTCGGTCAGGCGGCGCATCAGCGTCGTCGTGATCATGCCGTTCTGCATCAGCGTGTCGTCCTTGTAGATGCCCTTCACGGTGACCGTTGCGCGCTTGCGCGAGTTCGAGAGCAACCTGACGGAATCGCCGACCTTGGCGTGCAGCGACGACGCCTCTCCCTTCTCGAGCAGGATCCCGCTGTCGTTCAGGTTGTTCAGGTCCGAGTTCTGGCCGTCGACCCACGTCACCTTGTAGACCTTGCCGAGCGTGGCCGGCTGGACGCCGTTGAGCCCGTTCTCGACCCCGCCGTGCTTGCCGTCGCGGCGGAGGT